>JABLTK010087170.1_pt1 | contig 18336 bp, 20 predicted proteins | sample 7160131 | NCBI WGS metagenome assembly JABLTK01 (sample SAMN14651221, study PRJNA627086) | human gut metagenome | isolation source: feces | host: Homo sapiens
ATACTGATGTTGAAATATCAAATAGTAAAAATGGATTATTACCATTTACAGGTGGTAATGGTTCTTCTGCTTATACTATAATTGGTGGTTTACTTGTAGTAATCGGTGGTGGCTTAATGGTATACTATCGTAAAAAGAATTTAGCATAATGAAAAGGAAATTACCAATTATTATATTTAGTCTACTTATAATTGTAGGTGTAATTATTATGTTCTTTCCATACATTATGAATTTATTTAATAAAAATGAAAATAGAAACATAATAATTAGTTATACAAATAAAGTAGCTAAAGGAGACGATAAAACAAAAGAATATATTTGGTCTTTAGCAGAACAATATAATAAATCATTATTTTCTGTTAAAATTGTTGATTCATTTTATAAAGAAGATGATAAATTATCTGATGAATATTTAAAACTATTAAATTTTGATTCCGATGGTCTTATTGGATATATAAAAATACCTAAAATAAATATTGAACTTCCTATATATCATGGAACTAATACTAAAACATTAGAAAAAGGAATAGGACATTTTGAAGGAAGTTCACTTCCAATTGGTGGAAAAAGTACACATAGTATATTAACAGGACATAGAGGACTTCCTCTTAATAAATTATTTACTGATTTAGATCAATTAGTTGTTGGTGATAAATTTTATATATATGTTCTTGATAAAGTACTTACATATTCTGTTGATAGTATTGCTGTTGTTGAGCCAGATGATTTATCAAATTTAGATATTTATAAGGATGAAGATTATATAACACTTATAACTTGTACACCTTATGGACTTAATACTCATAGATTACTTGTTAGAGGTAAAAGGGTAGTAAATGATAATAATTTACCTATTATAGAGGAAACACCTAAACTCGAAATAAATACTGCTTTAATATATTATGTTTTTATCTTTATTGGATTTATTGTTTATATGTTAATAAGAAAAAGAAATAATTATATTTTATAGCAAACAAAAAACTCTTGAATAAATCAAGAGTTTTTAAATTATCTGTTGTAGTATTCAACTATTAATGCTTCATTAATTTCTGAATTTAATTCTTCTCTTTCTGGATATCTTACATAAGTACCAGATTTCTTAGCTTTGTCAACTGTAACAAATGATGGAATATTAATGTCCATATTCATACATTCATTAATAACTGGGTGATCAAGTGATGCCTCTTTAACAGAAATAACACTTCCAACTTTTACTCTGAATGATGGAATATCTACTTTTTTACCATCAACTAAGATATGACCGTGATTAACTAGTTGTCTAGCAGCTCTTCTTGTTTTAGCAAATCCCATTCTATAAACTAGGTTATCTAATCTACTTTCTAAAAGTATTAATAAGTTATAACCATGGATTCCTTGCATCTTACCAGCTGCTTCAAATGTCTTTTCGAATTGTTTTTCAGAAAGTCCATACATAAATCTAACTTTTTGTTTTTCATGTAATTGAACACCGTATTCACTAAGTTTCTTTCTACTTGTTCCATGAATTCCAGGAGCAGTAGGTTTCTTTCTTAATTCTTTACCAGTTTCAAGTGTTGAAAAACCATATCTTCTAGATTTTTTAAATACTGGGCCGATATATCTTGACATAGTATTTGTTCCTCCTTTACAAAATATTTTTGTATTAAAGGCCACCTTTCTAATTATAGGGAGTTTTCATTTACTTTCGCTTTGGCAGAAGTTACTTGTTCTAATAAGTTTGAAAACACATTATAATTATATAGGCACTGCCAAATAAATACTTAGTAAATTATATAATAAATTTTCCTAAAAATCAATAAATAATTGATATAAATGTAGGAAATATGCTATAATTTTGAGTATGGAGATGATATTATGGCAAAAAATAAAATGAAATTAAAAATTAAACCACAAAAAAGAGTAAGAAATAAAAGTGTTGAATTAAGTGATTCTGATAAATTTAAGTCAGTTTTATATACTTTAATTGGTGTTCTTGTATTTATAGGGGTTGTTTATGGTCTTATTTTACTAATGGAAAAAGGTGGACTTTTTGAGGAAGGATATACTAAGCCTGCAAGTGAGGCTACTGAAATAAGTAGTGAGTATATTTCTATTGGGACTGTATTTACAAGGAATATGAATGAATACTATGTATTATTTGATGATTTTAGTGGACTTAAAAGTGATAGTTATGTAAGTTATCTTGCATCTAAAAGTAATTTAAAAGTTTATAAAGTTGATATGAGTAAACCTGAGAATAAGAGTTTTTCTTCTGAAACTAGTAATCCAAAGGCTAAAAGATCAAATGAACTTAAAATAAATGGAATTACATTAGTAAGAGTTAAAAATGGTAAAATAGTTAATTATATAGAAACTAGTAGTAAGATTGAAGAGTATTTAAGTAAATGATAGAAGAACTAAAAGAGAAATTTGAAACTATTGAGGATGCTGAATTATTAGAATATAATACTTATAAATTAGATACTAAATGTAGGTTACTTATGTTTCCTAAAAACATTATTGAACTTAAAAGCATCATTGATATAGTTAATAATAAAAATAAATGGTTTATTATTGGTAATGGTTCTAATATAATATTACCTGATTATTATGATGGCATTATTATAAAACTTAAATATTTTAGTGAATATAGTATTTTTGATAATGTTTTAACTACTGATGCTGGTGTTATGATAAATAAATTATCAATGGATATTTCAAGTAAGGGTTATAAAGGTCTTGAATGGGCTAGTGGTATACCGGGAACAATAGGTGGATGTATTTATAATAATGCCGGATGTTATGGAAGTGAAATATGTGATAATTTGATTAGTGTTACTGTACTTGATAAAGATAAAATATATGATATTAACAGGGAAGATCTTGAATTTTCTTATAGAGATTCAATATTTAAAAGTAAACTAAAGAATGTGATTATTTTGTCTGCTAAATTTAAAATTGAAAAGTCATCTAAAGAAGAGTTATTAGATCTTATCAAAACTAGAACACTTAAAAGAGTAGAAACTCAGCCACTTGAATATCCATCTTGTGGTAGTGTATTTAGAAATCCAGAAGGAGTAAGTGCTGGTAAACTAATAGACGAATCTAATCTTAAAGGTTATAAAATAAATGATGCAATGATTAGTTATAAACATGCTAACTTTATAATTAATACTGGTAAAGCAAAGAGTAAAGATATTATAGAACTTATAAATATAATAAAAGCAACAATAAAAAAGAACTATAATATAGATTTAGTTCTTGAACAAGAAATAATAAAGTAAATAAAAAAAGTGATTTCTCACTTAAATTATTTACTTTTTTTAATTGATTTAATTTCTTTTGTTGACATTCTAACTTTTTTTCCATCAACTACAACTGTTTGTAAATTAACTTTTTGAGTTTTTTTAGTTGCCTTTAATGAAAAAGGTCTGTTTTGTGAACTCATATTTTTTCTATTTGATACATTTTTTGCCATTTTTAACTTGCCTCCTCTTTTTAAGCCAAATATAATTTAACATAAAATTATGGTTAAGTAAAGTAAAAATTGACTTTTTGTTATTTTTTTAGTATTATAAGCATAAAAATTAAGGGGATAGTTATGAAGAAAGAGACTAAAAGATATACTTTGGTTGAATATTGTGGTTGCAGAACTAAACATTTAGCAAATAAAGCTGAGTATGATAATATGATAAAAGATATTGTTTTAAGTAATAGAAGAAAGACTTCTAAATATTTATGTGGTAATGTTAGCTTTTTTAGGAATAGGGATAAGAGTATAGATGCTACTATTCATATTTATCATAAACTTATGGGACCTTCTACTATAAGTGAAGTTGATGACTTTACTACTACTATGACAGAAGAAGAATTAATTAGTAGATTTGAGAGTGAATTATGTACAAAAGAAGAATTTTTTCCAGATATTAATGTTTGTTATTTTGAAACTAAAAATAAAAATGAAAAAAGTTCTGATAAAAGAGATATTGGTATTAAATATATACCTGTTATATATAAAGTTGATAGAACATTTTTAGACAGAGATACTATTAAAGATTGTTTAAAGTTTCAAGCTGAAACTGATAATTTTGATTTCTTTAAAGGCTTGTGTAATGAATTTTGTTTTTATAATTTTATTGGTGAAGAGATTGAAGAATTATATAGAACAATTGATAGAGCAAAATATCAAGGATATGATGGTTCAACTATGTATTTTGCAGCTCTTAGGTTATTCAATAGGTTTATAAAAGAATATAATAGAGAAGGTAAAGTTGTTTTAGATAATAATGGTAAACCTCAAATTAGTAAGAGAAGACTTAGGGATTTTGGTATGTTTATAAGGAATTATGGTAATCAAAGAAGATCTCCTGTTTGCTATAACGGTTTTAAGAAATTTGATAAAGAATATAAAAAAGTTAGAGGTAAGTAATTAATTCGACAAAAATTACTTATCTTTTTTTATATACTTTTATTGGGTGAATGAGATGGTTTATATTGATGAGGTTATTATACTTAATTTTATTATTGATTATTTACTTCTTTTATTTACATCATATGTATTGAAATTAAATACTTTGAAATATAAGTTATTTCTTTCATCTTTATTTGGTGAAATATCTATATTATATTTGTTTTTTGATATGAATAATTTATTTCTTATTTTATTTAAATTATCTATATGTAGTGTTATGATTTTTATTTCATTTGGTAAATGTAATTTTAAGGAATTTATTAAAAGATGTATTTATTTTTATATATTGTCTTTCTTTTTGGGAGGCGTTCTTTATTATTTTAAGATTGAGAATTTAGTTAAATATGAAATATATTTCTTATTTATACCTGTTATTTTGAATATTTATAAGTATTTTGCATATCATTTAAAGACTATAATTAATACTCATAGGAAAGTAACTATATATTTAAATAATGGAAAAATATTATTTTTGAATGGATTTATTGATACTGGTAATTCATTAATAGATCCATATTCTAAGAAGAAAGTTATTATTATAAATAGATATGTTTATGATAATTATTATTTAATTCCATATAAGACAGTGGATAGTGAATGTTTACTTAAGTGTTTTAAACCAAATAAGGTTTACATTGAGGGTATTGGAGAAAGAAATGATGTTGTGGTTGGTGTTGTTCATAAGAAATTTAATGGTTATGATTGTTTAATAAATTATAGATTAATGGAGGAATAGCTATGATAGAGAAGATATTAGATAAGTTTTTTAGAAATGATGATGTGTTTTTTGTGGGTAGTACTGATATATTACCACCACCATTAAAAAAAGATGTTGAAGAGGATCTGGTTAGAAAATGTAATATGGGAGACTTGGAAGCTAGAAATAAACTTATTGAGCATAATTTAAGATTAGTTGTTTTTCTTGCTAAAAAGTATGATACAACTATGTATGATTTAGAAGATTTAGTTAGTATAGGAACTATTGGTCTTATTAAAGGAATTAAAACATATAAACTTGATAAGAATATTAAATTGGCTACTTATGCATCAAGGTGTATTGATAATGAAATTCTTATGTTTTTAAGAAAAAATAAGAAAAGAACAAAAGAGGTGAGCTTTGAGGATTCTATTAATTTTGATAGTGAGGGTAATGAACTTAAAATAGAAGATGTTTTTGGAACAGATGAAGATATTGTGCACAAGTCAATAGAGTGTCAAGAAGATAAATTGATACTAGAAAAGGAAATAAATAATCTTGATGAAAGGGATAGAGAAATAATTGAACTTAGATATGGTTTATGTGGAAATAAGGAATTAACACAAAAAGAACTTGCTGATAAATTATCTATTTCACAGTCTTATATATCTAGAATTGAAAAGAAAGTAATTAAAAAATTAAAAAATCTTATGAAAATATGAAAAATAATTTCATATTTTTTATTTTATCTTGTTTTTTACTAATTAATTGTGATAAAATACTTTTAGTATAGACATAAGGAATTGGAGGAAAAAGATATGTCAAATAATTATGAAGATTATGGCTATGAAGATAGTTATGATGATGATAATGGTAGTACTACAAGAAAAAGAGTTCTTATTATTATTTTAGTTGTTATTGCTATACTATTAGTTATATTTCTATTAAAGAGTTGTGGAAATAAGCAAAGGCCAACTCAAACACCAACAACTACTCAAGCTGTGTTCTCTTATGAAAATGCACTTTTGGATGCTGGAAAGAAATATTATGAAAATAATACTGATGAACTTCCAAAGTCAATTGGGGATTGTACAACTGTAAGTTTAAAAACATTAGGTGATAGAGGGCTTGTTAATCCTGATGAATTTGTAAGATGTAATAATGAAACTACTCTTGTAAGAGTATGTATGCTTGAAAATAATAAATTACATTATGTACCATGGTTAGTATGTACTGATAAAACATCAGATACAGAGTATAATGAACCTAAAGAAGGTACTATTAATGATGTAGTTGCTGATAAGTCATACATTGAGTTCAAATACTTACCAATGGCACTTAAAAAAGGAGATCAAAAATTAGGTAAAGTAGAAGAGTTATGGCAAGATGAAATTAAATATAAATCATATAAAACTGTAAGTACTACTAAGTATTATAGATATAAAGATTTACAATATACTTGGAATTTAGTTGATAAGATTTATTACACTAGTAAAGGAGAAGTTACTAATAGTGCTGATGTAAAAGAGTATTATCCAGTATCTCCAAATAATAATTATAATTTGCATAGTGATAAAGCTACTGCTTATAAATGGTATACAGTAACTAATGGAACTAAAGAATATTATATGGCAAATGGTGCTAAAGCTTATAGTGCTGTTGCTCCTAAAGGTTTTCCAAATAAAGATTTTGCTTCAGAACTTTCAACTTATGAAAGATATTATTTACCAACACATTATTATATGTGTTATAACAATACTGGATATGTTAAGTATTCTACTTCTAAGTGTGGAACAGGTAATTCAGTTGATTTTCCAACATATAAAAATGAAGAGTTTGATTCTTGTGTATCAACAAATTCTCCATCAACTACTGATATTAAAAATGGAAAGAGTAAAGTTGTTAATGGTAGATGTGTTATAAGTAGAACTAAAAATGATGCTTGTGCATCTAATGAAAAGAACTGTGTTAAACTAACAATTTATCAATGGTATAAAGTTACTGGTGGAACTAGAACATATTATCCATCAATGAAGAGCGATGCTAAACTTGAAAAAGTATATTATGCTGAAGCTCCTGTTAAGGATGCTATAAAAGATGAAAGCACTGGTACTACAGCATATAAGTGGTATAAAGAAGGAACTAAGAGAGTAAGTGGATATAGTTCAACTGCTCCAAAGGGTTATCCAGATGCAACTAAGACTAGTGATTCAAGATGGACAGAATTTACTGATTGGAGTTCTAAGAAACCTGGTTCAGCTAGTTATAGAAAAATAGAAAGTAAAACTAAAGTTAAATTACAAGAAATTCAAGGTACTAATGAAGATAGTTTTGAAGATATTGGTACTGAATATGTAACTGCTGAAGAAATGTTTAAAATTTATACTGATAAAGGTTATAAAGTTGCAAGTCTTGATGATATTTCTGCAAATGGTGAATTAAAATATAAAGTTAAAATGTTTATTAGAAATAAAAAGGAGGCTAATTAGTCTATGAATGAATTAAATACATTGGAAACTAGATTAAATAATTTATTAGAACAAGATGAAGCTATAAATGTTGAAGCTAGTGAAAAAGGTTTAGAAGAATTAAGAAAAAATATTGAAGCATATGATTCTATTAAGGATGCAGCTTGGAATTATGATGAAGCTCATCCTGAAAAATCTAGTGCTGAAAAAGCTATAATTGATAGAATTACTGATAGTGCTTATGAAAAGGTAAATGAGTTAAATAGAGTTTTAGTAGCTAAAGAAGCTCAATATCTTGAAGATGGTAGAGAAGTAATTTCTATTAGAAGACAAATCAGAGAACTAGATAGAAGAATTGATAAGAATCAATCAATTATTTCTGTTGAAAGAGGTCCAGGACTTGAAAATTCTGAAAGCTTTATGAAGTTAATTAATGATTCTGAAAATGAATTAAAAGAAGATACTGCTAAGCGAGAAGAATTAAAAGCAAGAATGGCTGAATTAACTAGAAATATGAGAAATCTTAAATATGGTGGAGATGCTTATATTAGAAGTGTAGCTGAGGATGAAGCAAAAAAAGCTGAATTTGAAGCTGTTAAAGCACCAGAGGCACCAGCTGAAGAGTTACCTCCAGAGTTAGAGACACCAAGTGAACCTGAATCAGATGATGAGTTAGGTTTACCACCAATTGCTGGAGTTCTTCCTCCAGAAAATGATACTCAACTTCCTCCAGATTTAGAACCTGAGGGAACACCAACTCCTACTGATGATACTGCTTTACCTCCTGAATTAGATGGAACACCAATTCCAGTACCTGTACCAGCTCCAGTTGGAACAGGAGATGATACTGGATCAGGAACTAGTGATACTGGTGAAGGTGATTCAACTAGTGATGAAGAAGAACAAGATGAAGAAGAAGAGGAAGAGGAACAAGAAGTTGTTGCTGTTGCTAATCCAAAACCATCACTATGGAAAAAAGTTGGTGAAGTTCTAAAGAAAGCTGTTTTATATTTAGCAGCTGTTATAACTGCAGTTAGTACACTTGGAACTGCTTATCATACTGGACATACTGATAGTGATATTCATGACATTGGAAATACACTTAATGGAATGAGTGATACTTTAACTGAAATGGGAGAAGAAGATGATTTAGATCTTGATGAAGATGAACCAAATCAAGAAGATAATTTAGATGATGGTGACACTTTAGGTGGTGGAGGAGTAAGGCCTACAGGTACAACACCTACTGGTGTAACTGGTGGTAATGGTACTTCAACTAAACCATCTGGTGATACAACTCCAACACCTAGTGATGATACAAAGACACCATCAGATGATAATACACAAAAACCATCTGAGGATGATACACATAAACCATCAGATGATGATACTCGTACTGATGATAAAACTATAGTTGGTAGAGTTGGAGAAAAAGAAGTTATTGAAAAAGTATCTACAGGAGAAAATATCAATAATGAAGGTGAAGTATTTGATAGAAATGGAAATATACTAGGAGATTCTGATTTAAATAAAGATAAAGATGGTTCTAGTATTGTAACTGGTGGAGATTTTACTCCAGATCATCCAGCTACTGCTCCTGATAACAGCACTGAACCTACTTATGAAGGATGGAATGATCCAAGTAAGTCAGAGCAAGAAAATGAAAATATCGATGATGCATTTGATAATGCATTTGGTGTAGGAACTGATAATTTCGATAATTTCTGGAGTAGTTTCTCAAATGATGTTATTGGTAATGCTCAAACTAATCAAGAAACTAATGGTCAAACATTGAATCGTAGTATGTAATTGATAAGGAGGAAAAAAGAATGAATAATTTAACTAATCAAATTTTAACACTAAAAAACGGAAAACAATATTTTGTTTTAAGACAAGCATCTTATAAAGGTGTAACATATTTCTTAGCTGCTTTAACTACTCCTGATGGAGAAGACTTTACTAATGAGTTTGCATTTTTAGAGAAAGTAGAAAAAGAAGGAAAGTTCTTTGTAAAAGAGGTTACTGATAAAACTGTCTTGGAAGTACTTGCTAAAAATATTAAATTAGATTAAGTTTTTGAATAAAAAATAATAATTCCTTTCAATATAAGTTGAAAGGAATTTTTTATGGCAAAAAGTAAAGTTGAAATTACAGGTATTAATACTAGTATGCTTAGAAGTCTTACTCATGAAGAAATGATTTTATTATTTAAAAGTTATAAGAAGGGTGATAATGAAAGTAAGAAGTTACTTATAGAGGGTAATTTGAAGCTTGTTTTAAGTATTTTAAAGAGATATCAGAATAAATGTGATAATTTGGATGATTTATTTCAAATAGGTGTTGTAGGTCTTATAAAAGCTGTTGATAATTTTGATTTATCTTTTAATGTAAGATTTAGTACTTATGCGGTTTTTATGATTGAAGGAGAAATTAAAAGATATATAAGAGATAATAATCAAGTTAGAATATCTAGAAGTATTAAAGATTTGGCTTATCAAATTATTAATTATAAGGAAGAGTGTATGCATAATAATTCTGTTTATCCATCTAATGAAGAAATATGTAAACATTTTAATATTAATGATTATGAACTTTATGTAGCACTTAGTTCTCTTAGTGAACCTATGAGTATATTTGAACCTATTTATAATGATGGTGGTGATACTATATATTTACTGGATCAATTAGAAGACAAAACTAATAAGGATTTAGATAAATTATTATCATTAAGAGAGGCTCTTAACAAAATAAAAGATAAAGAAAGAGTAGTAATAATGAAAAGATATTATTATGGTATGAGTCAAAGTGAGATTGCTGATGAACTTTCTATAAGTCAAGCTCAGGTTTCTAGAATAGAAAATAGTGCGATAAATAGTGTTAAAAAATTAATAATGTAATATAATTTAATATGAAATTATCAGAACTTCAAAAAAAGGATATTGTTAATATAAAAGATGGTAAAAAGATAGGTAAAATCATCGATGTTTATTTTGATGAATCAAGTGGTTATATGATTAAATTTGTTATTGAAAAGACTCATTTTGTAAGAAATATATTTTCAAATACTGATGAAATTGTTATTAAATTTAGTCAAATTAAGAAAATGGGAGAAGATGTAATATTAATAGATATATCTTAATAATTATGTTATAATTCATATATGAAAAAGAAAAGTTTATTTATATTGATTGTTATTTTAATACTTACTATTATTGATCAAATTATTAAATATTTAGTTGTTAGTAATATTAGTATTGGTTCAGAAAAAATAATAATTGATAATTTTTTAAAGTTTATTTATATTAGAAATACTGGAGCAGCTTTTGGTATATTAAGTGGTAATATAATATTTCTTATATTTATTACAGTGTTACTTATATTTTATATTGTTAATGAAATGAAAAAGAATATTAATAATAATTTATCATTATTATCATTTAGTTTAATATTAAGCGGAGCACTTGGTAATTTAATAGATAGAGTAGTAAGAGGTTATGTAGTTGATTATATATCTTTTACATTATTTAATAGAGAAATGTCAGTATTTAATTTAGCTGATACATATATAACTATTGGTGTTATATTACTTATTTATATTGTTATAAAGGAAGGCAAAAATGAAAGAGTTAGTAGTAGAAAAAGAAAATGAATTAAAAAGATTAGATGTTTTTTTGGTATCTAATCTTAATGAAAGTAGAAATTTTATATTAAAGAATATTAAAAATGGTAATATAACTGTTAATGATAATGTTGTTAAAGGTGGATATAGTTTAAAAGAAGGAGATATTATTAAAGTAAAAGATTTAACTGTTGATACTTCTGTTAAGGCGGAAGATATTGATATTAATATCTTATATGAAGATGATGATATTATTGTTGTTAATAAGAAAAGTGGCATGGTAGTTCATCCTGGAAATGGAAATTATTCTAAAACTCTTGTTAATGCTTTAATGTATCATACTGATGAACTAAGTGATGAAGGTGGAAGTGAAAGATGTGGTATAGTTCATAGAATTGATAAAGATACATCTGGTATATTATTAATTGCTAAAACAAATAAAGCACATAGAATACTTAGTGAAGACTTTAAAAATAAAACTGTTAAGAGAAAATATATTGCTCTTGTATGGGGAATTATAGATGAATCTAAGGGTAAAATAAATGCTCCAATAGGTAGAAGTAAACTTGATAGAAAAAAGATGGCAGTCACTGATATTAATAGTAAGAATGCAGTTACTAATTTTACTGTTCTTGAAAGATTTAATAATGCAACTCTTGTTGAGTGTGTTCTTGAAACAGGAAGAACTCATCAAATAAGAGTTCATATGGATTATATTGGACATCCTGTTGTTAATGATCCTATGTATGGTAAAAAGAAATTAATTAATGATTATGGTCAAATGTTACATGCAGAATATTTAGGTTTTAATCATCCAATAACAGGAAAGTTTATGGAATTTACTGCTGAACCAGAGAAAGAATTTAATGATATATTAGATCAATTTAGAAATTCATAAAATAAACACTACTCATTAATATAAAAGCATATATACTATAAATAATATATGGTATTAAGAAATAAGAAGATTTTTTAGAAATCTTTTTTGTTTCTATAAATAAGAATATTGTACTTAAAGCTACTACAGTTGTAATTGCAAATCCTAAGAATGGACTCATTAAATAGAAGAAGAAATACATAAATAATTCGTTTGCTAAGTAATTAGTAAGTAATATATACAAATAATCTCTATTTTTGAATATATTTGTTTTTTTAGATAATATTATTATACTTATTGTATTTAGTATATAAATGATAAACCAAATGATGCTTATTACTTTACCATTTAAGACAAATGATGGCAGTTTTAATAGTTCATAATATTCTTTATTATATTTAAATAATAAACCGCTTAAAAGCCATAAAAATAGTATTATAATGAATAATAAAATATCTTTTAGATGTTTTTTAATTTTTATCACCTCTTTACTAATTTTATGTTTAATAGTAAAATATTATTATTGAAACTGAAAGGAGTTACAATGAATATTAAAATAAATAAAAAAGATGATGTCATATTAAAAATATTACATTACTTTATTACAGAAGAAGATTATAAACCTGTTATTATAAATGGTCTTGAAAATGAAATATGGCTAGAAAATATGGAAAATGATCTTAAACTTATAAGAATAAATACAAATTATATACATAATGAAGAGCAATTTAAAAGTGATATATTTAAAGTTAAAACAATAATGAAAAGTATTAAAAGAAATACTTTATCATTAAAAATGACTACTTTAAATTTATTATTAGATACTGGTGAAAATGTAAATATAATTGATAATAAAAATATTGAAACTATTAAAGTAGGGGATCTTGAAGATTTTAAGAAGAATAAAGTTGTTAAGGAATTTTTTCCTAAGGTTAGTGATACTACTTTAACTGATGAAGTTGATCCAGTTGAATTCTTTAAATTAACAGAAGATATGAATCAAAAGACTATAAAAAATGAAAAGAAATTGGCTAAGATATTTAGTCCTAAAAAGCCAATTGTTACTTATATAATAATTGTTCTTAATTTAATGGTTTTCTTATATGGTATGTTACATAGTAATGATGAATTAATTAATATATTTGGTAATAATTATGAACTTGTTCAAAAAGGTCAATTTTATAGATTACTTACTTGTATGTTCGTTCATGGAAGTATTATGCATTTACTTCTTAATATGTATGCTTTATATACTATTGGACCTGTTGTTGAAAGATATTATGGTAAGAGTAAATATATATTTATATATTTAGTGAGTGGTCTTCTTGGTAGTGTGTTTTCTTCTGTATTTATGAGTGCTAATAGTGTAAGTATTGGAGCAAGTGGAGCAATCTTTGGTCTTCTTGGTAGTATATGTTATTTTACATATTATTATAGAGCTACATTACAAGGTATATTAAGAGATAGTATAGTACCAGTAATTGTTATTAATTTAATTATAGGATTTATGTTACCATCTGTTGATTTAGTTGCTCATATTGGAGGACTTCTTGGTGGAATACTTGTTTCAATGGGACTTGGAATAGGTGATAAATATAGAAAGAATGATCAAATTAATGGTTTCATAGTATTAATTCTTATGTTTATATTCTTAATATATATGATTATGACAAAATAAAACTGATTTAATAAATCAGTTTTTTTATATCTTTCTATAAAGACCAATTGCTTTACCAAGAATAGTTACATTATTTAATATTATTGGTTCCAAATAATCATTTTCAGGTTGTAGTTTTATATGATCTTTTTCTTTATAAAATCTTTTAAGTGTTACTTCATTTTCATCTGTCATTGCAACTACAATTTCACCATTATTTGCAGTTCTTTCCTTTTTAACAATAACTATATCTCCATCAAATATTCCTATGTTAATCATTGAGTCACCACTTACTTCTAGTGTGAATACATCATGATTCATTGGTATTAGTTCTTTTGGTAGTGAGAAATATTCATTTGGATTTTCGATTGCTTCAATAGGATTACCAGCAGCTACTTTTCCAAGTAGCGGAACATTAACAACTGAGTCATCGTTTTTAATATATTCATTTGGAACAGTTAATTCAATTGTTCTAAACTTACTTTCAGTTTGACTAATATATCCTTTTTTAGTAAGATTTTTTAAATGAACAAACATAGTTGCAGTACTGTTTAAATTACATAATTTACATAATTCACGAATTGTAGGTGCATATCCTTTTTCTGCTATGAATCTTTTTATTGTATCCAATATCTTTTCTTGTTTAGATGTTAATTTTTCCATATATTCCTCCACTTAATACCTAAATAATAGCATACAAACATTTGATTGTAAACTGTTTTTATATATTTAATTTATTTTTAATATAGTTTGGAAGTTTCTTTGTAGGTTTAACTATGAAATATATTATTATTGCAAGTATATCTCCACTTATTAAGTCTGATACTACATGTTGTTTAGTAAAAAGTGTAGATAACATTATTAATATTGAAATTATTATTACTGACATTTTAGTTAAAGTAGTAGTATTTTTGCCTTCACATACATATAAAATAAATAACATACTTATAGCACAATGTAGTGATGGAAAACAATTAACTGGGGTATCTATCCAATAAATTAATTTTGCTATCATAGAAAATATATCTGTTCCTGTTACTTCTGGTCTTGTTACTGTTGATGGGTATGTTATAAAAACTATATTACCAACCATAGAACATAATATATATGAAATTGTATATTTTACGAATTTATTTTTATCTTTACAATATAAATAGTATGGTATTATGAATATCATTAAATACCATATACAATATGGTATAAAAAATGCTGGTAGAAATGGTATTTTAGTATCTATTACATTACCAACTAAATTCAGATCTCCTTGTAATAGTTTTGATACGAAATACAATATAGATTGAAATATTACTAAGCATATTGTAGTAATAATAGGTTTGATTTCTAACTTTTTTAATAACTTCTTCATATAAATCACTAATTAATTATATAATAAATTTAATTCTATATCAAATAAATAAAAAATTGATTTAATAACTTGTGAATAAAAAATAAATTGTGATATAATGTAATGTATGAATAAAACAGATTATATATTTAAAAATAAGATGTTTGTTTTAGTATTGATTTGTTTAATAGGAATTATTCTTAATTTTTCTTATTCTAACTTTTTTGTTTTGTCTAACAATCACAAAGTAGCTGAAATGTATGTTGGGGAGTTAAGTTATACGATTAATATTAATGGTAATAATACTAATTTTGTGTCTATTCCTAATGGTACGAGTGATATAACTCTTTTAATATCATCAAAGAATGAAATAATTACTAAATATAAATTAGGTTATATAATTGATAATAATAATTCTAATTATTCTATATATTATTATGATGATACTTCTTATAGTACTCCTAGTGGTTCTATTACTTCTAATGGTAATAAATCAATTAAACTTAGAATAACTAATAACAGCAGTGCTGCTTTAAAGTTTACATTCAAAGTATTTGGTGGTTATGATTATAATGATTTAAACAGTATTGTTCTAAGTGGTGGATATATGCAAATAACTGAGGTTGTTCCTGATGCTTGTGTATTTACAGGAAACTTAGTTGCTGGAGCTACATATAGTTATGGTCAATACACATATATTTATAAAATGTATAATTATTATAATGTTGATGAGGATAGTTATCAACTAAAATCATTTAGTGATGATGGCTGGTCAGTAATATTAACAGATAAAGATAGTACTGCTCCTGTAACAAGTGAGATATGTTCTTCTATTAATGATAAACCAATAGTATCTACATCAGCTATGTTTGCTAATAGTAAAGCAATTAGTATTAGTTATAAAGAGTTCGATACAAGTAATGTTACTGATATGAATTGTATGTTTTGTAATACTTCGTTTACTGATATTAGTTCTCTAGTTTTCGATACAAGTAAAGTAATAGATATGTCATATATGTTTTATAATTCAAAATATACTGATAAATTATATCTTACATATTTTGATACACATAATGTCACTGATATGAGTTATATGTTTTATGGATCTGCTGCAAGTGACATCAATGTAACTAATTTTTCTTTTTATGATATAGTTGATATGAGTTATATGTTTGCTAATAGTACTACTCAATATGTGTATTTTATTTCTGATATACCTGATGGTTCTATTTTAAATAATATGTTTGAAAATTGTACTATAGATACTGTTTTTGTACCTTCAACTGTAATTAATTCTGATTTTACACAAGATATTACTAAATATCCTGATACTATGAGAATTACTGTTATAGTTTAATATTTATAATTGACTAGAATTCCTAGTCTTTTTTCTTTATACTAGAAATCTTTTAACTTTTTTAGTATAATGTATTCGAGGTGAAGGGGAATGGCAAAGCAAACAATATGTTTAGTTGGTAGACCTAATACAGGGAAAAGTACACTTTTTAATAGAATAGTTGGTAAAAAGGTAGCTATTATCGAAGATATTCCTGGTGTTACTAGAGATAGAATATATAGTCAAGCTAGTTATAAAAATATACCTTTTTATTTAATTGATACAGGTGGTATTGATTTAAGTGAAGGAGAGTTTAATGAAGAAATAAGAATACAAGTTGAAGTTGGTATTAATGAAGCTGATACTATTATTTTTGTTGTAGATGGAAAAGATGGACTTACTACTAGTGATTTATTAATAAGAGATATGTTAAAAAAGCAAGATAAAAGAGTAGTAGTGGCTGTTAATAAAATGGATAATAAATTATCAAGCGATAATATATATGAATTTTATAGTTTAGGTTTTGATGAATATATTCCAATTAGTGCTGAACATGGTAGTGGAGTTAATGAATTATTAAAAACTGTTACTGATGGTTATGAAGCAGGTTATGAAGATGAGGATGAAAATATTAAGATATCTGTTATTGGAAGACCTAATGTAGGTAAGAGTAGCCTTGTAAATGCTTTACTTAATGAAGAAAGAGTTATTGTTAGTAATGTAGCTGGTACTACTAGAGATGCTATTGATACAAAGTTTACTTATAATAAAGAAGAATATACATTGATAGATACAGCTGGTCTTCGTAAGAAGGGTAAAATATTTGAAGCTGTTGAAAAGTATAGTTTACTTAGAAGTATGAAAGCTATAGATAGAAGCGATGTTTGTTTACTTGTTTTAGATGCAACTACTGGAATTGTAGAGCATGATAAACATATAGCTGGATATGCTCTTGAAGCTGGTAAACCTGTTGTTATAGTTGTTAATAAATGGGATGCAATAGATGAAAAAGATGAATCTATGAAGGAATGGAAAAAGGATATTAAACATAATTTTCAATTTATGGATTTTGCTAAGGTTGTGTTTTTAAGTGCACAAACTAAAAAAAGAATCCATACACTTATGCCGGAGGTTCTTGCTTCTTATGAAAACTCTATTAAAGAAGTTAAAACAAGCATAATAAATGATGTTATAAGAAATGCATTTATTGAAACACCACCAGCATCATACAAAGGAAAGAAACTAAAAGTATATTTTGCTCATCAATCTGGAACTAAACCACCTAGATTTGATATTGAAGTTAACTCTAAAGGTTTAGTACATTTCTCATATTATAGATATTTAGAAAATAAGATAAGAGAAAATATTGATTTTAGTGGTACTCCTATTGTTATACAATTTAAAAATAAAGGTGAAAAGGAATTATAATATGAAACACATATTTTAAAAATATGTGTTTTTTATATGTTAAATGTGTTAAAATCATATTATGAAAAAGGATGTAAAAAATAAGAAAAAAACTAGTGTGTGGAAATATGTTAAAAAGTGTGTTCCGTATTTTGCTAAGGAAAAGAAAGCTGTTATTGTATTAATATCACTTAGTATTATAATTAGTATATTTAATTCATTTGCACCAGCTTTAATAGCTAAAATACTTGATTATTCGACTAGTGGTAGATTAGATGCTGCTATTAGTTATTCTGTGTTTATTTTAGGAATTGCATTATTTATGGATTTTCTTGATAATATTTTCTTTATGAGAGCTTATATTAAGGTACAAGAAACTGTTACAAATAATTTAAAGAAAGATGTAATTTCAGCTTATTTTGATATAGATAATAAAGAACTTTTAAAAACTTCTAGTGGAGTATTTTTAACTAGAATAAC
>JABLTK010058822.1_pt1 | contig 18295 bp, 34 predicted proteins | sample 7160131 | NCBI WGS metagenome assembly JABLTK01 (sample SAMN14651221, study PRJNA627086) | human gut metagenome | isolation source: feces | host: Homo sapiens
AGCAACAACTTACATCCAAATTCCATCTTCCTCAGTACATCACCCAACTTGTTATTCCGTCCTTTCAGACGATGAGCTTCATCCACTACTACACCTGCCCAGGAGATAGAAGCAAGCTTATGACTCTCCACAATCGCAATCTACAATCAATTCCTTATTCGGTTTCTACCTCAAATGTTGTCAACAACACATCGAATTCACCTTGAGGAGATCTCCATTCATACTTCTGGATTAGCTTCCTTGACTCTACAGAACCATGAAACACAACCACATGCATGTCTGTCCAACGACGAATCTCGGATTCCCAATGAGGTAATGTGGATAACGGAGCTACTACAAGGAAGGGAGGGGTAACTTTATATGTATTGAGAATATGATCAATGAACATGGTTGATTGGACTGTCTTTCCCAATCCCATTTCATCTGCTAAAATGCTGTTACGATGGTTTGCCCAGTTCCAGAGCAACCAATTAATGCCTTCGGCTTGATACGAACGTAACTCATTGTGACTCTTGAAGACAGAAGTTGCAGATACTTTGACGAATTGCGACAATGGGGGCCGATAATTCGGTGGGTGGATAAATAACGAAATATTGCGACGTCTACATAAATACAAAAGATTTATTCGTACTGGTGATGATAATACTCCCGAATAACCGCCGGATTCTGGAAATCCGAAAATACCTCCCATGTGGAGTCAGCATACTGAATCGACTTCCATTTGACTAGAAACTCTTTGACACAAGTCCCATGTCGATCATGGGCGTCTTCAGATAGCAACACAGTAACATCTGGATCATCATTCGAAGGAAGAGGTTTTGATAAGTCCTCCTGTACGATTCGAGTTTCCAAGATCCGGTCTGCTTCGAGAAACTCAGGATTGAAATAGACATCTTCTCCATAGACGTTGATCTCTGTCATAATTTCATTTTCAAATCGATAAAAGCGCTATGAATCACAAAATAACAGTAACAATACCTGAATCTTCTGCTTGATGTGAGGTCCTTCGAATTGAATCAACTCTTCTTCACTCTCCCATGAACAATGCACATAGGACAGATTCTTCCATTTCACCAGATACAACTCCACTTCTTTTTCTTGTTCTGCAATTAATCGTATATTTTGTACCTACCTGTTACCGGGAGTTCTTTCCATATTTGGTAACGATCCGGATTAAGACAACATCCATTCTTAATGTATCGAGTATTCATGTGCTCCAAAATAGGTAGCCACTGAGAAATGGGAAGAGTCTGGCGATATAAAAATTGACCACTCCTAAGGTTCTTCACGATATCTTCCTTATACGTAACTCTGCGATTACGAATAAAAAATGGACCTACATGACTGCATTTTCATCAGTATCGTATTGAACTACAGGTTCTTCTTCCATTTCCAGTTCATATTCGACAAGAGAACTCTCGGAAGACTCAGATTCCACTTCCCTTTCATTGGAAACCTCTGAATACCCTACAAATGATAAAAAATGTCTTTACATACTCTTTTGTCGCCTTCGTCGACGAGAAGGTAATTCCTCCTCTTCAATGGGCGTCACTATAATTTCTTCATCATCTATCACGAAGTCATTTTCGTATTCTCTAAAGATGACTTCCTGTTCGAATTAGCTACTCAGATGTCACAGGCTCAGTATCATTCTCAATGAAATCATCATCAGACTCTTGCTTCTTTCTTGATCGATTTGAATGATTCTTCTTATGATTGGTAACACCCTTACGCCTAACGGGCATTGTCTGGTGTAATTGTAATCTAAAAGTGGTTATAAAACCATTCATCAAACCTTTCCGATAAATGATTACAAACCATAATCATGCCACATTAGACCTACTTCTAATCGGATTTTACTTATCAGAATCTCGTAAAACCTACAACAGAGAGGACGATCCCGAACTCCTTTTTGGTTGAGACTTGATGTGGTACAACAATCATTCACGAATTAGAAAAGAACCGCGGGAATTGTTTACTCGTTGCGCTCGCAGTCTATCTATTGGGAAAGGGATTACACTAAGAACAAATTGTACGAACAAACAGTTTACCAACCCCTTATTGGAGTTTCATACATATTCAAGTGATACAACCGTTTCATTGCATATTCTTGCATCTTTGGATTTCTTATCTTAACAGGATGCACATGGAGGCATTTCAATTTGTTTCTCATCGCTCCATGGTTACAATTAATAACAAAGTTGTGGGTAATGCACCAGTTCACCGTAGGAGCGGCCATTTCTAAAAAGACATTCTGTCGCTTCATTTCTGGAATTAGTTCATAGTATATAGGCATGTCATTTTTTGCGATGTAATAGAAGTCAGCAAATCCTTTCCGAAGGTTCGTGCTATTCTCAAAATGACATTTCTCCCCGATTTCTGTTTTCTGCAGATTCCTGATAGCCTTACGATAAGCATCAATGTATAACACACCCTTTTTGTTTTTCCGATAATACCATAACCATTTATTCCTAGTATCGATCTTTTGGGAAGGTTCGGTCCAAGACTTTGTAAGATCATAGGTTACAAGAAATGTAGGATCAACATAGCTGTCATCATTAAAATATAAGAACCCTTCATAACTACATGATTCTATCACACATAACTGGTGATAAGCCAACCATAGAGATTGATAGGAATAGTACCCCAAGCGAGGAGTATTGTTACTAATCACTTTATAAAGAGAACTCTTCCGAGGACCGAGAATCACAACATCAAAGTCAAGAGGGAAACGTTTTCGATAGGTCGGAAAGAAGGATTGATCAAGGAATGGAACAGCTTTGTACTCTGGATGATGGAAATTGACAACAAAGAGGAGCTTGGAGGCAGTGGTGAAAGATCCGGCTCGGTAGCGACGAATATATGGTTCCCAAGCAGATGTAAGAGTATCTACTGATGGGTTCTCTGAAATAGGTGTATGAGGAGAGATGAATGATGTGTTAGAGGATGACGATGGAACAGGAGTTTGGTGTGGAGTTGCAGAGGGGTTCAGTGTTGAGTTGGAACTTTGGACAGAACTAAGCACTGGAAAGAGAGTAGTTAGATTCAGAGTTGGAAGTTCTGGTTTCTGAGTTGAATTCGCCGAATTCAGAACCGTAGCAATGGGAGTCTGAGTATTTTCAGGAACTGGTTGTAGACTCATTTGAGGACTTGGTATCATAGATGGCACAGGTTTCATAGTCACAGGAGGTGGAGATAAAGACATAGGCTACAATGTTAGAACAACAGATAGAAACGACAATTGGAGTTGAAGTAAAAGATGGTAGTACCATAACAGATGAAGAGTTATCTGAGAGTTTCGGTGTTGACGATATGGATGTTTCCTCAGTGTTGTGAGGTGAGACGGCTACACCTGTATCATAAATGGAATAACCTAATGAAAAAATCAATCGGCGAAAGCCTACCACTCTTAGAGTTACCAACTTGTCTATCTTTTATTAACGGTATCCTTACAGATAGTCTAAGCTTCTGAATCTCACTTTCTGGTACTATCTCTAACATAAGTGAACTTCTTCAGATACATACGATACAAGGCAACAAGACGTAGGAAAAAGACTATAACAAGAAAAGAAAATGGACAACGCATATACTCTTCCTCGTTACATAATTTCTTAACAAACAGACAACAAAGGACAGACAGCAGGGGTCACGAGTTCTCCTTCATAAACACACATCGAAGGCTCCACAAGGTTACGAAGCTCCACCGACTCTCCACACAACAATCGCAATTTCAAGCTACGCTGAGGTCCATTCCAACACTTCTGACCATTCTTCCAATAGAAATAGATATTTCCTCCCTCAAACTCATTCTGCTCATTTACATGTAAGTTACGCTGAGGATCAGTAATAGGATTTCCAGACGAATCAATAATGGAAAAATGGCTTCCAATCGAGATCGAATCCTGTTTGGACGTACCGTAGGGACAGGCCACGTAATTATACTTATTAAACTATTCATGAATCCGACAGAACACCGAATACCATATGATTATAACACTGACCTTTCATCATGAAGAATTCGTTCTGACCTCCAAAGAAATACTCAACATCAAATACACCCAATTCCTTCTCCGCGTCAGCCTTTTCTTGCTCCAATCGCTTCAATTCCTCCTTCAGACGGTTCAGTTCCTTCTGAGACGGTGCCAATGCCTCCATCATAATTACTTCTCTGAGTTCCTCCATTTTACAGTCTTCGCTAACAGTTGCATCTTTGTCCACTTCTAACATGTCTTCTTGAAGGCGTTTTAAGGGTGATGGATTATAACTCATACCATGTACAAGCGTTTTTACAAGCAAATACTTTAGTTTATCTGCTGACAAGTGATTAAGTCCAAGTCTTGAATACAACTCCTGTAAGCGTTCTTCGCGTGATTTAGGGACCTTTGGATCCTCAGTTTCATTAGAGTCGTTGACAACAACAATCTCAAGATCCTGTGGAGTTTCCAATGCAGTGATGGATTTCTGAATCTCTGCAATGGACGCAGTCAAGGTAGCTACTTTTGTTTCCAAAGTCGCTTTGGTTTGTTCAGCCTCGGCTAGCTTCTCCTTGCTTTGTTCAATCCACTGATGTAGTACTGCTGTTCCTTTGGCGAATTCCTGAATTCGGGCATTATTTCGTACTCTAAAGGAACAACTAACTTGTAATCGTACAGCCACTCTTCATGCTCGCTTGCACAAGTATTCTTACACGTAATATATCCATTGTATTCATCACTTCCGTCACAACAATCTATTCTAAAGTCGACCCTCATATTGTACCACAAATTCCATCATTCACACGAGATGAGTCTACAGACTTTCCAAAATGACCTACATTGCGACAATAGAAGTGACCATTGTTGCATGCGGCTAACACGATAAATGATCGTAAAAAGAATCATACACGTTCCTGGCTCATCTGAACCATCATCACAGTCGCAATAATCATCATTCACTTGACCAATTGAAAGTGTTCTTGAACCATCCTTGCACGTGAATAGCTACAATTCAGTACAAACTAGAAATTGTACTGTTTGGTGATAAAGACTCTCTTCACCTTCTTGTACTCCATAGGTTGACGAAACGGGTTTTGCACTCACTAAAAGTACTCCAACAAAGGAAAATAGCAAAACTTGGAAATGAACACTCATGGTAAAAGAATATGGAACAAACAATTCAATCTTTCTTCTTTTCTTTCTGCAGCATTAGAGCAAAGCGATACAAACGAATCATATAGAACATAATGTTCACAAGAATAGTTAGAACCCAATGTGCTCCAAACCAAATAATAGTCTTATAAACGAACTCTATCTGGATTCCATAATAATATATCCAAATTGCAAGAGTCACAATGTATTCAGAAAGCACTGCTACTGCTACTGAACGAACCAGATGAGGTACATACTACACTTCAACTATATTCACTTCAATTACGTGGAAAGGACTTGTACAACCGTATAAGAGCAACATGCCCACGAATACACCAATTCCCGCACCAACCCGCAGATAAGTCATTTCTTTTCCTTCCTCTCCACTAATATCATCCAACAGTTCATTTACAGTTAGATTGCCAATAGCTGCAATGGGATGAACTCCACTCACTCTTCGTACAGGAAGTATATAATCATCATTTTGGACACCAACAAATGTCATCACTCGTGGTATACTTTGATATTCGTGTCCAACTCGAATGTCGCCACTCTCACAATTCATAACCAATTCCTCTTCTTCTTCCTCAGAAATGAAGGTTGCATTCTCCTGTTTCATAGGACCACTGCCAGCAGCCATAGATATCTTACCATAGTACCAATGCGACGATACATAGTAGAATCCCAATCGTTTCGTCTGAGATGGAAGTATTTCTGCGTCATATTCAGTCATATTGTAGTGCTCAAAGGGAATTGACTAGGGATCAATGAAAAACTCCAGACCCACCAGATTCTCGAAGAACGAATAATCAATTCGAAAGGCGTTAGCCTGAGCATATTTGGGTTTTAGTTCATGTGGATAATATGGATTTCGCATATTATTCTGGTGGCCTTCCGGCTCAAGAAACTGAGAGGAGTCGATTCTAGTGATCACACTTTCATGCTTAAAATACAGATGGTTGCTCCATGCTTTATAATACTGTGGTTTCGAGGAGTTCGACTTGGGAATATACTTTAGATGATTCAACACAACTTGAATTACCTCGTGCCATTGACAATACTCAACAAGACGTCGAACAACGAGACGAGTTCCCAACATCAACGAAAATTGAAGATCATTTGGAGCGAAACGGGGATGTGACTAATAATAACAGGACCTACCAGAATCCGACAGTTACATGAGATGACTGCAATAACACCACATCACGGTTATAAGCCGTGAGAACCTCCTCATCTGTAGGAAGAATATACTATGCAAACTTAGCAAATTGAATAACCCATACAGAATCCAACACAATCTCATACTTGGCTGCTACAGCTTTTGCAAGCAGAATCTCGTTGTATCCACCATAGCAAAGTGCACAAAGAATAATACAAATCCCTGCAGTCAGACGACATGGACTTAGTTTCTTTGGGCTATAACTTTAAAACGGGTAAGAATCCGAACGGTACTCTCCGACACGGTTCTTTGTTCATGAATATGACTGACTAAAAGAAACAATGAACGAAACAATACTCTCATAAGTACCCAAAACGGCTATAATGACACCAAAAACAATAAAAAAGGATCCATAAATCGTCTTCATCGATTTTGTAGGATCGTCAATTTCGCGAACATATTTGATATACCTATAAATCACAGCATGAACAAAAAACTACATTGATGCAGGAATAATGGCTTCAATCATACTTCCACCCAATGCACCTGTAAGAGCAACAACTTTATATAGTTGATCAAGGAACAATGCAGTAAATGATGAGAAGAGGACATAAATGACCGTTACAAGTGCTGTTTTCCAGTAGACAACATTAGTTCCTGTCAATCCACACATCTTCAGTACGACTTCTCGAACGCTATATCCCTACAAAGAACCCAAAAAGAGAAAATTACATAAAGAGGGAAGGTGAAACACAAAGCAATCGCGATGATGAATCGACCAACAAGAATGGGGATATTCCCGTAATCATAGCTATCAAGGATATTACCCGTCTAATGATGATATCCCTTCCCCATACTAACAGAATATCCACAGAAGGCCATATATCCAGCTAAGGAGTTGAGAGTATAGATTGCGAAGATCAGAACATATGCGAAGAAAATAACTACTGATACACGTGCCTTTGTGGGATTCTTCATATCAGCTACAATCGGGATGAACTGGACTTGCGAGCAGTGACCATAACAAAACAGAGGGAGAGCAAGGAAGATGGTACTGGAGAAGATGAAAGCATGAGAGGATGAACGCACTGGATCCGAAACACCTTGTTGGCAAGTCTGAACACAAGCATTCAGTCCTCTACATGTCGCTTGAAGAGCATTTGCCTCAATCTCACAGACACCATTGTTACAGATATAGTTAGCAGACAGAGCGAGATCACATGGTTTGATTTCAATGGACATTGATAGCATAACAATAGTGACATAGATGATCCCCAAAATAGCGAAAAAGGAGGTGTACCGAAGTGCAGTGATCTTCTTGAGAAGGGAAGGGGGGAGAATGAAAACAATCGTAACAAAGATTAATACTGACTCTCGACTTATAAGCCACATCATTCCCGATGGAAGAATGTGTTGTAGCAAGTATACCATACACAAATGGAGTTCATCTGCGATAATAATAGCATAACCTACACAAGCACCAAAACTATATAAGAGCTAAAGATGAACATATCTTTCTGTTTACTACTTGAATTAAGTCGGTAAACCACTCAGCTTCCTTTCCGAGCATTTTCCGAACACATCCTGAGTAGGTTGTCTGTCTTGTATATCGCTGAACTAGATAGAGCATATAATTTGTCAACCCTGCAAAAACTAGAAATGTGAGACGAAACGAGAAAAACTCTTACTGCTGAAGAAAACGTACATGCCGAGTCCAAATCCCCATCCGATCTTCCCAACAGCCATTGAAAGAGTCAGAACTCCGGCTCCTAAAAGATCAGTGTATCTTCTTTTGTACTACCAATTGCACCATTGGCAAGGAGGAGAGAACAGGATGGAACAGAAGTCTTGTATTCGTCAGTCTCCTGAAGGAGAGGAGCATTTAGTTTATTCATTGGATTGGATTGTAAAATAGATCGAGGGTCCATATCAGCCAATCAAATCTGTTTTCGCTGTCGAGAAACCTATGGACTTTTCATACTTATATGTAGTTGTAATATATTGCAATATGGCCATGCTCTTTGATGATATATTCGAAGTCGATCAAATGCAACAAGATGTCTATTCACAAACAAAACAAGGGTGATAATGCACTACACTCTCATCTCACTTAAATCTGTCTGGCAATGAGATCCAACTCCTTCTGTCCAGCCTTGGTCAGCTTACGGCCTCTACACATCAATTCAGATTGCTGGACCTACCCGTTCTTAGCCTCCTCAACCAGACCCATCTTCTCCAGATTGTGAATAGCACTGCGGATGATGGTTCCATTAGCCTACCTCTTAGACCCAATAATTTAGCATACATGGTCATGATAAGCATGACGCACACCATTACGATGCTTTCCACCAAAGTGCTCTCTCAGAGAATTGATTCCCACACAAGGTCTCATGTACAGGTGACGAGCAATGGCAGCTAGTTGTGAGAAATTCGATAAACTATCTACCACAACGAATGTAGTACCAGTCCTCATCGAGAGGAATGTAATCACTGAACACACGAGTTCTCATGATATCGTGCATCTTAGGAAGCTCAATCTTTCCGGAACGCTTCAGGAAGTCAGCGTAAGCCTGAATCAGCTTCATAGCCTCCACGTCCTTAGCAGTGGTGATAACGCTCTTATCAATTCTCTCCATCTAATTCCAATGGTTAGAAATAAAATACAAACGAAAATGAACGAGAACACTCAACATGCTTATTCAAAACATAGTATTTGTCAAACATCTTCGGGAAAAGCAATACATACTGTTAGAAAACAAAGTAGGTGTAGAGTGCGATTATTCTTAGAATGAGAAGAGAATGAACGGGCAGCAAATGAATGGTTTCGATTTGAAAATACAGGAAACTAAAACAGTATAAATCTTCTATTCTCTATTTGTCAGCTTTCCAAAACCGCTTTATCGGTCTCCTTGATTTTCAAATTGATCGGATCACTGAACCTGTAGCTTGTTTGAGGTGAACAAGCAGAACATAGTTCAGGTTATCGTCTGTTTTTACAGCCCTTTACTATATCAATGGAGAAGGATAAAGTTGTCAACGAGGAAGTGCACCGCATTCGTATTACTCTGGTTTCGACCAATGTGAAGGCCGTGGAGAAGGGTAGAAGTGGAAGTTGTTATTGAGAGTCTAGTCTGCTCTGAAATCAAGCGTCTCGCTCTGAGCAAGAACGTCAAGGTTTCTGGACCTGTGCGTATGCCTACCAAGTTCCTCCGCATCACCACTCGCAAGTCCCCTTGTGGAGAAGGTACTAACACCTGGGAGCATCTGGAGATGAGAATTCACAAGAGAGTGATTGATCTCGTCGCGTAGGGAGCGATTAGGAAATGCTAATATGTAGTCCTATGGAGGTTGTGAAGAGCATCACTACCATTCAGATTGATGCTTCTGTGCAGGTGGAGGTTGCTATGCACTAATTCATCTTCATTGAGGTGTTCCTTGAGTTTGTTTTGAACAAGGGACTCACAATACCGTTGTTTCGATCATTTACACTCTCATGCACTGATCACATCCTGGATAAGGAGGAATCGTGATGTTGTACTTCTTTGCAAGATTGGGAGGCAAAAAACGACCTCCGAGATAGTGAAAACGCCCCTTAAAAAGTTGCGCACAAAGTTTAGGTGCAGTAAGAGAGATTAGCATATCTGGATTGGTAATTCCACAGTGATTGGTATCACCCAGCTCAACATCCCATCCCGAAGGAATGTCGATGGATACAATAGGAAGAGAACTTTGGTTCAATAATGTAATGACTGTATCAAATGGAGCTCTTGGAGTTCCATGAAAGCTGAATCCAAAGATAGCATCCACAACTAACTGGTAATCTGTTTTCAATTGCTCTCTAACTTATAATACAGAATCAGATCAGTTACAGAGAAGGAGCATCATCTAAAAACGAAATATCAAGATCTTCCAACTGTTTGACTAGATTACCAAACAAACGAAGATTGTCTCCCTTAGAACTTCTCTTCGGGTAATATATCGTAGGTGAATAGCCAAAGTGTTTCAGATGACGAGCAGCCACAAGTCCATCACCTCTAACGATTAATCAAACCGGCTAGTTTTACCCATTGTTTCCAGGACCACAAATCACCAAGATATTCGAATATCTATCAACAACGTATTCTCTTGAAACAGCGGAAGCACAACTCAATCCTATCGCTAAGTATTAGATTCATAGTGTACCAGCAAGTTCCATCAACTGATCCACACTAAATCCAGGAGAAGTCATGAGATCCTGATCCAAGAGTTGAGCATCGGTCTGATTGAGATACTACACTCACAGGAATAAAAAGAGTCCGTACAGAACAATACTGTTCCATTCTACAAGAATGTGTCAAACGAGGAGTTTGCTATCACAAACAATCCAATACGATATTCTAAAGCAGGGGTGTGTATAGAAGCTTTAATTCTTCACCTTCTCCTCCTTATCCTTCAGAGCGGGAAGCTTGGCCACGGTCAAGAACAGGGAGAAAGCCAACACACCGAAAATGATCCACAGAGAACTGCTCTGAATGTTCTTCCAGGTGAGCTTTTCCGGATAATAGTCGAAGAACTACAATTACAACATCCCTACATCTCCTACAAGATGTCTCAGACCGCAAGTGTAGTGATAAGCAAGAGCATAGGACATGAAGAACTTTCCACCATACAAAATGATAGGATGGTACTTGATGGTCTCCATCAAAGCAGGAACATTGCATCCACACACAGCAGCAATTCCCACAGCAGAGAAACCTACAATCAAAAAGGCTAAAAAGCTTCTTACCAAGCCACAAACCGAATCCAGTAAGACGGTGGCAACCAGAAGAAAGAGTAGCCCAACGGAGCTTGTAGATGGAAAGATGGGGAGCGACCATTCTTCCCTTAGCGTACTGCTCCTCAATGTAACTATACAATCATTCATTTCTCTCGAAACATGAACCTCAGGTTTCTCTGGAACACGACGGGAGAAGCCTTCATGGCCATAAACTGAGTGGACTTCAGAAGGGGCTGAACACGACGAGCAAGAAGAGCAGGCTGCATGATGATTATCTACTGAGACTTGTAGAAACCACGATATTTGCGGAGTGGTATATAGATTCTATTTATTGAAGTATCATTCGGGATTTTGGATTCTGACGTGGTCCTTTCTTATTTAGAATTTTACCCATACTCAGTCAATAACCTCCTCACATTCAACAAACAGGAATGCGGCAATGTATTTGAGAATTATTCCTCATCGTCAGGAACATGATTCTTCTCTCTCATCACATCCAATAGATACTTCGGAATTGATAGAGTCTTGCAGAAATCCTCGTACCGAACGATCTAGTTATTACCTCCTTTCTCAGTCCCCACGATAGATTCAACATAATGTTCAATGAAAATAGGTTGGTACTCCCCATTATAGCGCAGAGCTACATCAAACGAGTTATCGAATTGGTTCTTCCAGTATTCGATACAAATATTCGCGGCATACGGAGGAACGTCACAAGGAAGGAATGGAGTTAATACAGTCAAGATAGCTACACATCAACACCCACTTTCAAGAATACGCATAACAGATGTGTCGTGACAGCTGTAGATGGACAATTTGGTTTTGTTTGTCCCAGAAATAACCTCATCAGCCTCCTTCTTGATCATAGCAAACAAATCATCCGTAAACGATTTCAAACACTTGGGTGTATTGTACAGAATATTGAATTTGTTAACATTGTGACGATAGATCTTAGAAAAGAGATTATCTATATCTCATCATCCCTAAGCAGCTCAACAGATTCCCTCGTCGATATCAAGGAAATGACTATATCGAGTCACTACGTAATCCATCACACTAGTCCATTTTAGATTCTTTGCTACATGTCATCCTAAGCAATCATGTTCAAACGATCTGCAAAAAAAGGAAGAGCTTTCACGACAGTGGGAAGACAGTCTTCTTTCATCTTATCCAAACACTCGACCCAATCATAACTGTTCATTCTCTGAGAACACGCCTCCTGACACTTCGAATCATATCCTAGTTTTGACATAATGAATATCAATTGATACGGTTCAAACAACATGTATCATCAGAACTAATCTTGATGATTGGATAGGAATCCTTGTATTCCCTAAAACTGATTCAACTAGTACGACCAAACTCAATAGGAAAGAGTGTAGACAGCAAAGACTGCAAACTGTGAAGTGTACGATCACGACAAGTGGAACGAAGTGAAACTTCAGTTGAATTGAAACTACTGTCATTTAGAAGTTTCTCTTCCTCAAAATAGAACTTTCGCTATACATCAACACAATCTAGATGACCAACAAGCTGTCTACCCACATCCTGCATCTGTTTAACACCATCACGTGTCAACTGACCGAATACAGGATCACACGGTTCATTAGGCTTCGTAAACTCATGTTTGTAGCGATTGTAGATGGGGTCAAACTCGGCTTTTGTCGGAAGCTATCGATTACTGTTCAACTATTCAAATTACATATTGTTTCCATAGTTCCACTTCCTCCTTTTCATGATCCGTCCCAACAAGATAGTTAAGAAGGGGAGTACGATCTCCATGACGATGAAACACCTGTACCATCCTATAAATAATGATAAAATAGAGAAGAGACTCCAGAGTATGATCAGGAATCATCTTTCCGTAATACGATCGAACTCCTCGAATTCCAAGCGCAGCAGTAAAATGAAAACGATGAAGCATAGAACTGAACAGTATTATTCAATTCCGCCACATGACCCCTTTTGCGCCAACTGCCCACTTCCTTTCTATGAATACTCTTCTTCATGTCTTCGGTAATAAAGAACCGTAGAGTTTCTGAATCTGTTTCTAACTCGTAGAAGGGTATTGTATAGGTATTGATCTGGGTACTACGTATTCTTTCTTTGTTGGTTCCATTGAATAGATATTCTTGTGTGGGTGTGTGGAAAGACGGAAGAGTAGAAATCATTCCAAACGATCTAGGAAACCGAACAACACCATCAGTAGTTGCGTTTACAGATACTCACCGTCTGATTGGAGAGGCTGCAAAAGCACAGATTACGTCAAATCCACAGAACACTGTTTTTGACGCAAAGCGATTAATTGGAAGGAAGTTCAGCGATGCTATTGTTCAGAATGATTTAAAGCATTGGCCATTCCGATTGATTCCTGACAAGTTCGACAAACCAATTATTGAAGTCCAGTATCTTGGTAAAACAAAACAGTTTACTTGTGGTAGGTGACTATTGGATAAATTAACAACCAGAACAAATCTCATCGATGGTTCTTGGGAAGATGAAGCAGATTGCTGAGTCATATTTGGGAGAGAAGGTAACAAATGCAATTATCACAGTTCCAGCCTATTTTAATGACAGTCAACGACAATCGACTAAAGATGCTGGTCTGATTGCGGGTCTCAATGTGTTACGCATCATCAATGAACCTACTGCAGCATCTATTGCCTATGGACTCGATAAACTGAGTCAAGATGGTCGTCGTCATGTTCTCATCTTTGATTTGGGTGGAGGTACATTTGATGTATCATTGCTGGCTATTGAAAAGGGATTTTTCGAAGTCCTTGCCACAAATGGTGATACACATCTTGGAGGAGAAGATTTTGATAATCAGTTAGTGGAATATTGTGTGAATGTGATGGATAAATGATGGAGTGACAATTAGGAGTTCCGAAGGAAGTATCATCGTGATCCTTCCAAAGCACAAGGATCAATTCGTCGCTTACGATCCGCTTGTGAACGTGCTAAGCGAATTCTGTCATCAGAGACAGTGTATGAATGAAGTGATTGATGTGATAGTTAGTACAACAATCAATGTGGATAGTATGTATGATGGGATTGATTTTGATATGCGTATCACAAGAGCTAAATTTGAGGATCTCAATCTTCAAGCCTTTAAAAATACATTAATTCCCGTGCGTAAGGTTCTCGAAGATGCTCATCTCTCGATACGCGATATTCATGATGTTGTGTTAGTGGGTGGATCCACACGAATTCCCAAGGTCCAGGAACTCCTACGTGATTTCTTCAATGGCAAGGCACTATGTAATTCTGTTGATCAGGACGAGGCTGTAGCTTATGGAGCTGCTGTGCAAGGCAGTATTCTGATTGGTTCGTCTAAAGAAATCTCAACAGATTTGATTCTCTTGGATGTCGTGCCTCTTTCGTTGGGTGTAGAAACGGCAGGAGGTGTCATGACTAAGATTATTCCTCGTAATAGCACCGTACACATTATTCTCTCTCTCATTACCAGATTCCTACACATCGTATGCAGACGTTCACAACTAACAAGGATTTTCAGGAGGAGGTGGAAGTTCAAGTATTTGAAGGAGAACGTCCTTTTACTAAGGATAACAATAAATTGGCTTCATTTGTACTGACAGGATTACCTCATGTGTTAAAAGGAATTCCACAAATCGAAGTTACTTTCGATATTGATAGTAATGGGATCTTGCACGTATCAGCTGTGGAGAACAGTACAGGAAAAGAAGCTGAAATTACAGTAGTTAACGACAAGAGTAGGAATAGAATGAGATTGAAACAGCAGATCATTTGAAGCCTGAAGAGATTGCAAAAATGATTGAGGATGCTGAGGCATTTCAAGAACAAGATGAAGCGAAGCAAGCCTCCATCCAACACAAATCGGCTCTGGAGACTTATCTCTATAAAGTGAATAAAACTCTCAAGAAAGCGGATGTGAAGAAGAATATGCCTAAAGAGATGTTGGATAGTCTATTGGATGATGTGGAAGATATTTTGACATGGTGTGAGGAACATCCTGAGGAACCTGCTGATGAGTATGAAAAGAGATTGCGAGATTTTGAAATCAAAGCTGAGCTGAAAATTGCTCCTTTCCGTGTATTTGATGGTGAGAATGGGATGATCAAATCATAAATAGAAGATTTCAAACCATATATGCAGCTGGATAATGGAGCCATTGTAGACCGACTGGACTAACTGTACAATTCCTTGTTTGTTAAATGATCACATTTTTTCTAATGTCAAGTCCATTATTCCTTGAGCATACGGATCTTTTGAAAAAGGAGGGTATGGTATTTCAGCCATTTGATTTGGCTTCAATCACGGACCATGATGTTCTTCTGTTGATTGATTGCCAAAACGACTTTTTTCCAGCTGACTTCGTTGAAGATGGTGGTCGATTTGGAGTTTCTGTTTGAATTGTGGGAGACAAGTGATCTCGTAGGATGGAGGGAGTATCGTTCCTTCAGTACTGAAGCTGATTGATACATTTGCTGAAAAGCATTGTACCATCGTTGCTACAAAGGATTGTCATTCAATGCATCACTGTTCCTTCACGCCGAATGGAGGATCCTTCCCTCCTCATTGTATTCAGGGAACGAAAGGATATGATGTAAGAATAACGAAAAGGCGTTATTGGTAGTTCCAGAAGGATATTGGGGATCGCTTAGCAACTGTGCGCTCGAAAGGAGCCAATGTAGTCATTGGATTCAAGGGAATTGAAAACGGACATGAGTGTTTCAGTGCATTCCGCTATACAGAGTCTTCTGGAAAGGAACGTTTCGGGTCGGATTTCCAGCCAAGTGAGTGGTGTGACTGCTATGCGTTGGAGTCGTCGGCATTAGCTCAAGATATCGATGCTCAGCCCGATGTCATGGCTGTAACTTCGAAACAGTCTATCAAGGTTGGAATGACTGTTTGGAGTGAAAATTAGGACAAATTGAGTGATCTGTTGATGAAACCAGATTGTCGTCTCTTTGTCTGCGGCCTTGCTTTCGACTTTTGTGTTATTGATAGTGCTATTAATGCTAGGTATAGGTCATGAGAAACAATGAGTAGTAGAGAGAATACCGGAAAACCCACCTTCATCATCCATGACGCTACTAGAGCTGCTCAGATTCCTGGAGCAACCTCTTTCGGCTCTGGATTCTTAACCGACCCAGCCGAATTGGTAAAGAAGCTCGAAAACCATGGTATTAGTATGATTGATCTATGTTGATCGCATTGTTTGTTTGAGTTCTTGTTTCGGCGGTTGTGGAAACGTGGAAACTAGTGTACTTTCTACTTTCTTTGTTTGCTGTGTCTTCTTGAAAAGAGGAAAAGAAGACTATTGAGGGTAATCTGTTGCAAGAATGAAGGAGTCGATGCGTACGTTATCCCCATTGTGTACTGAGGGTTTAGGTGAATCCTGGAAACAGAAGAATGAGAGTGTTAAAAATCGACGAGAACAAAACATCCAGAATCACGTTGCTGTTCACAAACGATATACTCCCAAGACATTTACTCAGTCTCTTCTCGCAGGAGGAGCTGCAGGATGTATTGCTAAGACATGTATTGCTCCTTTGGAACGAACGAAGATTCTATTCCAAGTACTTGTTTCTTGATGGGTTGAAATAATGTTGTAGGTATCAAATAAACCATTCTCATTACGACTGGCCGCGAAGAAGATTGCTCAAGTCTATCGGGAAGAAGGATTGACAAAATTATGGAAAGGGAATACTGCAACGATTTTGCGAGTTATTCCGTATTCTGCAACCCAATATGCTGCATTTAGGGGATATTCGCACTTGATTATGGTGGATGAATACACTCCATTAACACCCCTCCAACGGTTTTTCGCAGGTGCCGGAGCTGGAGCTACAGCAACCTGTATCACATACCCTTTTGATTTTCTTCGAACCCGAATGGCTGTAAAAGAAGGGGAAGATACATACCGCAATATTGGAGTTGCTTTCCGCAGTATTGTTCGTAATGAAGTAGGATGAAGGGTCATGTTTGTCATTCAGGGGTTTCGTACATTCTACACAGGAGTGAATGCAGCACTATTAGGTGTGCTTCCATATTCAGGTATTTCCTGGATGGTCTTCGATTCATCTCGACAGGTAGATTTCTTGTTATGAAATTATATCCAGTTCTGTGAGGATTATCTCAATGATGGAGCTAGAGCTTCTCCCTTTCAACGGATGTTCTGCGGAGCTCTTGCCGCTGTTGTTGCTCAAACCTGTACCTATCCTTTTGACATTGTACGCCGTCGCATGCAGAGTGAAATCCACATTACCACACCACGACGATATACAACCATTATAGGAGTGAGAAAAGAACAATGGGGATGACAAATAGACATTCAAGATCATTGCAAAGGAAGAAGGATTTAGGAAACTTTGGAAGGGTATTACTATGAATTGGATCAAAGGTCCGATATCGATGGGAATCAGTTTTGCCTGTTATGAAGTGATTGAGCGGTGCTTTGGTGTAACAAAATTGCAGAATTAGTTGCATTTATTTGTTGAAAACAAATGAGTATTAAGAATCTGAGTCTTCAGTGGATCGTTCGCGTCGCAAACGGAATGAATTTTTAGGTGACTTCGCTGCAGGCTCATCTTTGGAAACCATCATCATCATTAAGATGTGTTTCAGAAACGATAATATAACTATGAAATAAAGATATATTCCAATACCAACATAATGGAATCAGACCAATCCAGGATAATCCTTCAATAATAGATGAAAAGAGAAAGGAAATAATCTTATCAACAGTGCTCGTTGACTTCATTCCATTCATCACATCAATTTCCTCATTTGTTGCAGCAATCTGTATCACATACCCTATATAATCCTACCATTTGATTAATGGAACGTGTTCGATTATTCACTTCCTTATCAAATCGCATTCCCAATCTCCGATTCAATTCGGTTCGATCAATTGTATCCTTCTTATCGATATCATCCAGTCTACCTATCACTCACAACAAGTATCCTTACAATGCAACAACTGGTTGATGATCCTGAAAACGATTCACACAGGCATTGTAAACCTCATTGTACTCAGTACGGAGATGATGAATTGCTGATGAAATTTCCTGCACATATTGCTCCACGCCTTCAGCTGACTTGTGAGCAACCGAATGATTTACAATGACACTCTGAGTTGTCGCCTCACTGTCAATACTCGAAGCCCGTCTCATACGAGCCGGATGACGACCCAAGGCACCCTGAGATTGTGCCTTCAATTCCAACATCCATTCATGGAACATGTATGTAAACTTCTCATGTTGGGGA
>JABLTK010092913.1_pt1 | contig 18268 bp, 16 predicted proteins | sample 7160131 | NCBI WGS metagenome assembly JABLTK01 (sample SAMN14651221, study PRJNA627086) | human gut metagenome | isolation source: feces | host: Homo sapiens
GGGGCAGGTTTTTAGCGTAGGCCCCGCCTGGTAACAGGCGGGGGGGACGGTTCGGGTAGGAGTAGAGGGAGATAATTTTACCTCTGCGTCCCCCGGGGGTTCTCCCTCCGTTATGCTGTACGAATGGGGCGGGATAAATACAACCAAATCACAAACAGTTACGCCCCCACAATTTGACACACAGCCGAAATCAAGGTATACTTAAAAAGAATGTAACTTTACCATTGGAATCGCAGGAAACACTATGATACGCTTTACCAACGTCAACAAAATATACGACAACGGCACCCACGCCATCAAAGGCGTCTCCTTTCTGGTGGACAACGGGGAGTTCGTCTTTCTGGTCGGCCCCTCCGGCTCCGGCAAGTCCACCATCCTGAAATTGCTCACCGCCGAGGAACCCATCACCCGAGGCAGCGCAGTCATCGACGGCTTCGACCTGCGCCACATCCAGCCCAGCCGCATTCCCCTGCTCCGCCGGCGGGTGGGGGTGGTGTACCAGGACTTCCGGCTCATCAAAAATAAGACCGTGGAGGAGAACCTGGCGTTTGCCATGCGGGTTATCAACGCACCCCGCAAGACCATTCCGGAACGGGTTCACTATGTGCTGGACTTGGTGGGTCTGGTGGAGAAAAAGCAGTGCTATCCTACGGAGCTGTCCGGTGGGGAACAACAGCGGGTGGCCATCGCCCGAGCGCTCATCAACAATCCCAGCACCATCGTGGCCGATGAGCCCACCGGTAACCTGGATCCGGAACGGAGCCTGGAGATCATGATGCTCTTAGAGCGCATCAACCAGCTGGGGACTACCATTTTGGTGGTCACCCACGAGCGGCAGCTGGTCAATCAGTTCAATAAGCGGGTGATCTACCTGGAGGCGGGGCGGATCGTCAGCGATCAAGAAAACGGGTGTTACGACATATGACAAGAACCAACGCCGGATATTACATCCAAGAGGGCTTCCGTGGCCTGCGCAGCCACGGCTTCTTTACCTTCGCCGCCATCGGCATCATCGCCGCCTGCCTCATCATCACCGGCAGCATCGCCCTGGTGGCGGTCAATTTAAACTACAACCTGAACCAGCTCATGGAGGAAAATGAAATTTTGGCCTATGTGGACGAGCGCTATTCCGCCAAACAGACCAAAGCCCTCCAAAGTGAGCTGTCCCACCTGGATAACATCGCTTCCTGTCAGTTCATCAGCAAGGAGGAGGCAATGGACAGCTACCTGGACGGTCTGGAGGACGACGCCCTCTACGCCGACCTGCCCGCCTCCGTCCTGCGAGACCGCTACGCCCTACAGGTCACCGACATCACCCAGCTGACCACCACCATCGCAGAGGTGGAGCAGGTGAAGGGAGTGGTCAAGGTCTCGGCGGCCTTGGACGTGGCCAACGGGTTTGTCACCGTCCGCAACGTGGCCGTGGGCGTCACCGTCATCCTGCTCAGTGTCCTCCTGGTGATCTCCTTCTTCATCATCTCCAACGCCATCAAAATGGCCATGGCGCGGCGAGAAGAGGAAATCGCTATCATGAAGATGGTGGGCGCTACCAACGCCTTCGTCCGCTGGCCCTTTGTAGTGGAAGGGTTGGTGTTGGGCATCGCCAGTGCCATCGTGGCCAGCGCCCTTCAGTGGGGCATCTACTCCCTTATCACCCAGGCCGTCAACCACTACAGCCACATCCGTCTGGTGAGCATCCTGCCCTACCAGACCTTGGCGCTGCCCGTGTCCTGTGTCTACTTGGGCATCGGCCTGCTGGTGGGTGTGTGCGGCAGCCTCATCACCATCCGAAAATTCCTACGAGTTTGATAGAGCAAGGAGAAATCAGCCTATGGGCAGCATCACACGAGGTACCAAACCGAAAAAACAACCCCACCAGGGACGGAGCAAAGCCGTCCGTGTTCTAGCCATCCTGTTGGCGCTGCTGTTGCTGGTGCCGCTGGTCCTGCAGATCGTCCAGGTGTCCTCCTACGCCGTCACTCAGCAGGACATCGACAGCCTCTCCAGCCAGCAGGCGCAGTTGGAGGAGCAGAAAGGCAAGCTCCAAACCCAGCTGGACAAGCTGAGCAAGCAGGAGAACAGCGCCGCCGACCGGTGCAGCGTCCTCAACGACCAGATCGACCTGCTCAACCAGCAGGTGGACAACACCCGCGCCATGGTGGACGACTACACCAAGCAGATCAAAGCCAGCCAGAAGGAGCTGGACGCGGCCAAGGCGGAGGAGGAGAAGTACTATGACCTGTTCTGCCAGCGGGTGCGGAACATGGAAGAGAACGGCTCCACGTCCTATTGGCAGATTTTATTCGGCGCATCCGACTTCTCCGACCTGCTGGACCGTGCGTCCTTCGTCAGCAGCGTCATGGAGTACGACAATGGCGTCCTGGACGGCCTGGAGCAGGCGCGGGAAAAGGTGGACGCCACCACCCAGGCACTGCAGGAGAAAAAGGCCAGCAAGGAGAAGGCCCTCAGCAAGCTGGAAGCCCAGCAGCAGGAGATCAACGCCACCGCCAAAGAGGCGGAGGCAGCGCTGAAGGAGGTGCGGGACAACCGGAGCACCTACAGCACCCAGCTCAGCCAGATGAACGCCCAGACCGAGGAACTGGCGCAGGACATCGTCACCGCCAAATCCGCCTACGCAGCGGAGCAGAAGGCGGCTGCCGAGGAAGCCAAGCGCCAGCAGAAAGCGGCGGAAGCGGAGCAGAAACGGCAGGAGGAGGCCAGAAGGGAACCGAAAGCCCAGCAGAAGCCCTCCAAGATGGACAAGAATCAGAACAAGGACAACAATAACAGCAACAAGAACGACCAGCAGAAACCCTCCAAGGAGGAGCCGAAAAAGGAACCCACCAAGGAGCCGGAACAGCAGCCCGAGCAGAAACCGGAGGAGCCCAAACCCTCCAAGCCCAGCGTCAGCGGCGCCGCCGTGGCGGCCTACGCCATGCAGTTCATCGGCGGCAAATACGTCTGGGGCGGTGCCAACCTGGCCACCGGCGTGGATTGCTCCGGCTTCGTCATGTGCGTCTACCAGCACTTTGGCTACTCCCTGCCACACTACTCCGAGTCCCTGGCAGGCTGCGGCCGAGGGGTCAGCTACGCCAACGCCCAGCCCGGTGACATCATCTGCTACCGGGGTCATTGCGGCATCTACATCGGCGGCGGCATGATGGTCAACGCCCTGGGTGCCAAGTACGGCATCGTGGTCAACCAGGTCAATACCAGCCGACTGACCGCCGTGCGGCGCATCGTTTGAGAAAAAAGAGAGCTTCCAGTTGGAAGCTCTCTTTTCACGTTTCAGACAGTGGGTCTCGGCGATAGATGATACACCCCCGCCGTGGTCACGCACAGCTCGCTGGGCTTCTGCCACGCCTCCGCCACACAGTAGGCGATGCTCCTGCCCACCTTTTGCAGCGTTACCTTCACATACAGCGTCTCCCCCAGCTCCACCGGCCGCAGATAGGAGGTCTGCAAGGACACCGTGACGATGATGGGGTGGTCGGTGCTGTAGCAGTCGATGGCGCTGCCCTGGGCGCAGTCCAGCATGGCCGCCACAATGCCGCCGTGCCCCATCCCGTGGGGATTGCCAAAGCGGGGCTCCATATCAAAGGCGTAGGTGATGGTCTGATGTTCCCAATCGCAGGAGACGAAAGTGGGGGGGATCTGCCGGTCAAAATCGTTGGGGTCGGCATGGGTCAGATGCTCCCGTACCGTTCGGAAGCGTGTTTCGATCTGCTGATTTCTCTCTTGTACCGTCATGAAGTTTGCCTCGCTTTACCTAGTCTGTTCCATAAAAAACAGGCGTCCGAGACGCCACTATTTGAATTTTATTATAACACGGCGCTGCACAAAAGAAAAGGAAAGAAACCGACCCTTTTCCGGGTGTGCTATTGTATTTATCTACAAAAGACGATATAATGAAACACATGAGTTCGCAGCGTCAAACCGGTGAAAAATGACAGCGACCGGGTCAAATCCGACCCATTCACCGGCCGAGAACAGACGCAATATCCAAGTCCGCCGCACAAAAACAACCCAATCGGCGAGGAAGCAGAGGGATATGATTATGATGAAATACGTATTGGTCATTGGGGACTGCATGGCCGACAACCCCGTACCCGAACTGGGCAACAAGACCCCCCTTCAAGTAGTCAACAAGGACGCCATCGACCAGCTGGCACGGAAAGGCACCGTCGGCAGCGTCGTCAACTGCCCCAAGGGTCTCCCCGCCGGCAGCGACACCGCCATCCTGTCCATCTTCGGCAACGACCCCTGGAAGTGCTACACCGGCCGCTCCCCCCTGGAAGCTGCCGCCACCGGCATCCACCTCAACCCCGGCGATGTCAGCTACCGCTGCAACATGATCGCCCTGGAGGAAGGGGACAAGCCCTACGCCGAGAAGAAGATCTTGTCCCACTCCGGCGGTTCCATCGAAGGGGAGCAGTCCATTGAGCTGATCAACTACCTCTTCGACCACCCCGACTTCAAGGAAGCCGCCAAAGCAGCCGGCATGATCGTCTATCCCGCCCCCTCCTTCCGGCACATCGCCGTCCAGGCCAAGGTGGACATCACCGGCATCAACCTCATCCCGCCCCACGACCACCTGGGCGAGGTCATCGGTCCCCTGCTGCCCTCCGGCTGCGACAACGCCAAAACCCTGACCCACCTGATGGAGCTGTCCAACCAGATTCTGGACGACCACCCCATCAATCAGGCGCGCCGCGCGGAAGGCAAGCTGCCTGCCAACGGCGTCTGGTTCTGGGCGGAAGGCACCGGCGTGGCGCTGGGCTCCTTCGTGGACAAGTACGGCAAGAACGGCACCGTCATCTCCGCCGTCCCCCTCTGCCAGGGCATCGCCCGCCTGGGCAGCCTGAAGGCAGTAGAGGTGGAAGGCGCCACCGGCGAGCTGGACACCAACTATGAGGGCAAGACCCATGCCGCCCTGGACTGCCTGGCCGACGGCGACGATTTCGTAGCCATCCACGTGGAAGCTCCCGATGAATGCACCCACAACGGCGACACCCCGGGCAAGCTCCAGGCCATCGAGTGGCTCTCCAGCCGCGTGGTCGGCCCCCTGGTGGCGGGCATGGACAAGGCCGGTTATGACTACCGCATCCTCATCCTCTCCGACCACAAGACCCTCACCTCCACCCGCGGCCACGACGGCGATCCGGTGCCCTACCTCATCTACGACAGCCGCACCGACACCCACAACGACCTGCCCTACACCGAGGAAGCTGGCCTGAAAGGCCCCTTCATGGACAACGGGGTCAACCTGATGGCCGCCCTGTTCGAGCAGGACTGACGACGAAAAGGAGAAACGCATATGAACAACCAGTGGCCTGGCTTTGGCCCTGCCGATATTTTGCTGCCCCAGAACTGCGACCTGACCAAGTGGAGCGTGGTGGCCTGCGACCAGTACACCTCCCAGAACGACTATTGGGAACGGGTGGCACAGACCGTAGGGGACGCCCCCTCCACCCTCAAGCTCATCTTGCCGGAGAGCCAGCTGGAGGACGGGCACTTTGAAGAACACGTTGCCGACATCAACCGCACCATGGACGCATATTTGGATCAGGGGTTGTTCCGCACCCTGCCCAATGCCCTCATCTATGTGGAACGCTGGCTGGACAATAAGAAGCTCCGCCGGGGCCTGGTGGGCGTGGTGGACTTGGAGTGCTACGACTACAACGCCGGCTCCAGCAGCCTCATCCGCGCCACCGAAGGCACCGTCATCACCCGCCTGCCCCCCCGCGTGGCCGTCCGGCGGAACGCTTCTCTGGAGCTGCCTCACATCATGGTGCTGGTGGACGACCCGGATAAGCAGCTCATCGAGCACCTGACCTACGAGACCGACCGGATGGAGGAGGTCTACGACTTCGACCTGATGGAGCGCGGTGGCCACATCACCGGCTACCTGCTGCCCGAGGATTTACAGGCGGACGTGTGCGAAATTTTGAACACCCTGGCTCGCCCCCATGACTTCGCCCGGAAGTACGACGCCAAGGGCAAGCCCGTCCTGCTCTTCGCCATCGGCGACGGCAACCACTCCCTGGCCGCTGCCAAAGCCGCCTACGAGGAAAAGAAGCAGAACACCCCCCAGGAGCAGTGGGCCGACCTGCCCTCCCGCTACGCCCTGGTGGAGCTGGTCAACCTCCACGACGAGTCTCTGGAGTTCGAGCCCATCCACCGGGTCTGCTTCGATGTGGATGCGGACGAGCTGATGAAGGACTTCCTGGCCGCCTACCCCGGCGCTCACTACGGCGACGGCGACGGCCACACCATCACCTACGTGTTCGACACCGAGGTGGGTAAGATCACCATCCCTAAGCCCACCGCGCAGCTGCCCGTGGGCACCCTCCAGGAGTTCCTGGATCAGTGGATGCAGACCCACTCCGGCCGCATCGACTACGTCCACGGCGACGACGTGACCTGGGAGCTGGGACGCAAGCCGGGGAACATCGGCTTCCTGCTGCCGGCCATGGGGAAGGATGAGCTGTTCAAGACGGTTATTTTCGATGGCGCTTTGCCCCGCAAGACCTTCTCTATGGGGGAAGCCCACGATAAACGATTCTATTTGGAAGCGAGGAAGATCAAGTGAAAAAGGTAGAAGAAAAGGCGTATGCCAAAATCAATCTGGTGCTCAACATTGGTGACCGCCGTCCCGACGGTTATCATGACATCCAGACCGTCATGCAGTCCCTGGAACTCCACGATGACGTGACCGTGGAGCTGGCAGGCGGCACCGGCATCGTCGTGACCACCAACGTGGAGACCATCCCCACCGACGAGAACAACCTGGTGGTCAAAGCTGTCAAGGCGTTCGCCGCCAAGACTGGCGTCCAGGCAGACGGCCTGAGCATCCGCATCGAAAAGCGCATCCCCGTGGCAGCTGGCCTGGGCGGCGGCAGCAGCGACGCAGCAGCCACCCTCCGTGCCCTGAACCAGATCTATGAGACCAACCTGTCCCTGGACGAGCTGGCCGAGATCGGCATGGAAGTGGGCTCCGACGTGCCCTTCTGCGTCCACGGCGGCTGCGCCTACGTGGAAGGCAAGGGCGATGAGATTGTCCCCACCACCCCGCTGCCCCAGTGCGTCATCGTGGTAGGCAAGCCCGACCTGACCTTCTCCACTGAGAAGATGTACCAGCGCTATGACCAGGTGGAACTGCCCGCCCGCGCCGACCACACCGCAGAGGTCATGCTGGGCCTCCGTTGGGAGAACCTCAAGACTGTGGCAGAGAGCATGGGCAACGCCTTTGAGCAGGTGCTGATGAAGAACGAGCGCAATGCTGTGGAGCTGATGAAGGAAGTCATGACCCAGTTCGGCGCCCTGGGCAGCTGCATGACCGGCAGCGGCCCCGCCGTCTTCGGCATCTTTGAAAACGAGCTGTACGCCCGCGTGGCCTCCGAGACCCTCCGCCAGCGCCTGAAGGGCAAGCCCGAAGTGCTGGAAACTGAGCCGATGATCGTCAAGAAGTAATCGTGTCCCGCGTATAAAACCCCAAAACACCGTCCATACTGGAACCAATGTTTCAGAGGACGGTGTTTTTTATGTTAGCAGAACGATCGATACGACTAAAAACCTGGGAGATGGCCCTCCTTTTGGGGCTTGCCATCGCCCTCTTCGCCACCAGCTGGGCAAATTGTCGCCAGCAGGAGTTGGAGACCCGCGTCGTGCGCCTCCACGTGCTGGCCAATTCCGATTCCGCCGCCGACCAAGCCCTGAAATTGGACGTCCGGGATGCGGTATTAGCCCAGGCCAACACGTACTTAACCGACTGCCACTCCACCCAGCAGGCCAAAGAAGTCCTGCGTCAGCACTTGCAGCCCCTGGCCGACACCGCCGCCCAGACCATCGCCCAGCAGGGCTACAACTACCCGGTCAAAGTCAGCTTGGAGCGCACCTATTTCCCCACCAAAGTCTACGCCGATTTCTCCCTCCCCGCCGGAGAGTACCAGGGTTTGCGGGTGGAGATCGGCCAGGCGGAGGGGCACAATTGGTGGTGCGTGGTCTTTCCGCCCCTGTGCTTCAGCTCCGTGTCCGAGCAGTCCGAAGCCGCCCTGCGCAGCGGCCTCACGGAAGATGACTTGGCCTTGCTCACCGGAGAGGATCAGGGCTACGTCTTTCGCTTCCAGTGCTTGGAGTGGTTCGGCCAGCTGAAACAGTGGCTCGCCCACTGCTGACCGCCAATCTACGCACCAGCAATAATCCACGGAGCACGCATCCGAACACGGTGGCCGCCAAAAACCCCACCACGAACGCCTGCAGCCCCAGCGTTTTCGTGTACACCACCGTGCAGGCCAGCTGCATCAGGGACGCAATCAGCGTGATGACCGCATTCCCCACCTGCCGGTCGAAGGCGTTGAGCGCCGTCTCCATGATGCCCTCCAAAGCGGACAGCGTCATCCCCACCGCCAGCGGCCAAAGCCCACGCCCCGCCTCCGGATGCCCGTAGAACAACCCGCTCAGCCCCGGCCCGAACCAGGCGATGCCCACCGTGGTGGGCACCATCACCAGCAGCACAACCCAAAAGACATTCCGCAGCGTTCGACCGGCTTGCTTGCCACATCCCAAAGTGGCGCAGCGTGTCAGATAGGGGAGGAGCACTGTGGACAGCCCGGTGAGCAGCGCCATGGGCATACTGATGAGCGGCAGCGTCATGCCGAAGAACACGCCGTAGTCCTGGAGCGCCTGCCGCTGGCTCATGCCGGCGCCCATGAGCAGGTTGGGGATGAGCACCGAGTTGATGGAGGAGATGGACTGACAGAACAGGGTGGTCAGGGAAACCGGCAGGGCAATTTTTACTGTGGCGCGGCTCATGTCCGACGGCACCTCCCGCGCCGACCGGCACAGCGGCAGCGTCAACGGCTGTTTTCGGCGTAGGTAGGTCAGATGTAGGGAAGAGTAGACCTCGCTGACCAGCATCCCCAGCAGAATGAGGGTCACCGATTGGCTGGGGGCGCTTTGCGGGATGAGCAGCAGCAATGCCAGGACGGCGGTGATGCGGACGAGTTGTTCCGTGATCTGGATGACCGCGGGGATGTGTACCACATTGGTGCCGTAAAAGTAGTGCTTATTGAAGATCTCCAACCCGGTAAAAAACAACAGCGGCGGCAGCACCAACACATACCCACCCAGCGGCAGACCTGCCAACCACCGGTTGGCGAAGGTACGGTAGGCCAGCCAGAACAGGGAGGCCACCAGCAGGAGGGTGAGCAGGAAAAGGAAGAGGGTGTTGCTGACGATGACGGTTAGGGCGCTGGACTGGTTCCGCGACTGGTACTCGGAGCATAGTTTGGAGATGGCCAGGGCGAACCCGGAGGTGAGGAAGGCCAGGAGGGTGTAGTAGATGGGCAGCACCATGTGTACCAGCCCCAGCCCTTCGGTGCCCACGATATGAGACAGCGCTACCTGGTAGAGGAAGTAGAGGAACTGGGACAGCAAAGACACCCCAGTCAGCTGCAACGCTGCATGGGGGAGGGATGTGCTCTGGTTGTGCTCGGTCATGAAACCCACCTCCGTTCCCTATGTTCTATGAGGGAGGCGGGTGGATTAGAAACACAAAAAAGGGCGTACCCGAAGGTACGCCCTTAATAGTTTGGAACAATATAAATGAAATTAAGCAGCTTTCAGAACGAAATTACTTGTCAGCCTTTGCAGCCTTGATAGCGTCCAGCAGCATGGGAGCAACCTTGAACAGGTCGCCGCAGATGCCGTAGTCAGCAACTTCAAAGATGGGAGCGGTGTCGTTCTTGTTGACAGCGATGATGCATTCGGATTCCTGCATACCAGCCAGATGCTGGATAGCACCAGAGATGCCCAGAGCGATGTACAGCTTGGGATGGACAGTCTTACCAGTCTGACCAACCTGATGGTCGGGGGAGATCCAGCCGGAGTCAACGACTGCACGGGAGGAACCAACAACGCCGCCCAGCTCTTCTGCCAGAGCTTCAGCCAGCTTGATGCCGCCTTCGACGTCCTTGGAGATACCACGGCCGACGGAAACGATGATGTCAGCGCCGATCAGGTCAACCAGCTTCTTGGCTGCCTTTTCAACGGACAGAACCTTGGTCTGCAGATCAGCAGCGGTCAGTTCGAATGCGGGAGTTTCAACGACGATAGCGTCAGCCTTAGCCTGATCAAATGCCTGTCTCTTCATAACGCCAGGACGGCAGGTAGCCATCTGAGGACGGAAACGGGGGCAGATGATGGTAGCCATCAGATGGCCGCCGAATGCGGGACGGGTCATCTTCAGGTCACGGGAGACGTCATGCTTTTCACCCAGAACCATTGCGAAGTCGGTGCCAGCAATGCGGGGTTCAGGCAGAGTGGAAACTTCTCTCAGGAAGTCCTGATAGTTAGCGCTGTCGATGTCCAGGTGAGTGCAGTCAGCGCACAGACCGGTGTGCAGGCGAGCAGCGATACGGGGGCCCAGGTCGCGGCCGATGTTGGTAGCACCAATCAGCAGGATGGAGGGCTTGAATTCCTTAACGGAGTCAACGATAACCTTGGTGTAAGCGTCGGTGGTGTAGACATCCAGCAGATCGCTTTCATAAGCGATGATCTTGTCTGCGCCATAGCCGCCCAGGACCTTTGCCTTTTCAGCAATGCCCTTGCCGCCCAGAGTCAGACCGACAACTTCTTCACCCAGTTCGTCAGCCAGGATGCGAGCACGAGAGATCAGCTCTTCGTCGGTAGGCATAATTTCGCCACCGCGCTGTTCACAGAATACCCATACGCCCTTGAAAGCGGCGACGTCTTTGAAATCATATTCAGCCATTAATGTGTTCTCCTTTCTATCAGATCAGCTGCTTCTTCAGCAGGATGCCAGCCATTTCGGCACAGGTCTTAGCATCGTCGCCTTCCAGCATCATGCCAGCACCCTTCTGGGGAGGAGTGAAGGAAGTCAGGATGTTGGTGGGGGAGCCTTCCAGACCGATGGTATCCTTTTCGATCAGGGGATCGTCCTTCAGAGCTTCGTAGTCATAGATGTCCATGGGCTTGCTGTAGCAATCAACAATACCGCCAACGGACATGTAACGCGGCTCATTCAGTTCCTTGATGCAGGTGATCAGGCAGGGAGTCTGAGTTTCGATCATCATGAAACCGTCTTCCAGCATACGCTTAACAACGACCTTGGTGCCTTCAACCTTGATGTCAGCAGCATAGGAAATCTGGGGCAGATTCAGCTTTTCAGCGATCTGGGGACCGACCTGAGCGGTATCGCCGTCGATAGCCTGACGGCCGCACAGAACGATATCTTCGGGGCCTACGCCAACCTTGTTGACGCCAGCAGCGATGATCTGAGAGGTTGCGAAGGTATCGGAACCGCCGAACTCACGGCCGGAGATCAGGACGCAACGGTCAGCGCCGCGAGCGATGCACTCACGCAGCATGCCTTCTGCGGGGGGAGGACCCATGGTGACGACGACGACTTCACAGCCGGTTTCGTCCTTCAGCTGCAGAGCAGCTTCCAGAGCGTTCAGGTCATCGGGGTTGGTGATGGTTTCCATGGATGCACGATCCAGGGTGCCGTTATCATTAACAGAAACTTTGCCGGAGGTATCCGGAACCTGTTTTACACAAACAATTGCTTTCATTATTCACAAACCTCCTTATATTACTTAATGCCCAGCTGACCGGAGATAACCATTCTCTGAGCTTCGGAAGTACCTTCGTAGATTTCGGTGATCTTAGCATCACGCATCATACGTTCGACCTGGTACTCACGGATGTAGCCGTAGCCACCAAACAGCTGGACGCAACGACGGGTAACGTCAGAAGCAGCTTCGCCGCAGAACAGCTTAGCCATTGCGGAATCCATAGCGTAGTTCTGAGTCTTGTCGCCCTTATTGTAAGCGTCTTCCTTGCATGCAGCAGAGTAAACCAGCAGCTTGCCAGCTTCCAGCTTGGTGTGCATGTCAGCGATCTCGAACTGAGTTCTCTGGAACTTGGACAGCTTCTTCTTGAACTGCATACGTTCCTGAACATACTTCATAGCCAGATCCAGTGCGCCTTCGCCAATGCCCAGTGCCTGTGCAGCAACGCCAGCACGAGCGCCGTTCAGGGTGTGCATGCAGATCTTCCAACCCTGGCCTTCTTTGCCGATCAGGTTGCCTGCGGGGATACGGCAGTCTTCGAAGATCAGGTCGGTGGTGGAAGAACCACGGATGCCCATCTTCTTTTCATGCAGACCGGTGGAGAAGCCGGGGGTGCCCTTTTCGACGACGAACAGGGAGATGCCCTTCAGGCCCTTGGTCTTATCGGTAACTGCGAAAACGACATAGGTAGAAGCGGTGTCACCATTGGTGATGAAGCACTTGGTGCCGTTCAGGACGTATTCGTCGCCGTCCTTGACAGCCATGGTCTGCTGGCCGGAAGCGTCAGTACCTGCGCCGGGTTCAGTCAGGCCGAATGCGCCGATCTTACGGCCGGAAGCCAGATCGGGGATCCACTTCATCTTCTGCTCTTCGGTGCCGAAAGCCATGATGGGGCCCATGCACAGAGAGGTGTGAGCAGCAACGATAACGGAAGAAGTAGCGCACTTCTTGGAGATTTCTTCGATGGCGATGCAATACATCAGGTTGTCGCCGCCAGCTCCGCCGTACTTCTTGGGGATGGGAATACCCATCATGCCATAGCGAGCAAACTTTTCAACGCTTTCCCAAGGGAAACGTTCTTCTTCGTCGATCTCTACAGCCAGGGGTTCAAGTTCATTCTCTGCGAATTCGCGGAACATCTTACGAGCCATTTCATGTTCTTTGCTCAATTTAAAGTCCATATATGAATCCTCCTACTTTTATATTTGAACTAACCGGGGGAGGGAACCTCCCCCAGCTTAGAACAGAGACAGTTTAACTTAGTACTTGAAGAAGCCTTCGCCAGTCTTGATGCCCAGCTTGCCAGCGCGAACCTTCTTGCGCAGCAGGGGGCAGGGACGATACTTGCTGTCTGCGAATTCTGCATACAGAACGTCCATAACTGCCAGAGCGATGTCGATACCAACCAGGTCGGCCAGGTGCAGGGGGCCCATGGGATGGTTTGCGCCCAGCTGCATAGCGATGTCGATGTCTTCAGCGGATGCCAGACCTTCGGACAGAACGAAAGCGCCTTCGTTGATCAGGGGAACCAGGATACGGTTTACGACGAAACCAGCGGCTTCCTTGACGACGACGGGAGTCTTGCCCAGTTCCTTGGAAATCTCAACGATCTTGTCGACCATTTCCTGAGGAGTCTGTTCAGCAGCGATGACTTCGACCAGCTTCATGACAGGAGCGGGGTTGAAGAAGTGCATGCCGATGACCGGACGATCCAGGCCATTAGCGATCTCAGTGATGGACAGGGAAGAGGTGTTGGTAGCGAACATGCAGTCGGGGCCAACGATACCCATCAGGTCGGTGAAGATGGACTTCTTCATGCCCATTTCTTCCTTGGAGCATTCCACGATCAGATCGCAATCGCCGCAAACGTCTTCCTTAGCACCGGGGACGATCTTAGCCAGGATAGCGTCAGCCTTTTCCTGAGCCATCTTGCCCTTAGCGACTCTCTTAGCATAGCCAGCGGCCAGCTTGTCCTTATGCTTCTGAGCGGAAGCTGCGCTGGAAGCGGTCATAGCGACATCCCAGCCTGCCTTTGCGAAAACTTCGCAGATGCCAGCACCCATGGTACCAGCGCCGATAACGCCAACTTTCATTTTGTGTTCCTCCTGTTATAAATTTCTACCCAAAAGATATGATCTCAAGAGTAAATACAGATAATATTAAGAAAAAGACTCTCAAATCAGCACGCTATTCAGAATCTTATCTCTACGAGTTTCAGTAGGGGAGGGCACGGCTGTGCCCTCCGCATTGCACCAAATCAGTTGTTGGTGAAGACTGCCTTGGGCTTGGGCTTTTCCTTGCTCAGGAAGCAGGACATACCTTCCACCTGGTCGTGGGTCTCGAAGCTATCGCCGAACAGGTTGGATTCCATAGCCACAGCATCAGCGATGGGCATTGCCAGACCGTCGTTGATCATCTTCTTGGACAGGCGGACAGCGATGGGAGCGTTTTTGGCGATCTTGCCAGCCAGCTTTTCAGCGGCAGCCATCAGCTCTTCCTGGGGATACACAGCGTTGACCAGGCCGATGCGATAAGCGTCCTGAGCGCTCAGGTTCTTAGCGGTGTAGATCAGTTCCTTAGCGATGCCGGCGCCGACCAGGCGAGCCATACGCTGGGTGCCGCCGTAACCGGGGGTGATGCCCAGCTGGACTTCGGGCTGACCGAACATAGCATTGTCAGAGCAGATGCGGATGTCGCAGCTCATGGACAGTTCGCAGCCGCCGCCCAGAGCGAAGCCGTTGATGGCAGCGATGACGGGGATGGGGAGGTGCTCGATCTTCAGGAACAGATCGTTGCCCATCTTGCTGTATGCGCAGGCGTCAGCCTTGCTCATATGTACCATAGCGGAGATGTCGGCGCCTGCCACGAAGCTCTTGTCACCAGCGCCGGTGATGATGAGGCAACGAACGGTGTCCAGGTCGATGCTGTCGATGGCAGCGTCGATGTCCTGCAGCACGGCGGGGCTCAGAGCGTTCAGAGCCTTAGGATTGTTGACGGTCAAGACGGCGATAGCGCCCTTGTTTTCCAGAATTGCGAATGCCATTACGAAATCCCTCCTACAGAATTTTGAATGAATGGTTTCAGATGCTGAAGCGAACGTTCAGCCGGTACTGCAATGAGGTTGAAAGAAATACAAGTGAATAAGGCGCAGAACCGGGATGACCGGGCGAGTCATTCAACATTGTTATCTTTTTAACCATTGCTACTGTATCTAGTATACCTGCTTTTTCGTCAGGTTGCAATAGGGAAACGAAAAAAGATTGATAAAGGTTTGACAAAGTTTCTCGGTCAGTTATGGTCAAATTGCACAAAAGCGGGGGAATCAAATTTTTGCACAAAAATCTTTGGGGGATTCTGCTCATTTGTACAAAAAAGCCACAGGAAAACCGGGAGGGTTCTGGGCGCACGCTGAAAAAACTGGACAATTCAAGCCGATGTGCCAGGATGCGGCAGGGGAAGGGGGGAAACGAACTGGTAAAAACGTTTTGGGACGTTGGGATTATGGTGAAAGTGCCGATTTTCACCGGAAAAATGCCAGATTCCCACCAAATACCCGGAAGAAAGCGCCCTTTCTGTTGGTGGATTCTGTCCGATTTCCCCCTGGCGAACCAGAAAAAATGGTGGGAAACTGCGCTGGGTTTCCCACCAAAACACACTTTTTACAAAAACTTTACGAAAAGCGTACGGATAAAGTAGGGGGCGCGGCGGGTTTTTACCCACGCCGCAAGTGCTCAAAAAAAGGAAGTTTAGTGACTCTCCTGGGTCAGCGCGTCCGCAACCAGGTTCAGTTCTCCGGCCCCGACGGTCAGGATCAGGTCGCCGGGCTGGGCCAACTGGCGAAGACGGGTCTCCAGCTCGCCCAAAGTGGGATAAAATTCCGCACCGGGGATCTTGGCGGCCAAATCTTTGGAGGAAATGCCGGTGGTATTGACCTCCCGAGCCGGATAGATCTCCGCCAGCAGCACCAGATCGGCCGCCTTCAGCTCCTGGACGAACTCGTCGAACAGGGCAATGGTGCGGCTGTAGGTGTGGGGCTGGAAGGCGCAGATGACCCGCTTGTAGCCCAGGCTCTTGGCCATCTGGAGCAGCACGTGGATCTCGCCGGGGTGATGGGCGTAGTCATCGTAGACCTTCGCCCCGTTGATCTCACCCTTGTACTCAAACCGCCGCTCCGCTCCACGGTAAGCGGACAAGCCCTGGGCGATGAACTCCGGAGCCACCCCCATATACAGGGCCGCGGCGGCGGCCGCCAGGGCGTTCTTCACGTTGTGGAGGCCGGGGGTCTGCAAGGTGATGGTACACTTTTTCTCCTCGCCCTGGTACAGGTCGAAGGTGGGCAGACCGGTGTTCCACTCCAGATTTTCGCAGTACACATCGGCGTAGCTGCCCAGACCGAAGGTGGTGAAGGGGCGATCCACGCCGTCCAAGGTGTCCATGGTGTTCCGGTCGTCGGCGTTGGCAATGATGACCCCGTTCTCCGGCACCAGGTTGGCGAAGGTGCGGAAGGAGTGCTCGATGTCCGCCAGATCCTTGAAAAAGTCCAGGTGGTCTTCCTCGATGTCCAAAATCACCGCGATGGTGGGTCGGAAGGAGAGGAAGGAGTTGCAGTACTCGCAGGACTCCAAAATGATGGTGTCCCCGTGGCCGACCCGATAACCGGCCCCCAGCAGGGGCAGATTGCCGCCGATCATGATAGTGGGGTCGGAGTGAGCGGCCATGGCGATGTGGGTGCACATGGAGGTGGTGGTGGTCTTGCCGTGGGTGCCGGAGATGCAGATGGCGTTGCGATAGTCCATCATGATGGCGCCCCAAGCCTGTGCCCGTTCAAAGACCGGGATACCGGCGGCGTGAGCGGCCTGGATCTCCGGGTTGTCGTCGTGGACGGCGGCGGTGCGGATGACCAGATCAGCACCCTGGACGTTTTCAGGGAAGTGGCCGATGGTCACGTGGAACCCCTGTTCCAGCAGGTGTTCTACGTTGGGGCTCTTGTGGGCATCCGAGCCGGTGATGACCAGACCGCGGCCCTTTAATAATTCCGCTAGGGGAAACATAGAAACGCCGCCGATTCCGATGAGATGAGCGTGACGACCGGCGGTGAGCATTTTTTTCAAATCAGTAACGGTCATGAAGGGACCTCCTGTAGTAGGAATGGTGTAAAACCAAGACACGATTTAAGTATTATAGTACGGGACGGGCAAAATAGCAAGAAACAAAGTGAGAAAAGTGGAAAGAAAGACATTTGTCGCCCCCAGACTTGTTCCTTTGTGTAAGGTATGGTATGATGTCAGTTCAGAAAACGACACAGGAAAGAAGAGGATGACAGGATGAAACAGCAGCGCAGCTATCCGGCGGTACAGGTCACCGCGAAAGGGGAACGAGCCATCAAGAACGGCCACCCGTGGGTGTACGGGGCAGAGCTGACGGGGCAGACGGGGACGCCGGAGAACGGAGGTCTGGTGGACGTCTTCGCCGGCTCCGCCTACATGGGCACCGGCTTCTATAACGACCGCTCCAAGATCACCGTCCGCCTGCTCTCACGCAACGCCAACGACCGCTTCGACGCCGCCTTCTGGCGCCGCAGAGTGGCCTACGCCATCGCCTACCGCAGGACCGTCATGCCCGGCCCGGACTTCCAGTGCTGCCGCCTGATCCACGGGGAGGCAGATCAGATGCCCGGCCTGACCGTAGATCGCTACGGCTCCATTTTGGTGGCCCAGGTGCTGTCTCTGGGCATGGAGCAGGTGAAGGACGTGGTTTTTGCGGCCCTCTACGACGAGCTGACCGGCTTAGGCGAACACATCACCGGCATCTACCAGCGGGACGACGTGGCCATCCGAGAGCTGGAGGGGATGGAGCAGGGCAAAGGCTGGCACCCGCTGCCCAACCTGCCCACGCCCACGGAGACGGTTACGGAGATGACCGAAAACGGCGTCCGCTACGGCGTGGATGTGGAAAACGGCCAGAAGACCGGCTTCTTCCTGGATCAGAAATACAACCGTCAGGCGGTGAAACGGTTGGCACAAGATAAGTATGTCCTGGATTGCTTCACCCATACCGGTTCCTTCGGCCTGAACGCCGCATTGGGGGGAGCAAAGCACGTGACCTGCGTGGACGTGTCCGCCTCTGCTATCGAAATGGCCACCCATAACGCACAGGTCAACGGCCTGTCCGACCGGATGGACTTCATCACTGCCGACGTCTTCCAGCTGCTCACCGACCTGGCGCAGCAGAAGCACACCCCCTATGACTTCATCATCCTGGACCCGCCCGCCTTCACCAAAAGCCGCAAGACCGTTCGGGACGCCATCCGCGGCTATAAGGAGATCAACCTGAAAGCCATGAAGGTGCTGCCCAGAGGCGGCTACCTGGCTACCTGCTCCTGCTCCCACTTCATGACCGACGACCTGTTCCGGCAGATGCTCCGTTCGGCGGCACGGGACGCGGCGGTGTCCCTGCGGCAGATCGAGGCGCGGCAGCAGGCGCCGGATCACCCGATTCTTTGGAATGTGCCGGAGACGAGTTACTTGAAGTTTTACTTGTTCCAGGTGGTGTGAAAACGAGGCAGTTGTGAACGGAATACAAGCCCCGCAGGGCCATTTAAGTTTTGCGGAGCTTTTTAAGTGAGATTCCAAATCTATGATTTGGCTCAATCGAACTTACACGGAGTGACAAAA
>JABLTK010011177.1_pt1 | contig 18218 bp, 11 predicted proteins | sample 7160131 | NCBI WGS metagenome assembly JABLTK01 (sample SAMN14651221, study PRJNA627086) | human gut metagenome | isolation source: feces | host: Homo sapiens
CCTCCTGCTGGTTATACCCATCGTACTTTCGGAATTCTGGTGGAATCAGGGTGCTATGGATCCTGAACTCCGAACATGGGGAGGTGAGAACGTGGAGATTTCCTTTCGGACATGGCTTTGTGGAGGACGGATTGTGGTGGCAAAGGATTCTTTTGTGGCCCACGGATTCAGAACGAAGTTCCCGTATCCTGTGAATGGTGCGGATGTCCAGCGTAATTATGTGCGTATTGCAAATGTGTGGATGGATCAGGAGAATCTGGATTTATTCTACAAGGCGAGTAGAACTCCACTAAAGGACGGGAAACCCAAATCCGATTTCGGTGATATCTCGGCCCGTTTACAGTTGAAGAAGGATCTTCACTGTAAACCATTTAGTTATTACGCAACAAAGTTTAAGGGTCGTGCACTGTGTTTACCTAGTGAGTGATAGGTAGGTTGTTTACGAGTAGAGCACATGCGACCTGAGGGATATCAATGTGGAAATGTAATGGCTGTAAATCCTAGTGTAATTAAGCACCTTTCATATGAGCAAATGTTCTATATCAATGCGACCATGTCATAAGGATGTGTTTGTTGGATAGAAGAATAATCCATTCGTTTGTTTATAGGTTGGAAATCTATTAATACCAATTGTTGATGATGAATTAGATGAATCTATTAATTTCTGTGAATTAATGGATTCCACCCTAATAATTCTATTTCACATTATGAATCCATAGAGTATTACAAATGAATTAATTCTATCTATATTGGAGTATCCATTATTTCTTCGCAATTACCTTCTACTTGCTCAGTTATATCAGTAACTTGGTAGTGATCCAGAATCCTTCAATTGCCACACCAATCAGCATATTACGTTGTATCGACAATGCAAACCAATGTGGACTTGAAGGAACACAGCAACTGGAAGGGATCGACATGGGTGTACTTTGTGACTTTGATTCAAGTTTCGAGAAGTAAAAAAGCAGAAGAAAGGAAAAGAGACTTACGAGATGTAATAGCCACTGCAACCGACGATATCGACAGTACAGAGGATTATTGAAGAGTTACTTACGTTATAGATTTTGTATACTGGTTAAGAAATAGATCGGATGTGTATGAACTCGATTCATTTGCTTCCGAATTGTCAAACGTTCTGGATCGCGTAATTTACTTCCGAAATGTGTATCTGTTTACTGCACTTAGTAGCGGTTTTCTACCTGTGTATTTGAGGTATCTGTGAGTTTTCTTGGATCTCATCATCATCAGAGGGTTTACTGCTGAGGCTGTCACCCAAAAGGATGTTTTAAGATTGTTAGAAATCCTGCTTTTATCGTATCCACTCCCACGACAGGTTTTGCAAGAGATTAAACCAGAACTGATCAATTTCAAGGATGTTATTGAGTATTCTTCCCATTAGGAGTTTATCATAGGCCCATCAAAAAGGTATCTGTTCAGTCAAGTTATGTTCATCTGTATCAGTGTCTTTGCTATATGTATCCAGACCTCCATCTCCATAGTGCTCTTTCCTATTTTTCCGTAGCATATCAGGAGAGTGAGATTGCTGCTACTGTCAGGAACCGCTTTCTCCATTGTTGGGGTCTCGCCTTTCTTCCTGAGAACCCACCCAATGGAGAGTACTTCAGTGAAGACGATGACACCATTGTGATGAATGGAGATTACTGGAATCCACTTTGGGTATCGAAAGTTCGTGGAGCTCCTTTATCCTCTGAGATATGTTGGGGTGAGCGATTTTCAGTAACAACTGATCGATCTAATACTTTCTTTTCGGAAGCAGTCCACCTCTCAAAGGCTGAAAACATGGCAATTTGTGTTTTTGAGTCTAGTCAACAGGTGCTGTTCTGGACATGTCCTAAATGTTCAGCTAGGAATACTTCAAGGACAGGATGTAGCGTTTGTGGCGAAGCAATTCCTGACAATGTCAAGAATGAAGGTTTTACCAAATTGAAATATGTGTACCCTTCTCTCTTTGTGAATTCCTACTATATGACACAATCAGCTGATCCTGTATAGTATTCTTAAGGAAATACATTTGTAGATGAGTCCGAGTCTGTATCTTCGTTATCCAATTGCAAAGGCTACTCCATGCAATCTTCTAAAGCCTAATATGAGTATATCTGCAGAACCTGTCTTCCATCTGTATCCAAAATACACACTGACTCCTATCTACTCTCCGGTATGGAATTCGTTCAATGGAATCTATGTGTCGTACATCCTCCCTCATGATTTGAAGACACCTACAGTTATTTTGCGATCAGACGTTCTTACTATAACCAATTTGGGAGGTTCTCCGAATCGTTTACGTATCCAGGCTAATTCTGATCGGGTTCGATCTTTAAAGGTCCTTAGTCATTGGGATAATAACTACTCCTCTGTTATGGATCTCTGTTTTGAGGTGGAGATAGATCTGCATCTGATCCTGAATATTCGTTACGTAGTGGTTGACTCACAGCTGGTGATGCTTGAAGTACATAATGATATCATTAAGCTTCGATTGAATGAGTCTGCAGACGATACTCATATCACTCGAGTTTCGGTTGTGAATGAACCGCAATCGGCGGAGCATGGAATCCCACTTGGTATTCTGGGTGTGTATGTCTACCATATACTCGATAAACAGAATTGGGGCTCAATTCCCACAACAGCTGCAGCTTTTTCCATGATTGGATGCCACATAGGACCGGAGTGTGGACTATATTCTCTCTCTGAAGAACGGACATCTGTGCCTCGATGTGTCTTATCGCTAGAAACCTCAGGAGAGAAGAACCACCCTTGGTTATCATTCATGCATATGGATCAACGGATGGAGTATCATCATACGAGCTATGTGATCTCTGAATTCAGCTACTTTAACGAGACATGTTGTTTCGATCAGTATGTTGATTGGACTTCTTCACAAGTCCAGTTCGGCCGAGGAGCTCGCTTGGGTCTATTGTATTGGAAGAGTGCCTTGTATGCCCAAAAGCTGGCCGTGGAATTCAATCTCTCGTGGCCATCGACTCAACCAGGTTTCTGTATGTGGTGGGTGTGTACAACGGCGCTTCCCAAACATCGCTTGCTAACAGCTGTTGCTAAACTGCTGATGCAGTACTGTAATACTGGTTCTCTGGATCCGGTTCAAATTGACATCCCTTTCTACATCCAATCATCCATAGCTTGTATTCTTCTGAACCGTGGTCCTAATGGGTCTGCTTTTGTGCGTTATGTCCGTCTAACATCACGTGAGCGATGTGTGACTGGGGAACGTGATATCGATATCTCTCCATCGGTTAGCGAGATTCATTGCTTGGATGTGAGTGCAGCTGAAGAAGTACAATTACAGAACGAACTTTCCTTACAAGTGGCGACTGTTGGGGATTATATCGTTATTCGAGCTGACGAAAAGCTACTCTTTGCGAAGTCGAAGCTATTGCTTCCTTTTGTTATGTGCCAACCCCAGGCATTCGTTCTTTCGGGTTTTGCTGGGTCTTTTGTGACCATATCACGATATGAAGTGGCTTCTGCAGCTGAACAGACATCTTTTATTTTAGTCCCTTCATCCGATACAACTCTCTATCAGGTTGCTATGATGTCACCGCAAACACAGTTCAATACAGCTCCTTGTCGTGTGACATATCAGGATCATATTTCCTATGGCAGTACAGATCCAGTCTTAGGCAACCCAACCCTCTATGAGATGAACGGGTATACCTTTATGTTGGACGAAACAAGTCGGAACTATGGAGTTTTTGCTTGGAACCAGGACCATTCGCTATTGTTCTATATGGAATTATGCGAATCTATGCCTAGTCATTGTTTTGTGGCTGTAAATCGTGGCATGACTTGTACAGTGAAACGAGTAAAGGCTCGTAGAGAGTCGGAGATGTCGTGTTTCACCAACAATCGTCTTGCGAAGTTCGGGTGTAACAGCAGTGGTCTGATCAACCACAACAATACCTGCTTCCAGAATAGTGCATTACAAATGCTCTTCCACTCAGATTCCTTCAAACGATCCTTATTCCGTTTCTATCATGAGTACATCGAGAGGAAGCTTCCCCAAGACAACGAGAACTTCATTTGTACACAGTCATTGATTCTGATGCTTACTCGACTTCAGGTGTCAATTCGGGCTGCTGAGTTCAATAACCTCATGTTGGTTCTCCAGAAACGTTTTGATTTGGGGTATCAGCACGTATTCACATTAATTGGGTATGAGTTGTAGGACATGAGCGAGTTTACAGACTATCTCCTTTCTGCTGTAGACAGCTGCTACGAGGCAATGAAGAAATCGGTAGGAACATGCACTATTCGCAACCCTTTCCTATTGTTTGAAGGGAAACAGCAAGAACGAATCAGTTGTTTCTGCGGAGAGTTATGTGATAAGACAAGTTCTTCCCCACTCCCAATTCAAACAAGCTACATCACGCTGACATCACCCCTTTATCCTGTAACCAACATTCAGTTTGAGAGTTATGATTACAATGTGATCATGAGAATGAACCTTTAGCTGTAGATAGAACTAGAAAGACCCTTCACCACCTTTATCTTAATATGTGAATATCATAAGAAGGGAGTATTTATGGCAGTGGAACGCAATCCAAACAAGCCTGCTTTTTCTTCTCTGACGTTATCTAAGGAACGCAGTAAGAATCGTGGTTATGAATGATCCAAAGAAAAGATGTCAGCGAATCGGATTCCATCATTCCATTCCTACAGTTCGTCCTATCTTTCGTATGAGATCTTTTCGGATGGTTGTGAGGCTTTGAATGATACATTTGTCGGAACGGGAAAGAATCAACTTGTTGTGGATGTCTTAGTACGAGAGGTCCTTCCTAATATGCCTCAAATCTTTCAGACCAACAATGGTGACTTCAAATGTGTAGGGTCGTTTACTATTGAGGATATTGGCTATGTGGGACTAGTAGAGATGATTCATTGATAGGAAATGTATCAGAAAGTGGTTACTTATAAGGAAAGTCGTGCTTTGAATGACTCCCATCATGAGTCATGCCCAACTGATGCTGTTTTCTCTCTTCAGCACATCGGGTCTCTTCCTCCAGCTACACAGTTGCTTCCTTCAGAATTGTCGTCATCAGCCGATTATCTACAATCCATTTCATCCCTGTTCTCAGTAGTGAACTCGAAGGAACCTGAAAAGCCAATTCTCCTTTCCTCGATGACAGGGGTATATCCACTCTTCTATTGTGATACAACTCCTGATGATAATTCCGTTACAGTACATGATGAAGATGAACTGGATCATTATGGTGTTTTTGTCAATGATACATTGATGGGTACTTGGACAGTACAGAAAGAAATGAATACCTGTTTATCATCGTTTTTCCAGCTGATAGATAAGAATAAGGTATTGATAACAGGAACCATGATCCTCTTTTTGGAGTATGCCCTCGTCTTTGACGAGTCATTTGGAATTGTATCGTATCCATGTGTGACAGTCGATGGTTGTTTGAAATCAATCCAAGTGAATGAGAAATGGTATACTCTAGTGGTTGAGTCGGAAATGGAAAATACCAAGATGGCAAATGTCAAAGAATACATATATCAGTAGAAGTTAATAATGGAATTGAATGTAGATGTGATGACCATTTGATTCAGATTAGTCTCTCGACGATGATGGAGGATTGTACACATCAAGTAATTACGTTTACCAATACCAAGTCAGTGTCAGCAGAAGGTTTTGTGCTCATTGATATCCTTTGACATTGGAATTTAAGTACCTTCATAATGCAGGATCCCAGATGACCGTTTTTGTTCCAAAATGTTCCAGTTCTACAGGCGTGTTGATGAAACTAGAACACGATCAGACATTTTTGTTGGAATGGTATGGGGAGTATGTGACGGTGAGTACTTCTATTGGATGTGATCCGTAGGATCAGAAGAACCGACGTTCCACCGTCCCTTGTCTTGTACTTCATTATTCTCCACTTGTCATTCATTCGTCTTTGTATCTCCCAGATGTAACAGTTCTCTCAATTGAATCTATGGGTCTTTCCTCTCTGGGTTTGACAGCAGAAGATCGAAGAGCCAGGCAGTGTGCTAATTGTAACACATCGGTTTGTCGACGCTGTGAATTCACGGAATATCCTACATATCTTCGTTTTAACATTTCGCGTACTTACTTTGATGAGAAGACATACGAACTCCAAAAGGATTGCAGTTTTGTGAGTGTAAATCCGTCACTTACGATTGGCACAGTAACGACGATTCATAAAAGTCATCTCTAGGAAATGTATACATTATATGCAATTGTAGTTCATGTTGGAGCTTCGTTTGATAGTGGACACTATATTGTGTACTGCAGACATTCAGATGATGGAGATAACGTGAAAATCGACAACAAAATGAATCAGTGGAACTTATTTAACGATGATATGGTGTATCCGAGAGAATGGAAGGAGATTCTGACGGAACTATCAGATTATGGGACATGTCCTTACTGTGTTGTTTACTGTCGCACGACGTCGCTGACTCCCTCTACTTCAATTCCTGGATATCATCGAGAGGGACCATCTTTAGATGAATATGACCCGAAGTGTGTTGAACTGGTAGGAGTTGAAATCGGTCTTGAATATAGATTGAGGAACGAAATAACCAGATCCTCTTGGAGGTAGGGACTGCTCCATTCTTATTGAAGAAAAAGAATCAGAGTTGGAAGACGCGGTTAGCGGATATTGTTTCCAATGAATGATAATAGGTTGAGTATATGTTTTATGTTTGTTTAAATTTTTTGGTACATAAATCCGAGGATTATTCCAAGAAACAACGCACTTGCAGATAGGAATTATAGAGTTCACGGGAAATTACAATTGTTTTGTTTGATCTGTTATCTTCAGAAATAGAGGATGGATTATGTCCCAGGTAGTTTTTTTCTATTAATACATAATGATACAGAGAGACTGAGGAGATACCATCGTACTGCCGATTTGGTAAAGAAGGGTGTTATTGAATACGACAGTGATACGAAAAAGATCAAATGTCTGTTCGTGTATATTCTTCTGGGTAAATGTGTAGGGGTTGTGGAAGAAAGATCTCTGGAGGGGTTTCGAAGTTCTTGTATCATACAACATCCAATGTTCATATTGAAGCAATGAAGAAGCAGGAAGCGTCTTCACCTCAGCGGAAAGTCTGGAGTGTATTCTTCTGCGTTGGTTTGTGATATAGGCTGTTGAAGAGTTTATGAGGCAAGGAGAAATGCTGGCTACATATCACAAGAAAATTGCTAGAATCGTTGAAGAGAACCACCTTCCTTCCAGTGTCGTGGAGAGTCCCGCATGGACTGATTTTGAGGAATGGCTCGGACTTCCCCATACAACTCTCTATCGTGTTAATCAGTTGATAAATGATGTCGAAGAAGAGAATCTCAGGAAAAGTCAACAGGCTGGAAACGAAAATAGTTTCCCTCTTTTCGTGAATGATCCACTTTGTAGCGCGATTATTTAATCTCAATTGACTTGTTTCTATCCAAACAACGAATTGGAGGCAGTGTCAAATTGACACTCGTGTCTGACACTGTGAGAAAAGCAAATCGACTGGAAAAAAGAAATAGTTCTTTCCAACTAATAGGAATTTAGAAAAGAAGGTTGAGGAATATGTTTTCGCCGTATCAGACTTATCATGATACTGATAAGCACAGTTATGTTCCATTTACAAAGGGGATACATGCAGCTAGGAAAGGGACATCAGTTCACTGTGAATCCTTCATATGGAACACCAATAAAGAATAGAAGATTCTATTTTCAATTTCCATGGGGGCCGTATTCAATTTCGTGTTCCCTTGTCTTATAGATCCGCGGTTTTTTCGCTCTTCAGGATTCGAGGTTTATGATGAATAATAGTATTCTTTCTTATAGAAGTGAAAATGATGGAAAGTGCCATTGTCTCTCTAGCCAATAAGTTTCTGTCCACTTACATCAAAGGTCTAGATCCAAGTGATTTGTCCCTCTCTATCTTGAAAGGTGAAGTCACCCTCCGCAATGTGGTATGTTACTGATTGGTTGAGACTCATATTATAGAGTGTGAACACTGCTTTTATGGATTCCCTTAACCTCCCTCTATCTATTAAGGAAGTCTTTGTTGGCAGTCTTGTGATAAAGGTATATTTGAAAACGTGGTTATTATCTAGTTCCCTTGGCTTTCGTTAAATCGTGATCCTATCTCTGTAGAAGTAGATGATGTTTATGTATTGATGACTCCACTGGACTCGGAACCTAGTGCTATTACTCAAGAGGAACAGAAAGAAGTAATTGAAAAAGTGGAAGCTCCGGCAAAAGAAGAAGTGAAAGCTGAGAAGAAGCCAAAGAAGTCTGATCCTGATGCCGTAACTGACTTCTCAGGTGCTTTCGATCTTGCTTCCATTCTAGTGAACAACTTTAAGTTTATCCTTCGTCGTTTACATATTCGTTTGGAGGGCAACCCGTCGTCCCCAATTCCTTTGTTTTCGTTGGGTATCGCTCTTGATAGTATTGTGTTTGATACGATGGAAGCCAAGGAGTCGTGTTCTTCTTCAGACATTCGTAAGAACTTTGATATGAATGGTCTCGTTGTGTATTGGTGTCTGAATACAAGTGCCCTTTTAGCACAGGCACCAGAGGATCTCTGTTTATCTGGTATGCGTTCTTTCTTTAGGGATATGCAACCCTTGGTGGATACTCCCAAGAGTCCTATTGTCTATAATCCTGATGATCGTCTTTTAGATGATCTCCATTTGCATGTTACGATTCAAGGAGATCTGCGTAAGATCGAAGATAGAAAAAGGTCTTCAGAGGAGTGTATGAAGCAGATGTGTGAAACAATGAAGGTGAATGAAGCAGATCCTGTGGATGCACTAATTCTGGACCGTCTCCATCAGCTCAAGGAGGAGGACCTCAAGAAGTCTCGCAATGATTTTGCTCTATCTCTTCGCAATACATTACGAGAGGAGGATGAGGACTATAAGGTGGTCATGGGGTTGCGAGCACGAGAATTGGCTGAATGTTATTGGGAGTTGATGAAGACCCCATCTCCTATGCTGCGTGTGAATGTGGAACTGGACAAGATCGATTTAGAGATCGAGAAGTCCCAATATGAGAATATCGCCTGTTTCCTCGATGATTTTCTGGCTTCGCTTCCACCTAGCCAACCGGCTCCTACTCCTGTTGTGGAGAAGGAGGAAGAGAAGGAAAAAGAGGAAGAAGAGATCAAAGAACCAGGAACGCCTCATTATGCATTTGGAGTCGTTTCATTTGCCTGTTGTGCAGCTGACTATCTACTTACCTCCTATACTCCTTTTGTGTGTTTCATGTTACTCCTCTTCACCATTCCCTACATGCTATTCCACAACTTCCTTCAATGTCTACTCATTCTAGTTGCTCTGGTTGGATTTGTTGGATTTGCCTTCTGGCGTCTGAAGCAGCGTATTGAAGGATACAACAGTCATGTTGACAAGGAAATGCACTATCGTGAGAAATTGGTATCTGCATCGGTGTTGATGAAGGCATTTGAGTTGCGTTTGAACAATGACATGGTGGGTGGTGAAACGGAACATATTATGGCGTTGTGTGTCAATGATTTGGGCGTAACTGCTTCTGTGACGAAGGCGGCAATCTATGCTTCCCTAACGCTACGCGATGTTCATATCAATGATAATGTGTCAAGTCGTCTTCAGGAAAGGGATCGTCAGCTAATGTGTGTATGTGATATAGATGAACAGGGATGTCCTAGTAATGTGATTGTAAAGCCTCTATTAGTGGCTGAAGTAACTATGGCTATGTCTTCGTCTCCAGTATATGTGTTGAGCAAACAGGATATCCTAGTGAATGTGGAATTGGGCCAAGTCAATTTGGTTGTAAGTCGTGTCCTGGTGTTCAGTCTCTTGCGGTTCATTGCTCCTTCGGAGAAGGTCAAGCTTTTACTCAAGAAGGCTGCGTTGAAGGCTGATGAGAAGGCAAAAGAATTGAAGGAGTATTCGGATGCCTTAGTAGAGGCCCCTCCCAAGCCAATTCCTGCCAATTGGGAGCGTCGAACTATTGTCTTGGGTCTACATATGGATGGTGCGAGTGTGATGTTGGATACAGAGAAGGGTGGTGCGGTGATGTGTGCTGGAGTGAGTAAGATATCGGCAGAGGTGAGTATTTGTGCGGCATCGATTGTTCTATTCTGTAATGTTCATGATGTGAATGTGCGTGATTGTACACCTGGTTGTGGTCTTTATCCTGATGTTGTGGCGATTGGTCGTACGGATCAGTTGGAAGGAAGTGCCAGTAATGATTTCCTGGATGTGGGTGTGAAACTGTTCAATGATGATCGTTGGGCTCAGTATCCTGGTTACTCGTTAGAGGCCAAGTGTTCTATTGGTGCTCCAGTGTTGACAGTGCGTATGCGATTTGTGCAGGAGCTCTTGAACTACATTAGTTCGGGACCCATTAAGGATGGATTGGACTTGTTAAGTGAACCAGAGGAACCATTAACAAAGAGTGGCAATCTGCCTGAAGTGGAAGCTGCTCCCGAGCCCAATACTCAGATTGTGGAGAATTTGGTTGACTGTGCTTACACGATTGGTATGCAGTACATTGTAACGAATGGAGATCAGGGCGAGGATACACACATTCTGGAGAGTCTGCAAGGTATTGCCACGAATCTGAAGCGTAAGTTCATTGTACCGAATCCGAATGATGATCTGGTTCCTACTGAGATTCCTCGTGTGGATGTGGTGATTGCAAATACTTGTCTACGTATTCCCCGTGCTTCGGACAGTGCTGATCTCATTGCTATGAGTCTGGGTCGTGTGACAATTAGTAACAGCGATCCTGAACTCGAGATTGTGGATGAAAAGCAGATTGTCCGCAAGGAGTCTGTTGTATACACGCTGAACAAGCTGTCCCTGAAGGTGTCAGGGGTGTCTCTGTATACAGAGTTGTCGGGTCGTACACAGACGATTATGGGTTCGATCGATTTGGATATCGACGTGGTTCTGGCTGTGAAGGTAGAAGCTTCGCTCGTTCTGTCTCGTATTGTCTTGGCTCTCTCGGAGGATCAGGTGCTAACACTCATTCATTTGTTGACCCAGAACCTTGCGGAGAAGGCTATTGTGGTGGAAGCAGTTCCTACAAAACCTCGTCAACCTATAACAGAGGTGGAAGAGTTGCCAAAGGAGAATGTTGTGGCTCGTGCTAGCAAGCGTCTGTCCGATCAGATGGACGAGGCGAAGGTTGAGATGGATGCTCTTGATGAGATCAAGGATGATGATTCGGAGGAATCGGGTTTCATGCCCCGCAGTGAGAGTATCTCATCTTCACTGGATCTGTCGGACACAATCGTAGCCTTTGAGGAGCAACGTCCAAAGGAGAACAATGGAGCCTTTGCTGACCGTATTCATGCCAACATTCTATTGGAAGGAGTAATCGTTGAACTCTTCCGTGGTGATAGTGGTTATGAAGGTATTGAGAGCTCGAAAGAAATGATACAGAAGGTAGGAACAGTGGAAGGTTCTCTGGCAGTGGTTGGTATTGAGGATCTGGGAGTGAAGGCCTATTATCACAATATGGACATCTCAGCTTCAGTATCATTAGCTTCATTCTTTGTAAAGGATTCTCGTCCAGAGTCCCCTCTGATGCCATCATATCGTACATTGGTGCGACTTGGAGAAGATGACAAGCCTGCTTTCACACTGTTGGCTGCTCTACAACAAAAAACGTTGGGCGATTTGCATAAGGTGAAGATGACAGCGGATCATGATATCAATGAACCTGTGTTCAATGTTGAGGCTTCTTTGTTCTTGGGTCAGGTTAGTATCCTTCCTTCACCTTGGATCTTTGTGATGTTGGACTGGGCCATGGCAGTGGGTACTAAGGTCTCTGAGGCCTTTGCTGAAGCTACAGGTTCAAGTGAGCCTGTTCCAGAGCCTCCTGTTGAAGAGAAGCCGATGTTGAAGGCAAAGGAGAAGGTACAAGAGCCTGAGCCTGAATCTAAGCCTGAGCCAGAAGAGAAGACGGTTGCTGCTCTGATTCCGAACATCGTGTTCAAGCTCCATATGGATCGAATGGCTCTCTACATGGTGGAAGATACGACTCTTAAGACATCACCCGTATTCCTATTTTGTTTGGGTGTTGAAGTGGATGCTCATGTGACCCCTTTCATGGATGTGGATGTGTCGGTGTCAGTGAACAGTACCCGTGGCTGCCGTTCGAATTCGATGCTTCAGTTGTTGCCTACGGACATGCGTGATGCTATCTATCCGTTCGGTCTGAATGTGTCTGCTTCGGTGTGTGACAATATCAAGAATATTCATGCGAAGGTCTTGGGATCGGAGATGGTCATTCGTCTGGGCATTCTGGATGCAAAGCTATTGTTGAATGCCATTGGCAATATCCTGCCTAAGCCCAAGGAGGACGAGGAAAAGGAGGTTAAAGAAACAGTGAAAGAGGAAGTGAAAGAGAAGACCAAGGAGGTCAAGAAGGAGGAAGTGAAGCCGGAGGTGAAAGAGACCCCAGTAGAAGATGTCATGCGGATTGCTGCGAATGTGGTTCTGGATAAGATTACCTTCATTCTGGTCAATGATGCTTTGGAATTTGAATTACCTGTGTTACAGTTTAGTGTAAACCATGTGAAGGTGGATGCAGCTATGGGCAGGAATCTCTATGCTCATGTGGATGTGGCTTTCCGTTCAGACTACTACAAGTCGAGTCAGGCCCTGTGGGAGCCATTTATGGAGGCCTGGGGTATTGGTGTCCATGTGAAGCAGATTAAGGATGTGATGGAGAAAGATCCTTTTGTTTCACGTGATTCCCAGGAGAATGAGGTGGCAAGCGAGACGATGAAGGTGAGTGTGGTGGCGCCACGCATGCTGCAAATGAATATCACAGCCACTTTGATGTCTTCCTTAGTAGAAACCCTCGGAAACTTCATGACCTGTACTAGTGGAGTGCGTGAGGCTACGGATGGTTTCTTCGTACGTGTCAACAATACCACAGGTTATCCCATGAAGTATTTGGTTGAGAGAGATGGTGGTATTAACAAGCTGATGGAGCAGCTGGATGAGCATGCTGCAGAAGAAATGGCTAAGGATCATGTGTTGTTCGCTGATGTGGTGGATGTCGTAGAGCCATACTATACACGTAGCCGTTGGATGGAGTTCCATAGTGAGGTGCCTCACATTCGTCTCTATCAGCAGATCCCTCTGCTGATGGATAGCAGTGATGCAGCTGAGAATAATCTTGTGATGAAGGCGAATGAGGTGAAGATGAGTGATGCTACCTGTGGACATGTGTTCCCAATTGCTTTCTCTGTAAACAAGAACGGCAAAGTGTTGTATGTAGAGCAGCTGAATGATACTCGTCGTGATTCTCTGGTGGATCGTGTGAATACTATGACAACGAAGGTGGAGACTCCTGTTGAAATGACACGAATGGAATCCTCGTATCGCAATGTGTGGAGAGATGTGCCTGCAGGTGGTGTTGCTACGACTCTGCCTGCTCATCCTTCGTTGGCTCTCCTGTTCTTGAAACAGAATTATCGCAAGATCCCTGATCGTTCGATTCAACTTCAGGTTGAGGGATTCGAGCCTGTGCATTGTCTGGTGGATCGTGAGCGTGTGTTGTATCAGCCAATGACGGATAAGGAGGGTCGTCTTCATCAGGCGTTGTTGCGCAATGCTGTTCGGAATGGTCGTAAGACAATTGAGTTGACCTCCACAGTGTCTGTAAGTAACTTTATGGAGCAGCCAATCTTCGTTTCCTTTAAGGATACAGCCAGTGACATGCATCATGATGTGGAGCTCCAGCACCGTGTTGCTGAATTCTGCCCTCTCCGTTATGCTCATACTGCTGAAATTCATTTGCATGTAGGAGAGTATGAGGGTTCACAGATCTCTGTGGATACGATTACCAGCAAGGCGCTTGCTGCATGTGTGAATCTTGGTGATAGTGAACATCCTCTGTATGCTCGTGCAATTATCAAGGAGGATACAGTTTATGATGCATTCAACAAGGATTGTATTTCTGTCTTTACTCTCACTCTGGTGCCTGTGATGTCGATTATGAATCTTCTGCCTGTGAATATGGAGTACCATGTGTATGATGCAGACACGAAGATTGCCGAGGGAGCGATCAAGGAAGGAGAGGAAATCAAATTCAACGGAGCTGCTATTCTTGCTCAAGAAAGGAAGGATGTGAAACTACGGATTGCAATTCGTCCTGATGGGTTTGAGGAATTCAGTAATCCTTCAGAATCCATCATTCCCTTCCCTATGGAGAAGCCCCAGTCTGTGTCGTTGAAGGACAGTGAAGGACATACGCTGCGTCTGACTTATAAGGCAGTGTGTAGTAATTTGGGTGTGACTACACTGGAGGTATATTGTGATTTCTGGTTGGTGAATTGTACTGGTGAGACGATCACTGTGATGGAGAAGGGAGAAGATGAATCCCAACAGTGGGTGTTGCCTGCGATTCCAACATCGATTGTGCCTGCTGAAGACTTCCATTTCGATAAGAGTAAGAATATGAAGCCTATTATGTTCTCCTATTTGCATCCTGAGTCTCGCTCGCGTGCTATGGTGCTTCGTGGCGAACACACATCATTCTCAGAAGGTGTAACTATTGATGCTATTGGTAGCAATACTCGTTTCTGTATGCCTAATAAGAAGGATCCTGAAGCGAAGGAGAAGAAGGTATATGGTGTGAATGTGGTAAGTGGTCCAATTATGTTTGCCTTGACGAATGTTGTCGTGATTACTCCTGGTGTATTCCTTCTTAACAAGACTGGCACAGATCTGTCACTCCGTCTGGGCACCAAGGATTCTTCCCCCATCACGGAATTGCCTGCTGGTGAGACGATTGTGTATCATTGTCCTGCCCCTGTGGATAAGATTGCTCTGTGTGTGAAGAGTAAGTCATTGAAGAGCGAATGGACTCGTCCTATGGACATCACTATGGAAGAGGAACAAGAACTTCTGGTGTTGCCTGATGACATTGATGCGAAGTATTTGCTGCGTATGCGAGCTGGAATGAATTCATCGCAGCGTGAGGTGGTGTTTGACTTTGCAGATGCCTTTAACACATTCCTCTTCTTAGAGAGTCAGAAGAAGAAGAAGCTGTTGAGTCTGAGCAAGAAGGATGAGGATGAGGAGGTACGGATTGCTGATCTTCTGGAGGAGAGTATGAAGGATGACGGTACAGCTACTGTGGAAGAGTCCCTGCGTCACTTGAACTCGGTGAAGAAGGCGAAGAGTACCGAGAAGATTGTGGAGAAGGATGACACATTGACGCTGAATGTGAGTTTCGCTGGCTTTGGTATCAGTGTTATTGACAAGAAGCCTCAGGAACTGTTGTTCATTTGTGCTGAGGATCTTCAGGTTCAGTTGCATATGTGTGGCGATGGAAAGTTGATTGCGGGAGTTACATTGATGAAGTGTCAGATCGACTCCAGCCTGGTTGGATCGAAGTTCAATGTGTTGTTGGGTTCGACGGAAGCAGGTCAGCCGAATGAGGCCTACGACCCAGAGAATCCTGCTGGAATGAGTCCTGTGAAGCCATTCTTTGAAGTATCTGTCTCAATCCCAACACATCCTACGGTGACTATCGTGGAGTATTTGGCTGTATGTATCCAGCCCATGGTGTGTGCTATCGACTCAACTACAATCACAGCTCTGTTGGATGTGGTTAATGATATCAGTATCAACATTCAGGATGTGGGTAAGGTGGATGGTCGTTCAGTGCTTGATACGTTCGCTATGTTTGCCCCTGTCAATGTGATTGTCGCTAAGGTAGGTCGCAGTTATATTCTGGCCGATAACTTTATTCTCCAGCCCATTAACATCAAGTTCTCTTTCCGTAATGATCCATCAGCTCCTTTGTCGGATGCTCTGCTGCCACAAGATCCTCGTCTCATGCCTCTGGTGGCCATGTTCAACACTTTCACCAACCTTGTGGGTAACCTGGATAATGCAACGATCTGTCTGCGTTCTTTGATTCTAACCAACTACTACACAGACATGGGTGCTTTTGTGAAGAAGGTTGCCCTGTTCTATGTCAAGGAAGTCCTCCAGAAGTTCTATTTACTCGCTGGTTCCTTCAATCTGATCGGAAATCCTGTGGAGCTTGTCGGAAACGTTGCTGATGGTGTGAAGGCATTCTTCACAGAGCCAGTGCAGGGTCTGATGCACGGTCCTGGTGCTTTCGTAGGTGGTCTTGGTAAGGGAACGACACAACTGGTGTCAAAGACGGCCTATGGTCTGTTGAATAGCGTCAGCAAGATCACCAGCACAGTGAGTAACGGTGTGGCCTCTCTGGCAATGAGTGATTCGTATCAAGCAGATCGTGCTGCTGGAAAGTCCAATATTGTACATGGAGTATGGAGTGGTGTAACGGGTGTGTTTACGGAAACGGGTGCCGGTCTGAAGGAGGAAGGACTGGTTGGAGGTCTGAAGGGTCTTGGAAAGGGCTTGGTGGGCGTCGTAGCAAAGCCAGTGACGGGAGCTATCGATACAGTGACGAATGTTGTGAACAACGTGAAGGATGTGGCCCACAAGGAGAAGGTTGTCGAACCTCTTCGTAGTCCTCGTTATATTCCTCTGGATAACGTGCTGGAGACATACAATAGTCATTTGTCTGATGGAGGTGTGCTGCTCCAGAAGGCGAATAGTGCCTCAGGTATCCGTGTGTTGCCTACTGAGCGTTATGTGGTGCACTGTGTGGTGAACAGTGGAATGCAGATTCTCCTTCTGACCACGGATAAGGTTGTGTTGCTCTCAGCACATGGAAAGCTGTTTGGTGTAGACTCGTTCAGTAATTTGGAGGTCCATCACAATGGTCAGGAGTTGAAGTTGATTCCTCGCAACACCAAGTCTAAGAACGAAATGGTGAAGAGCATGGGTCATATGGTGAATGCCCTCACTTCGACTGTCGATGGTGAACTCCATCTGACAGAATGCGATTTGCTGTTGGAGTCGGAGCGTCTGTGCGAACTGGTAGAGCAGTACATCACTCAGCGAATAACGATGACCAACGATCAGATTGCTGATTTAGTTCGTGCTATGATGCCTGAGATCCATTCCAGTGCGAGCCAGGAGGAAGAGGAGGAGGATCCTGAGGAGGAGAAGCGTCGTGCTCCCGTTCTTAGCGAGTTGAAGGTCCAGAGTGTTCATTTGTGTGGACGAAAGCGTATGGAAGTGAAGGCTGAGAAGGAGGCGAAGAAGCGTGTGACCCAGTATAAGGTGGAAGTTACTTCAAAGGGTGAGGAGCGTGCTGTATGGAATGTCTACTTCCGCTACAATGACTTGGATGATCTGTTCAAGACGTTGAAGTCGAAGTGTAATAAGGAGGATGTTAAGAATCTCCATCTGACGAGTCGGAGACTGAAGTTACTTCGTACCAAGAATCAACGCGAAGAGGCGGTACGTCGTTTCGTTGATGTTCTTTCGATGAGCGAGAACTTGATGGAGCAGGAAGAAGTGGATCAATTCTTTAAGAAGGATGCTTTCGGTCTTCATTGGGAGAATGAGATTCCCGATAGTGAAGAGACAATTCGAGAGAGTGATGAGGATGCATCTGAATAATTTATACTTTTGTACTTTCATTGTTTGTTCAAATAGAGTCTATTTTATTATGGATGTGGGGTGAAATTGAGGAATAAATGAGATTTTGACCCAACTCTTCTAGCCAGGAGTTCTCTTATTCTTCTGTATTCTCAATAACCACCATTTGCTACCATGGCTGCTGCTGCTGAGATTAAGCTATTCGGAAAGTGGTAGGTAGACCGGTCGAAACTGATTTTGTGTGTACCTTGCTTGAATTCTATGAATGGTGGTTAACTCTGTTTCTAGGACTTTCGATGATGTTGAAGTTAGTGAGGTTGCTCTGAAGGTATGGTTGTAGATGTGGTAAAGTGAGTTTTGTAGGATCATCTGGCTGTTGCTCCCAAGAACGCCACCTATCTTCCTCACACTGCTGGAAGATATCAGTTGAAGCGTTTCCGTAAGGGCCAGGTATGAATATGAAGTGTTTGCTGAGTTTGTAGTGTCCTTTGGTTGAGCGTCTTGCTAACTGCCTGATGTTCCATGGTCGTAACACTGGAAAGAAGATGAACGCTATGAAGATTGTTGAACAGGCTTTCGATATCATCAACTTGATGACTGAGAAGAACCCTCTTCAGGTTCTGGTGGAAGCTGTTTCGAATGCTGGACCTCGTGAAGACTCAACTCGTATTGGTACTTCTGGAGTAGTTCGTCGTCAAGCTGTGGATGTGTC
>JABLTK010036596.1_pt1 | contig 18195 bp, 17 predicted proteins | sample 7160131 | NCBI WGS metagenome assembly JABLTK01 (sample SAMN14651221, study PRJNA627086) | human gut metagenome | isolation source: feces | host: Homo sapiens
GCTATGATTATGTTCGGACGGTTTACAAGTGCACGGGCAAGTGCGACACGCTGTTTTTGTCCGCCCGAGAGCTCTTTTACGGGCTTTTTGAGCAGATCGCCTATCAGCATTGCGTCGGCGGTTTTGGCGATAAGCCTTTTCATCATCTTGTATTTAACGGCAGGATTGAAGATAAGAGGATATGAAATGTTCTCGTATACTGTCTTGTCGGCGAGAAGTCCGAAATTCTGGAGCACGAAGCCGATCTCCTCATTCCTTATCACCGCAATGTCATTATTGCTGTACTTTGTGACTTCATACTCCCCGAGAAAGTACTTTCCGTATGTCTGCTTGTCAAGACAGCCGAGAATATGTATAAGGGTAGACTTGCCTGAGCCCGATACACCCATTACAGCGACCATCTCACCCTTTTCTATGGTAAGATTTATGTTTTTGAGCGCGTGTACCTCGGCATCTGTGCCTTTGTTGTAATATTTATCGACATTTTCAAGCTTCATCATACGTTCTCATATCTCCTTATTGTTTCAAGCATTTTACTGCGTATCAGCGTTACCGAGCCCACAATGCTGACAATTGCGGAAACAGCGATCAGATATGCGGCGGTAAACAAGCCGCTTTGTACATTGATTACTTCTACCGAAAAGATAGTGTTTACCGCAAGCAGGATAAGTGTAGCGGCAAGCACCGAGATCACTGTTACAGATGTATCACAGATAAGCTCAAGTGCAAGCATAGAGTGGGTCTTACCTCCACACAGCCTGAATACCGCCATTGCTTTGGTGCGCTTTTCGGCATTCAGCAGCACATTTGCGATTACTCCCAGAGTGCCGACTATGGCTATCATTATGAATACAGGCATTAACTGTATCAGGAGCATATTATCACGGTACAGCAAGTCGATATCTGTCACATTATAGCGTATATTCATGTACAGATCGCCTTTTGCGTCATCGCTGTTTGCGTTCAGTCCGTCAATTATACGAGCCTCGATTTCGGCGAGTGAAGTATTATTGTTTTTCAGAAGTATTACATATTGACGGTAGCGGTTATCTCCGCTTTCGCCGGAATGATCTTCCTGATTTTCGGGTGCTGTTGCAAGCCCGGAGCTATAGAGAATATCTGCATCGGTGTAGAAAGTTGTACCAAAGCTTGCGGTGTCCGAATTATACAGTATCATACTGTCCAGATAGTTGTCGGTGTATTTGCCGACTACAAGAAGCTCGGTGATCCCTTGCCCGCACCTGTATTTTATTGTGTCACCGATATTGCACCTTGCCGAACAGCCGACAATTACAGGGATTTTTCCGCCATAGTCCTTTGTCTTGTCCGGTCGTTCGCCCGAAAGTCCTATATCAAGGTATTCACTGTACTCGGTCGAATATCCGAGCAGAGATCCGTTTATATCATTATAAAACCGATAGAAAGTGTCATCGTCCATATTATTTATCTCGTTGTCGGTAATATGGCTGTTTACGGAGAAAAGCTCCAATGTAGCTTCATAGTAACGCTCGACACGGCAATTTATTCCGTACTTTTCAAACTGCGAAGCTATCTTTTCATCGGTTATAGGTGCTGTTGACGAGAGTGTGCCGTGCAGTATCTTTTTATCATAGCGGTGGCTTGTCAGATAGGACTTTTCGGCAAGATATCCCGAAGACGCGGTGAACGCGAAATTGAACAGCAGTGTCGAGAATATGATACATATCATCATCAGGATAAAATTGCGCTTTTTCGATTTCAGCAGGGAGAACGCAAGCGATAACAGCTTCATATTGCACCTCCGTTTGTGTATATACCTGAGGATATGCGCTTAAAGCCCGGCAGTAACGATATTATGACTATAATGCTGTAAATTACAAATGACAGCAGATAGTCAAAAGCGGTAGGCACATATTCCATTCTGAGCTTTACCATAAGTGTGGTGAAAAGCGGGCTCAGGGCGATCGCGCAGATAAACGAAAAAGCCGTGTATGTAAGCGTGACAGCCGATAAAAGCAGTATTATCGGCATCGTCTTACAGCCTGTGACCTTCAGCACGTTTATCTGTTCGCTGCAATTATCCGTAAGGTGAAGCATAAGCGTCAGCAGGAGCAGAGCGGTGAATATACCTGTTACCACGATCCCTCCCGTGATTATAGCGTAGATTATGATAACAGATTCGTTATTCTCTCTGTTCGGCGGCTGAATATAAACCTCCTCGCCGAGATATTGCTTAAACGCTTTCAATTGGCTGTCAGACAGGTCTGATACAAAGAAAAAGCGTGTACCGCTGTATTTTGTAGGGGCGGTATTCTTCATCTCATTTTCAAAATCTTCATCCTTTACATAAATTCCCGAATTGTTGTGATATCTGAAAAATGAGTACGGAATAATAAAATCATCGGAAATACCTATTACGGTAAGCGTGATATCTCCTTTGTCATCAGGAACAATCAGTTTGTCGCCGACGCTTATGCCACAGTCACTTTCTGCAATAATGACCTTGCTGTCACCTGTCAGCTCATCTTCGGTGAAATATCTGCCGTCGGTTATATTATAGTCGGATTGTATGTAGCGGTACAGCTCTTTCATACTTTCGTCAAAAGCAACTTTCACAGTTTCCGTACAGATGTAATTGTCGCTTGCGCGGTAACTGATAATAGCTTTATCGGCATATGCAGAATAGACAACGGGCAGGTTTTCTTTGAAAAATCCTGGAGCATCTTCGGGCATAACACCGTCAAAGCTGTAACCGGAGCGATCCATCATATTTCGATATACCGCATTACTGCTGTTCATAGCGCAAAACAAAGATAAGAATGTGTATACTGCTGAAATCGAGATAAGAAAGATAAGTATATTCAGCTTGATATCGCTTTTAAGAAAGCTGTGAAGCATACTAAGATACAGGCTTTTGTATTTCATATTTCTCCTTTTTTATATACCGGTGCTTCAGAACTACGTTATCGGTTTATAAAGATAGTGCTATAATCGACTGTATTATTTATTTTAGTACAGTTGATTATAGCACAACTCTTCGGGTATGTCAATAGGGAAAAATTTTAAGTTCTGTAAAGAGGAGGCGACGAGAGCGACGCTGACTTATGCCGAAGGCTTTCCTTTTACGTTCTTTGGGATCAGGCGGTAGCGTGGCTTTTCCTCGCAAAACATTTTCCAGCGGAGAATATCATCGGTGAAAATTCCGACGGCGGAAAGGAAAAACCACAATACAGTGAACAGCAGGCATATCTGACCAAAGAGGTTGAATGGCAGTTGCTCGTAGTTCCATACCTTCCAGTCGAGCCAGATGTTTACTATACAGCCGCAGATAAACTCGAGTGCAGTGATAATTACCGATGATACCGCCATCTGAGCGGGCAGCGAGAGATCAAATTTCTCGTTTATGCCACCGACAAGCAGAAAGCAGATCCCGCCTAAGATGAACATTGTCCAGTGACTGTTGCCGCGGAACAGAAGCTCAACTATAGTGTATGCGCCGCCTCCGAAGCAGAACAGCATAAACAGCTTCATCGGCAGACAGATTTTGTAATTCATATTTTTACCTTGCCTTTCCATGAGAATTTGTACATAACTTTTCCATGAGAATTTGTACATATTTTTTGCAGTGGGCGTACAATTTATGCAGAAGAGGAGATTTTTGTGCATATAATATTCCGAGAAAAGGAACGGAGGTTTTTTATGTCTGCTTTAAAGAAAATAACTGTGTTTTGTACAGCGTTTGCGATGATTATCGGTATAAGCAGTGCCGCGTGTGCGGAGGGCACGGCGGACAACTTGTGCTCCACGGCTGAGGGAGCTGTAGTCACTGAAATTACAACAGGGCAGGTGCTGTATGAGTATAACTCACACGAAAGGTTGCCTATGGCATCGGTCACTAAGCTTATGTGTCTGCTTATCTGGGCGGAGGAGATGGAAAAGGGCACATTCGGTATGGATACGGTTATAACGGCTACCGCAAGAGCGAACGCTATGGACGGCTCGGTGATATGGCTTAATGTCGGGGAGGAAATGTCTGCATACGATATGATACGCTCGGTCGTTATCGCCTCCGCAAACGATGCTTGTGTGGCGGTATGCGAACATATAGCGGGCACGGAAGAAATGTTCGTGGAGCGAATGAACAAAAGGGCGCAGGAGCTCGGAATGAGCGATACGCATTACGACAACTGTGTCGGCTTTGACAGTGATACGCACTATACATCGGCATATGATACGGCTCTTCTCAGTGCCGCAGTGTCGGAATACGACTGCTACAACGAATTTTTCAACACAAGGCTTGATTATGTGCGTGAGGGAGAGCGGCAGACACAGCTTCTTAACACAAACAAGCTGATGCAACGCTATGACGGCATTATTGGCGGCAAGACAGGCACTACCGATAACGCAGGGTGCTGTCTTGCAGTATGGGCAAAGAGAGGTAATATGAAACTGTGTGCGGTAGCGCTTGGGTGTAAGGAAAGCGAACAGAGGTTTACTGCGTGTGAAAATCTGCTTGACTATGGATTTTCGGGATATGAACTTTATCGTATATCAGTCAAAGATGATGTGCTTCAGCCTTTGCCTGTTACAGAGGGACTTTCAAAAGATGTCGATGTAAGGGTAAAGCGACTTTCAACAATAGTGATACCGAAAGGCAGTTCAAAAAGGATAGAATACACCCATACTGTGACAGAAAGCCTGTCTGCGCCGGTGCAGTACGGAGAAAAGGTAGGGGAGATGAGGGCGAGTCTTGACGGAGAAGAGATTTTTTACAGCGATATAGTGACTACAAAGGAAGTCGGAGAGCTTAACTTTTTCAGCAGTCTTTGCATAATAATATCGAGCTTTTTCAGAATGTAAGAATTTCAGCGAAAAATAACTCGCATGACAGCTGGTGAATGTTGCACAAAAATTGCGAATTTTATTTGTGAATTTAGACGAAAGTGTCAGTTATCTGTAAAACATCTTGCAAATTACAGCCGATTTCGCTATAATAGAACTATATAAAGAACGGTATCGGCAGACAGGAAAAGTGATGAGTTCCGTAACTTTATAATTTGTGTGTGGAAAGATTATAAAAGGAGAGAAAAGCAATGGCAGTAACACTTAATGACAAGTACCTTAAGGGCGTTGTTAACGCCGATGAGCTTAAGGGCATGGAGCCTATGGTCAAAGCCGCTCACGAGATGATCGTAAACAAGAACGGCTTAGGAAACGACTTTTTAGGCTGGGTAGACCTTCCCGTAAACTATGACAAGGAAGAGTTTGAGAGAATAAAGAAGGCTGCGGCTAAGATAAAGTCCGACAGCGAAGTGCTTATAGTTATCGGTATCGGCGGTTCTTACCTCGGTGCAAGAGCAGCTATCGAGCTTTTAAGAAGTACGCTTTACAACTCACTCGCTAAGGATACCCCCAAGATATTCTTTGCAGGAAACAGCATAAGCCCTACATATTTAAACGAAGTTATTGAACTCGTAAAGGATAAGGACTTCTCTGTTAATATTATATCAAAGTCCGGCACGACAACCGAGCCCGCACTCGCATTCAGAGTATTCAGAGAAATGCTTGAAGAAAAGTACGGTAAGGAAGGCGCAAAGGGCAGGATTTACGCAACGACCGATAAGGCTAAGGGTACACTGAAAGAGCTTTCAGATGCTGAGGGTTACGAAACATTCGTTATTCCCGATGATGTAGGCGGACGTTTCTCTGTACTTACAGCAGTAGGTCTTCTCCCGATCGCTTGTGCAGGCTGTGACATCGATGCTCTTATGGCAGGCGCCGCAAAGGCGAGAGAGGACTTCTCGGTATGCGATATCGAAAAGAACGATTGCTACAAGTACGCCGCACTGCGTAACGTACTTCGCAATAAGGGCTACAAGGTAGAAATGCTGGTAGCTTATGAAAACTCATTTGCCATGATGAACGAATGGTTCAAGCAGCTGTTCGGCGAGAGCGAGGGCAAAGACGGTAAGGGTCTGTTCCCCGCATCTGCTACATTCTCAACAGACCTTCATTCACTCGGTCAGTTCATTCAGGACGGCTCAAATATCCTGTTTGAAACAGTAGTTCACATCGCAAAGGCTCAGAAGGACTTCTTCTTAAAGAACGATGCAACAAACGGCGACGGACTTAACTTCTTGTCAAATCAGAATATGTCAGTCGTAAATCAGAAGGCCTATGAGGGTACGATCATTGCTCATACCGAGGGCGGAACACCTAATATGGTTCTTGAAATGCCCGAGGTAAACGAGAATGAACTCGGTTATCTTATCTACTTCTTTGAAAAGGCTTGTGCAATATCTGGTTGTCTGCTCGGTGTAAATCCGTTCAACCAGCCCGGTGTCGAAAGCTACAAGAAGAATATGTTTGCCCTTCTCGGTAAGCCCGGTTACGAGGATGCTAAGGCTGCTCTCGAAGCAAAGATAGGCTAAGGATAATAAATCATACAGTGTGACCGCGATCGGCCGAAGCGAAAACGGTCATAAATATGATTTTTATTATATTAAACGGCGACTCTGCCGTAAAAATACGGAGGACTTTACAATGATTAAACTTATAGCAGGAAAAAAAGGAACAGGCAAGACTAAGTTACTTATAGATGCTATTCACGCAGCAGAACAGGCAAGCAAGGGTAACGTTGTTGCTATCCAGATCGGTTCTTCACTCAACATAGATATCTACCACAAGGTACGTCTTGTAAATATTGAAGACTACAACATCGGTAACTATGACGAGATGGCAGGCTTTATTGCCGGTATACTCGCTTCCGACTATGATTGCACTGATATCTTTGTTGACGGCATTCTCAGAATATGCGGCAGAGATATGGAAAAGATCGGTGCTATGTTTGATAAGATCGCGGCAGTAAGCGGTGAAAACACACATATCACTTTCACCATTTCCGCTGAGGTAGCTGACCTTACAGAAAATATTAAAAAATATCTCAAATAAGTGTTGACAAATTCTGATTTTTGTAGTATAATATCACTCGTGTTAGCTTAGACGATGATAAATCGGCTTAAATTTGAGATAATGAAAATCAGAGGGGGGTGCTAAAATGGCAGTTCCAAAGAGAAAAGTATCTAAGGCAAGACGTGACAAGAGACGTTCACAGGTATGGAAGCTATCTGCACCTGCATTCTCACGTTGCCCTCAGTGCGGCGAGTTAAAGCTCCCTCACAGAGTATGCGGCAATTGTGGTTATTACAAGGGCAAGGAAGTTATCGCTCAGAAAGAAGCGTAATTGCTTGTAACGCAAATGTTGAGGCAGTATGGTCAGTAATGACCTGCTGCCTTTTTGTTTTCGCAAAAATATATGAATTGCGGGGGAAAATATGTCTGTAAAATTGAAAAAGCTGTTTTTGCATGGTGGTACTATATCATTTCTTATAGGTTTCTTTCTCTACATTTTTACGGTACTGCCGATATTGATAAACGATAACGGCATTATGACATTTATGGGCGATTACAGCTCACAGTCGATACCGTTTACATACCATATAAGGGATTGTCTGCTGTCAGGAAATGTGTGCTGGGATTGGTCAAGCGGACTTGGTTCGCAGTTTCTCGGAGATTACGCTTACTATAATCTTTTCAGCCCGTTTTCACTGTTTTATCTGATAGTACCGAGAGGTGCTGTTATATATGCTATGCCGTTTGTTACCGCTCTGAAATACGGAGTCGGCAGTTGTCTTGCGTTTTTTTACGCTTCGAGGTTTCTTAAAAATAAGCATTATGCGGTTATCGCAGGTGTTATATATATGTTTTCGTCATTCAGCGGTTATAATGTGATATTCCATTTTGCTGATGTGTTTGCGTTTTTCCCTTTATTGCTTATTGCCGTTGAGGAGCTGTGCGTCAATAAAAGAAGGTGTGTATTTGCACTGACTGTCTGCTTTATGGCTCTGCTGAATTATTATTTTTTTGCAGGTCAGGCTGTGTTCTGTGTGATCTATTTCTTTGTCAGATTTTTTGACATAAAGCTTGTCAATATGCTTAAGAAGCTGTTATCGGTTGCATTTGAGGCAGTTACGGGATTTGCAATGTCTGCGGTGTTTCTGCTTCCGGTTCTTGTTTATCTGTCTGCAAGCTCAAAGGCGACCGGAATGATCGCACCGTCGGATATGCTGATATACAGTGACGGCTTTAATTATCTGAAGCTTATACAGAGCGCTTTTATGCTCCCCGATCAGTTCTTTTTTACCTCGTTATTCCCATCTGTCGATAATGTTTATCCTTTCGGAAATCTGAGTGCTTCTATTGCGTTCTATATTCCGCTATTTTCAATGGCAGGCGTTATTTCTTTTGCGTGGGCAAGAAAAAAATCTTGGCTGACAATTATTATGGTAATATGCGGAGTTATGGCGTTTGTGCCTGTATTAAACCAGCTGTTTTCCGCTCTGAACAGTGCATATTATGTAAGATGGCTGTATATGCCGATGCTGATTGCGTGTGTGATGTCATTATCCGCTCTTGAGGAAAAGATAAGCTTCAAGCCCGGCATTATTACCTGTACGGCAGTTGTTTTTGCAATGATTATATATCAGCTGGTTGTTGATACTAACGGATTTATAAGTAAAGTGTCGCAAAGGACGAATTTCAGCGTTTATCAGACTATGCTTCATTTTGCCGTTACCGTGCTGTCGCTTGTGCTTTTGATTGTTATTGTGAAATCAAAGCGTGATAAGGATTTTATACCGAAGCTATATATCTTTTCGATAATATGCACATATATGTGCTATGGAGTTATGGTGCAATATCTTTATTCAAGCATACCGAGTAAAGATGCCAATACGGCGGCATTTGCCTTCGGAGAGGATTTGCCGGAGGAGTGCAGGGAGGGCAGTCCCAGAATAGCTCTGTCTGCGACAAACGCCAATCTCGTGTGGGGTGCGGATTCGCCGTCGCATCTGAACAGTTTGCATGACGAAGGATTTACACAGTTCCTTGACGACAGCTCACTCGGTTATGAAAGCGGCGTATACGACAGGATAGCTTTTGATTACAAGGAACTTTGCGACCTTATTTCGGTAAAGTATTTTGCGGGACTTGGCAAAACAGGTGACAAATATGACACATTCAAAAAAGTCGGGACAATGGGAGAATATGTGATATACGAAAATCCGGATTATATACCTATGGGGTTTGTATATGACAGTATGATCTCCCGTGACGCTTTTTTGAGTATACAAGACAAAAAGCTTAAGCATCTTACTTATCTTAAAGCTCTTGTAGTTGCCGATACTTCCGGCTTTTCCGATATTCTTACAGATATAAGCGATACGGCGGGCGAAGAAATTTCGGATGACGAATATGAAAGGCTGATTTCTGACAGAAGACGGAGTGCGGCTTATTCCTGTGAAAAGACGAACAACGGACTTATAGCGCAAATCGAGCTTGAAAAAGAGAATGTTGTATTTTTCAGCGTTTCCTACAATGATGGCTGGAGTGCTTATGTGGACGGTGAAAAAACGGATGTGTACAATGTTAATAACGGTTGCGTCGGAGTGAGGGCGCAAGAGGGCAGGCATGAAATAAGGCTGTGCTATACAGTGAAAGGATTTACCGAGGGTATTGCGATAACCTTAGTGTCGTCAGTCGTGCTGTTAGTATACGCTGTGGTCTGCAGTATCAGAAATAAAAACGGTAGAGCACCGAAATAAAATGCCATAGGTAAAAAGATATCAAAAACGGGTGTCGTATTGTAAATTACGGTATCCGTTTTTATGCGGAAGGTAAAACATTTTGATGTTGACGATTGCACTATAAAAGTGTATAATATATATGTATGCCAATTTGGGGCAGTAAATCCGAGAAAGGATCATGTGTATGTCTGTAAAAATAATATCGGTGGATAAAGGTTCACCTGCAGATAAAGCAAAAATTAAGGCAGGAGAAAGCCTTGTTTCGATAAACGGTAACGCTATACACGACATACTGGATTATCAATTCTACGCTTCGGATAAAAAGCTTGTTATTGAGCTTGAGGACAAGAAGGTAAAAGTCAAAAAAGGCGAATACGAGGATCTCGGACTCAATTTTGAAACATATCTTATGGACTGCAAGCAGCACTGTAAGAATAACTGTGTGTTCTGCTTCATAAATCAGCTTCCTAAGGGTATGCGTGAAACGCTGTACTTCAAGGACGATGATTCGCGTCTGAGCTTTCTGCAGGGCAACTATATTACCATGACCAATCTCAGCGATGAGGATGTTGACAGAATTATAAAGATGAAGCTGCCGATGAATATTTCGGTCCATACGACAAATCCGGAGCTTCGGGTAAAGCTTACGAAAAATCCGAATGCCGGAAAGTGCCTTGATTATCTTTATAAGATGGCGGCGGCAGGAATTGAGATAAACACACAGATAGTGCTTTGCCCGGGGCTCAACGACGGTAAGGAGCTTGAGAAAACGCTCACAGATCTTTGTATGCTGTATCCTGCGGTAAAAAGTATCGCTTGTGTTCCGGTAGGGATCACGAAATTCAGGGATAAGCTCCCTAAGCTTGAGCTTTTCAACGAAGAAACCGCAGGCAAGGCGATAGACACGCTGGAGCTTTTCGGTGATATGATGTTTGAAAAATATCACGACAGGGTAGTGTATGCGTCCGATGAATTCTATCTTACGGCAAAGAGAAAAATGCCCGACTATGAGTTCTACGGCGATTTTGACCAGTTTGAAAACGGTGTCGGAATGTGTGCAAGCTTGCAGAAAGAATTTATCGATGCGCTTGCGGATAAGCGTGAGTTCAATGAAACAGACGATAAGGAAAGGCATGTTTCGGTTGCGACAGGGGTACTTGCCGCACCTCTGATAGAAACGCTCGGAAAAATGCTGAAAACGGATTTTCCGAATACCGTGGTTGACGTTTATACTATAAAAAACGATTTTTTCGGGGAAACTATTACCGTTGCCGGACTTATAACGGCAGGGGATATAATCGCACAGCTTACACCATATAAAGATAACTTAGGGGAAAGACTGCTTATAACAGAAAATATGCTGAAAACAAACAGCGATATTTTTCTTGATGATAAGACGGTAAGCGATGTTGAGCAGGCACTCGGAATTGAGATAATGCCGGTTGCAACGGACGGATATGAGCTTCTTGATGCTATTTTAGGGGAAGGGACGTATATATGAAACTGAAAAAAAGGATATTTTCGTTTCTGGCGGTGCTTGCCGTATCGGGTCTTGCGATACTGATGTGTACGGCTTGTATGTCGGCTGAGGAAAAAGAAAAGGCGAAAGAGGATATAAGGCAGGCGAAGCCCATTGCCGAGAAATATCTTGAAGATAATTTCGGAGGGGGTCAGGTAGTCAGCATTGAATTTATGCAGGCTAAGAAATACCCCGGGCCTGTGCCGGACTTCAATAAATATGCAAGCGGTTTCTGCAAGGCTGACGTGCGTCTTGAGAACGGGACGGAATTTCAGCTGATAGTTGATACCGATAACAAGATATGCTATGATAACCTGAATGCCGATAAGGTAATAAACGAGGCTGTTCAAACGATTGTTTCGTTGACGGACGGTACAAAGCCGGATGATATTGAAGTAAATGTTGCGGTAAGAGGCTTACTCGGTGCTGTAGGAAGCGGCTATGAGGGCTTTTTGTCGAGTGATACGGACACGGCGGAAAAGCTGCTGAACGGCGATTATTACTTCAATGTTGTGCTGAAATACGGCAGTTCGGTAAACGGTGTTGATGTATCTAAACTTGAGAACACACCATACAAGGCGAGTATTACTGTAAGGCTGATACAGCTTTCACAATTTGCCGAAAGCGGCACTAAGACGGATGTTCTCGGTAGCTCCGACTGTAATCTTACGCTCAAGGACAGCCTGACATATCTGTATCTGAGAGAGAATTTATTTCTTGATAATTTCAGAATGAGCGATGATGAGAACTTCACACGCTTTCAGAAGGGCAATATGGTAACATATCTGCAAAAGCAGATCGATGATCTGATTTTTGCGTGGAACAGCAGTGCGGTCGATATGAGTATAAGCGCTGTCCGGGCAGAAAGGCAAATCTGCACCGAATATTACAGCGGTAAAAAATTTACGGCATTAAGCGACACTGCGGCAAAGCTTGACTATATATCAAAGACAGAATCAAGATATTGTGATGTGTACGCATTTACAAAAGACAATTTCAATGATACACCGTATATTGCAGGCAACGGCAACGGAGGAACAAAAGACGTTGCCGACAGTATGATGATAATAAGTGGCACTGATTACCATAGTGCAAGCTTTAAAATAAAGGGAGTCGGCAGTATAACTGTCGGATTATATAAGAGATAAAAGGAAGGAATGAGTAAATGAACGGAATAGTAGCGGTTGTAGGGCGACCGAATGTCGGCAAATCCACACTTTTTAACCGTATTGTCGGCAAGAGAATGTCTATAGTCGATGATACACCGGGCGTTACCCGTGACAGAATATACGCAAAGGCGGAGTGGCTCGGCAAGGAGTTTATGCTTGTTGATACCGGTGGTATAGAGCCTGACAGTAAGGATATAATACTTTCGCAGATGAGAATGCAGGCACAGCTTGCTATCGACAAGGCGGACGTTATCATATTCGTGACCGATGTTACATCGGGAGTTACGGCAAATGACGCAGATGTTGCGGCAATGCTCCAGAAGAGCGGCAAGCCGGTTGTGCTTTGCGTAAACAAGTGTGACGGAATAGGTGAAGTACCGCCGGATTTCTATGAATTCTATAATCTTGGTCTTGGTGACCCCATAGCGGTGTCCTCGGTACACGGTCACGGTACGGGAGATCTGCTTGATGCGGTGTTCGATAATATGCCCGAAGAAAACCCTCAGCGAGAATATTCCGAGGACGCTATCAAGGTTGCGGTCATCGGTAAGCCGAATGCGGGTAAGTCATCGCTTGTAAACAAAATCGCAGGCGAGCAGAGAATGATAGTATCCAATATCGCGGGTACTACCCGTGACGCAGTCGATACGGTCATTGAGCGTGACGGGCAGGAATATGTCCTTATTGACACGGCAGGAATCCGCCGCAAGTCTAAAGTGAACGAGCAGATAGAAAAGTACAGCGTACTGCGTGCCTATATGGCAGTTGACAGAGCTGATGTCTGCGTTATAATGATAGACGCTACAGAGGGCTTTACCGAACAGGACAGCAAAGTAGCGGGCTATGCTCACGAACAGGGCAAGGCGAGCGTTATTGCGATAAACAAGTGGGATGCTGTTGAAAAAGACGGTAAGACAATGCAAGAGTTTACAAAGAAGCTCGAGGTCGATTTCTCGTTTATGTCGTATGCGCCTTTCGTGTTCATTTCGGCACTTACAGGTCAGAGAGTTGACAAGCTGTTTGAACAGATAAAGTACACATATTCGCAGAATATAAGACGTATTTCTACAGGTACGCTCAACGATATGCTCGGCTATGCAACGGCAAGGGTTCAACCTCCGTCTGATAAAGGCAAGCGCCTAAAGCTTTATTATATGACACAGGCTTCGGCTAAACCGCCGACGTTTGTAATATTCTGTAATGATAAAGAATTGTTCCATTACTCCTATCAGAGATATATAGAAAACCAGATAAGAGAGAGCTTCGGGCTTGACGGAACACCTATAAAAATAATAGCAAGAGAACGAGGAGAATAACGGATAATGATATATCTGTGCTATGCGATAATGATCATAGTACCGTATCTGCTTTGCGGAATAAACAGTGCTATAATCGTTACAAAGATCAAAACAGGAGAAGATATAAGGACACTCGGAAGCGGAAATGCGGGACTTACCAATACGTTGAGAACACAAGGAAAACTTGCGGCGTTATTTGTACTGCTGGGTGATGTGCTCAAAGGTGTGCTGTCTATACTTATAGTCAGATCGGCGTTTTTGTGGCTTGCCGGTATAGACACTGCAGATCCGGCAAACTCAATGACATATGTAGGATTTGCCGCAGCAGTTGCGGCTATAATCGGTCATGTATTCCCGGTATATTTCGGATTTAAGGGCGGCAAGGGTATACTCGTTTCCGTTGCGGTGCTTATGACGGTAGAGTGGATACCTGCCTGCATACTGCTCGGGATATTTATCATAGTGGTTGCTATTACAAGGTATGTTTCGCTTGGCTCGTGCATTGCGGCGATCCTTTATCCGGTGACGATATTGATATACAGTATGATAGTCGGTGATACTTGCATATGGATAAATGTGGTGCTATCTGCACTTATTTGTGTGCTGATACTGTTTATGCATAGAGGAAATCTCATAAGACTTAAAAATCATACCGAAAAAAAACTTGGGCAGAAAGCATAATAAGAAAGAAGGCTTTACAATGGCGAAGATCACTATACTCGGTTGCGGTTTCGGAACGGCACTTTCAATAATGTGGAACAAATACGGTCACAAAGTAACAGCATGGTCAAAGTACAAGGAAGAAATAGATGCTATACTCAATGACGGTGAGCATAAAAAGCTGTTGCCCGGTGTAATAGTACCTCCGACGATATATTTCACTACCGATCTTTCCTGTGCGGGTGACTGCGATATATTGGTGTTTGCGATACCTTCTAAATTTGTGCGTGAGGTTGTACAGAAAGCAAAACCGTTTGTTAAAAAGGATACTATAGTAGTTAATGTCGGAAAAGGCTTTGAAGAGGGTACAGATAAACGTCTGTCGCAGGTTCTCAAAGAGGAGCTTCCGGACAACCGTATAGCGGTACTTACCGGTCCTTCACACGCAGAAGAGATAGGCAGAAATATGCCGACAACCATCGTTGTTTCATCTGAAGATGAAGAAAGTATGCTGTATCTTCAGGAAACCTTGCAGAACGATCGCTTCAGAATTTACAGAAACAGTGACCTTATAGGCTGCGAGCTCGGGGGAGCGTTAAAAAACCCCATAGCCCTCTGCTGTGGAATAGTAGAAGGAATGGGGCTCGGTGACAATACGCTTGCCGCGCTTATGACAAGAGGTCTTGCCGAAATAACCCGTCTTGGCGTTGCCATGGGCGGCAGAAGAGAAACGTTTGACGGTTTGTCAGGTGTCGGCGATCTGATAGTTACCTGTACTTCTCCTCATTCAAGAAATCATCGTGCAGGGCTTCTTATCGGTCAGGGTATACCTGCCGCAGAAGCTGTAAAGCAGGTCGGCACGGTAGAGGGTTATCAATGTGCAAAGATCGCATACGATATAGCACGCTCTTATAACGTACAGGTTCCTATCATAGAACAGCTCTGCGAGGTCTGCTATAACGGTCAGAATCCGCTTGAAGCTGTAACAAAGCTTATGGGCAGACCCAGTAAGTCGGAAGAGGAAGTGTTCTGATCTCAGACTACTTTGCGTGTTTCGTGGTCGCAATAAGCAAGTTTTTCAACATAACACGAATGTTTACTAGCGGCTTTTGCTTTTTTTGCAAGAGCCGTTTTGACTTTTTCGGCAATACATTGGAGCAGTGCCGCGCCGATAAGGCACAAGAACGGTGCTATGAGAAGATATACTGTTAAAAATTCCATTTTAAATTTCCTTTCTCTGTGGGCTTATTTATCTTGTGTACATATAATAACAAATTCTTTGTCCTAAAAAACGGACTGAGGCGGGTCACCGCTGACAATTTTGTCAGTGGCGACCCGCCGTATGAATTTTTGTCATAAATAACTTGTAAAATGCGGATAGATATGATACAATAAAAAGTAATGTGCGGTTTACCGCAAAAAAAAGACGAAGGGAAACAAAAAATGGAATTACAACAGATAATTATGCTGATAACAATTGCCGTTTATCTTATTATGATGGTAGTTGTCGGCGTGATATGCGCAAAGAAGACGGATAATGTAGGCGATTTTTATCTCGGAGGAAGAAAGCTCGGTCCGTTTGTTACGGCGATGAGTGCGGAGGCTTCGGATATGAGCGGCTGGCTTCTGATGGGCCTGCCCGGTGTTGCTTATGCGACAGGTATTGCCGATGCTGCTTGGACAGGCATTGGACTTGCGATAGGCACATATCTTAACTGGCTTATCGTGTCAAAAAGAATAAGAAAGTATTCTCATGTGTGCAATTCGATAACCATACCCGATTTCTTCTCAAACAGATTCAGGGATAATAAAAAGATACTTACTCTTATTTCTGCGCTTATAATAATAGTGTTCTTCATACCTTATACGGGTTCGGGCTTCTCAGCCTGCGGAAAACTGTTCAACAGCCTTTTCGGAGCAGATTATCACATTGCTATGATAATAAGTGCAGTCGTAATCATCGCATATACTACCATAGGCGGATTTTTAGCCGCAAGTACTACTGACTTTATACAGAGCATCATTATGTCGGTTGCTCTTATTATAGTTGTTGTGTTCGGCATTTCTTCCGTTGGTGGCGTTGTTGAGGTAATGAATCACGCAAATTCTATGCCGGGTTATTTCTCTCTGACACATACATTTGATGTTCTCAAACAGCAGACGGGAGATTACGGACCGCTTACTATTGTTTCTACCCTTGCGTGGGGTCTGGGATATTTCGGTATGCCCCATGTTCTGCTGAGATTTATGGCTATAAATGACAGCAAGAAGCTTAAGATTTCAAGACGCGTTGCTACTGTATGGGTAGTAATTTCGCTTGCGGTTGCAATATTCATCGGTGTTGTAGGTCTTGCTATGACTAAGAATAATGTTATCGATCCACTTGCAGACCCCGAAACTATAATAGTTGTAATAGCAAATCTTCTTGCTAAGGCAGGACCTCTTGCGGCGATCGTCGGTGGTCTTATTATAGCGGGTATACTTGCTTCTACTATGTCAACGGCAGATTCACAGCTCCTGGCGGCATCTTCTGCAGTATCCGAAAATTTGTTCAATCAGGTATTCAAGATAAAGACAAGCGAAAAAACAGCAATGCTTATCGCAAGAATTACGGTCGTTGTGATAGCTATCATCGGTATTGTGATCGCATGGGATCCGAACAGCTCCGTATTCCAGATAGTTTCGTTCGCGTGGGCAGGTTTCGGCGCAGCTTTCGGTCCTGTTGTACTGACGGCTCTGTTCTGGAAGAGAACGACAAAATGGGGCGCATTTGCAGGTATATTTGCAGGCGGCGCTATGGTATTTATATGGAAGTTCCTCGTTCGTCCTCTCGGCGGATTATTCAATATATATGAGCTTCTCCCCGCATTTATTGTAGCGCTTATCGCTATAGTTGTCGTATCACTTATTGATAAGAAGCCATCGCAGGAAATCATCGATGAATTTGAGTCGGTCGATGCGGTTGAATAATATCATATAATATAATAACAGTCGTAGCTTTGTGATATAACCCCCCTTTTTATCGTAGTTTCGGATTTTTGCTTTTTCGAGTGCCTGCTCTAAGGAGATCGCATCTGATGTCGCGGCTGTTATTATTATAATAATTTCAGTCATAAAATCCGCCAACGGCGGATTTTGCTGTTTCTTGCACAGCTTGCTGACGAGGTTCTTTCCGACAAGTGGGATAACGGTGCAGAGCGCGAAAGACTGTTCGTCACCGCAGGATATGACTGCAATGCGGTTCAGAAAAGAGTCAATGAAAAGCCGTATAAGAAAACCGTTGATGAGATCGCAGTTGGCGTATGGGTAACGGAGCTGAACGCAAGGAAAGGTAGACGGAAGCCGGGTATGATTACTCGGAGGTGTAGCAAAGAGTTAATCAGCTTATTACATTAGAAATGTGCCGTGAGCATTTGGATTATTCCGAATGCCCACGGCTTTTCAATAAGTAATTTGTTTTAAAAACAGATGAACTGATAATTTCAACGCCTCTTATTGATAAATTACTCTTGTAATTTATTAGAATTAGTGGTATGATATAATAAAAATTAACTGGATTTGTCTGCTATATATGATCGGTGGCTGTCATCAAAATTCGGTTTGGATTGAGAAGATACTGCTGCTGATTGCCGGTGTTGATTTTTCGGAAAATTCTCAAATGCTCATAGATTTAAAAGAAGAGTTTGAAGAAAAAAGAGAAGCTCAATATCTGATTTTTGATATGGAGGAAAATACGTTATGGATAGCTTGGTAAAAATAATGGGTTCTTTTTTTGCGTTAAGCTTAATTATGATTTTGTCATCTTGTATTGTAAATGAACATGTTGATGAAGGCAACATTAAAGAAAATGCAGTCCGAATGATGGAATGTATTGTCAATAAAGATTCTGAAAAATTGTTCGATTTTTATAACAAAGATATGAAGGA
>JABLTK010045447.1_pt1 | contig 18191 bp, 27 predicted proteins | sample 7160131 | NCBI WGS metagenome assembly JABLTK01 (sample SAMN14651221, study PRJNA627086) | human gut metagenome | isolation source: feces | host: Homo sapiens
TGGATCCATGAGAGCCAGCTGGATGCGTCGTAACACTCTTTCTCTTCGTAGATACCGATAAGTCGATTGAGAGTGTGTTTGTTAACAAACAATGACAACATATTGGATTTCTCAAAACATACATTTACATCTATTCCGGAGCAGGAGGAGGCATTTCTTCTTCATCGGTCTTTGTCATTTCTACTTGAATAGGTTGAATACATGTTCTAAGTTTATGCAACAAACACAAACAAACTAACTGTCATCTTTCTTATATACAAAACGATACATAGCCTCACATAAAACACAAATCTGTTTCTCAAGCATTAATGTAATTCTTACAGTCTTTTCCTCATTCTTCAAACCTAAAGGAAGAGTCCTCGGAGCACACTGACGACAAAAGAGATAACCACAATAAAAGCAGACATGCGATTTATGAAGACAAGAAAAGGGCTTAGAACACAGATAGCAACATTGTGAGAAAATACCTTCATCCGTACTGTCCACATCTTTCGCTAACATGGCTAAACGGGATATACTTAAAAGAACGTATTGCTATTCGATGAAGACAGACATCCAAACATACTTTCAAATGAAGCACAAACGATGGATCACAGTGATCGCCAAAGATTTGAAGTGTTTTATTCCATTCGTTGATGATTTCAGTTTCATCTTGGACACTTACACGGTTTTGACGGATGTAGCGACGACGACCATGATACCAGCTGTTTTGCTGACTCATCGACTAGGAATTACTTGTAACTGCAATACTTACACCCACATAGCTGCTAGGTACAGATCCCATGGATGAAGCAGACATGTGCTCAATGTCCCCCTCTTCAATCCTAATCGACATACTGCGGTTCTGACGCTGCTTACGTTTATAACTCTCAATAATCAAGTCCTTCTGCTTGATTTCGTTAATCACTATACGTCATATTTGATCCATAAGCATACAAATCTCCATTGGCTTATCGAGCTTTCTCTTCATAAAGGTAATTTCCTGTTTTAACTCCTGGATCTCATTATCCTTGCCCGAAATCTCCACTTGGAGATTTCTCATTCGAAATACAAATCGGTTGTTCGCCTCCTCTAGATACTGCAGTCGACGGTCTTTCTCACGAATCGTCTCTTTTGCTGCATGCAACTCTGCAATCAACGTGTCATTCTACAGTTTATCTGTTCTTGATACGATTCACTTGTGGATTTGCTTGTTGCTGTTGCCTAGATGTCATGTCAGACTTTAGACGATCAAATTCTTTCTGCAACCGATGATACGCCTCTTCAATATCCTCTAGCTGACGAATCCGGTCTGCCTGCTCACGGATGATTTCCTGGGCCCTCGATAAAGACATTTCCTAATCTATCACCCTATTCCATCTTAAGACGAACGTCAGACTCCTCATCAATATCTAAACCCTCCATAGTCAACGATTTATGAAACTGGGTTTCAAAAAAGGCTTGATTTCATTCATGAAACGATGACAGCTGAAAACGGTATTTCCACTCCGTCTTATGAGTACCCGGGAATCACAACAAACACACAAATGAAAAACGAAAACAGCATCTGTCAAAATAACCTCTCTATTCAAGTCCATATTGCTTCCTAAACTGTCTCCTCTGTCTTTCCGCAAGTTCTGGGTCCACTTTACCTGTCTGTCCATTTGTCCCTAACGGCCTCCGAAACAAGAGAATATTAGGTTCTGGTCTAAATAGATCAGTTACAGATGACAAAATGTACTTGTGTGTAGCATAATGTTCCCACCCCAAACTCATCTGGATCCCAAGAGATCTCCATTCCTTTTCTGATAGTAACTGTCCTGAAGGGATCTGCTTTGACAATTCCTTGGGTAACGTGACATGACTAAATCTAAGAGTTCTTCTGCTCATATACCGATATTCATATTGTTCATCATAGTACTTGTCACTGTAATCAATTTGACTTCCATAATTCATGTTGGAAAACTAGAATGAACAAACAGTTCACAAAGTGGATTTCTTTGAATACCCATTTCAGGTTTTTTCCGTATATCAAATCGATAGGCTTCGTCAACAACGAAGATCATCAGTGTTTGAGAAAAGGGAGAAATTGACAATACCACATGGTAGACATCCAGACTTCTCTGCTGATCCAATAGGAGCCAACCAAACCCATAGGAAACATATATGTTATTCCCTATGAAACTGAGAAGATAGAGACAAGATCGTATCACTAATCGATCCTGGCCATAGTTCCTCTCCTGAATCATAAAAACCACAGATATGAGCGCAGATGGCTTTCACCATTGACATTTCAATTCCCATTTGTTCAAAGACCTTCTGTGGATCAATGCTATTGTAGATACACATCATATAGATAGTTGTGGCAGCAATGAGATGTGGAGGATACAAGAGAGGAATCGTTGTGAAGTAGCAGTCATTTATAATGTTTCTATTGATTAGAAAGCGAAATAGACAGTGACAGGCATGTTTGAAGATACTCCTCACAATGCAACACTGAAAGAATGTGACGAAGAGGACGGACTGGATGGTGGAGAAGAAGACAGAAATCCATTGTTTGAAGAAGACAATTCTCACAACACAATACTTCTTCGACCGTCCACTGTAGAGGTGCAATCTTGTGTGATTTACAGACAGATTCCAAGAAGGATAATACACGAGTAACAGATATTCCTATTTCCTCAATCTTTCCAGCAAGATAGAAGCATGTAGGAACAGCTAGATACGGATGAACTTCATAAAACCCAATTCTAGTTCTAAGATGGAGGATATCACGTACTTGGAATAGAATCGCCGAAAGTATATGATTGCTGAGTAGACAACCCGTTGATTAATATCATTTTTGCTTCCCAATTCTACAAGGACTATGCATAAGTCTTCTTATTGAAATCTACATGCGGTACAATTCAAAAATATAGTTTGAATCTCATCTTTTGATAGAGAAGGGTTGTTTGAACAATAGATGTCCTGCAAGTCTGTATCCGTTGTTCCACGAATCCACTCATTCCTTCAATTTATTCAGAGCCATCAAATCAAACCATTGTGATGAATTCGAAAAGGATGCTGTCATGAATTCATTAATGATCAACAAACAGAAAAAGATAGCCGTTCTATGCTATCCGTCAATTCCTTAATATCTCCTTGCGATATATGTGGACTCTGTAGTAAAGAGCGAATCTTCGACTCAACACAACTCAAAGACGAATCAGAGACCCGTTTTTCCGAGTTCCGTTGTCCATAATTGGCCTTTGCAATGGCTTCTAATTCCCAAACTTTCTTCTCAGCATCCTACAAATCATCTTCAATTCTCGCAATCACCTCAATAATTTCCTTAGGAAAATTGCATAATTGAGCAACATTAATACCAAACGACTTGTCCGAAGGACCATCCAAAACTCCATACAACATTGTAATATAGTTCTCTTTACAAGATGCAGTAACATGAATATTCTTCACATTTTTAAATGATTTGGCAATTGTTGTCAACTCATAGTAATGGGTAGTAAAGAGACAGTAACACTGAGGAATCTCCTTAATGATGTATTCCAGAATTCCCCAAGATAATCCCAGTCCATCATATCTATCAATAAATACCCAATCCCATACCAACGTCGAGGTTCCTCGTCCCAATTCGTCAATCACAATCAAACTATTGGTTTTATCGTTCTTGTCCTGGCATGCACTCAGGATGTTGGACATGTCAATCATCTCACTCATGAAGGTGGAAACACCACGAGATTGATTATCAGAAGCTCCGATCCGCGTAAAAAGAGCTGTGAACGGCGGAAATACAGCACTTTCAGCAGGAACAAAGCAGCCAATTTGCGCCATAATCGTCAGGATTCCAAGCTTCTCATCAATCCATAACAAAAAGCATACCTGACGCATGTACGTACTTTTCCCTCCCATATTTGGTCCTGTGATGATAACGACATTTTCTTTTTTACTTCTCATAGAATAGTTGTTGGGTATGAACAGAACATTGGACTGAAGTTCAAGCAACGGATGACGAGCTTTCTCAATTTTGATATCTTTGTTTCAGTCGAATATCCAATGACCTACAATTCTCTTTGGTGATATCAAGGAACTTAGGTCGTGTATATGGAATGACAGCTGTTGTAGAGACATAAGCAAAACTGGAAAGCAAGTCAAGCTGTGAGATAAGTGAAGAAAAGATGTTAAATAGAGGCATATATGTTAGAGCAACATCTGTTATTTTCTCAACCAAAGATTGCTGAGCAACATTGTATTCGGCTGTGTATTGCTCATATTCTGCTGAAATAGAACGTAAATCACTAGAAATGAATAGGAAGTTCAGATCCGACTCATCTCCGTCAAGAGTGAAGTAAATGCCATTCTTCAACACTTGTAACACGCTCACACCAGGAATCGCATTAACTTCATTGTTGTAACGACTCAATACCCGAAGACAGTAACCATAACGAGCATTTCTTTACATTAGCAATTCCAATCGTTTATACCTCTCACAGCGAATCTCCAATTGAGGATAACGTTCACGATACTACCCATCAACACTCCTCCTTATTCTAACCATGTCAAAGATTCGAGCAATCTCGTTGTAAGCTTCATTCTTCTTGGCTGCTATATCTTTGAGACCCTCATCAAATGTAGGAGCCACGTTAAATTCAGGAGGTGAAAGAGACAATGATTTAGAATCAATCACTTGCTCTGTCATCTGGAGAAATGGAGAAAAAGCTCCTATCAGCTCTTCCAGAGGCTCAATAAATACCGTATCCAGTACACTACGATTCTTATGACAACAACGTTTCAAACATTCCTAAGGCATCAAACAATCACATCACAAGTACTAGAATAGGTTCCAATTTCTTCACTGTCAAATACATAACATACAAATCTTGTAATCGAAAACGTGCCTTTCGTTCCAGACGACGCACATACTTCTCAACGTCAACAATTCCTTTAAGTGCATTATCTCGAAGTTCTTCCCGAAGTTCGTCCTCTTCCTTAAATAACTCGACGAGATCCAGACGCTGATTGATCTCATCAACGTTCACAAGAGGCTGACGTAGCCAACGACGTAGCAGCCGTTCTCCCATTCCTGCAGTTACGGTCACATTCAACAAACCGAAAATGCTAGATACTTTATCTTTCACCTTCTCCAACGGAAAGACATTTAATGTCGTTAGTACAGAACTATCAAGTCGCATATAACTAAGTCCATTAGAGCGATCGTCTTCACCCACTTGTTGATGGAATAGGGAAGAAGCGTGTACTTGCCAACATATCCTCCACTGCATAAATGCAATTGCTACAAATCACTGAATATAAAAGAGTCGACCGAAACCAAAACACCACTTGCCTTCATTGCCAACTGCATCTGCAAGATTGATGGATACAAGTTCAGATTATCAGCACCAACTAATACAGACAACTCGTGCTCCACATCAAATGAGACAAAGTCACTACAATCAACACAAAAACCGAAACCCACTTCTTCTTAACAATTTGCAACCTAACATCGAGTTGTTCCAATAATTTCGCAATGTGCTGCAACTTTCCCGTTTCAACAGAACCATAGGTGTAGACAATATCAACGTTGTTTTGGACAATCAACGTTTCCAGATTGTTGAACTGTGCATTGTCGTCATATTCGATTCTACATCTAAGACAAGTACTGAACAAAAACAGAAGAAGCGCACGATCCCGATCTTGTTCGTTTCGCTTTATATTAGCCACGTCAATTGCTGCACCATATTCGTGGGACGTCTACTGTTGATCCTAGCACCCAATCATCTACCTCTTTGTAAAAGAGAGCAAGACTCACTACAATCTCCTCTAGTCATCAAACCAATGTCAAATCTCTCATACCTTCCATAATAGAGAAAACAAAATGGAGGCAATAATGGCGGGATTCAAAGTGAAGTAACAAACAGACTATTATTTCTTAGGTAGTTGGGGAATATTTAGTGAGGGCAAATCGAACATTGCTCCAGCTTTCTGGATAAACTTGGAATTCTCTTCCTGAACCTATCCATCACCTCATTCAACTGCAATTACACTAAACGGTTTATATCGATCGTTTGGTACTTCCACATCATTTACATCCACTTCCTCTCCACTCTGAATGCGTCGCATCTTCTCTCGTTGTTTGGCTTGGTACGCAGCCTATATTACACTCCATATCTACTCATACTTGGTACACTGGATCATAAGCAAACATAGGATTCTCATAAGCATTTCCATAAGCATCTACAAGAGCAGCTGCTCCGCTCGTATTGTTCGCTAATGTCTTTGCAATCATTGCAGGAGTTGGTGGAGGTGGTTTAATATTGGGGATTTCAGGTCCTTCCATAATCACATTGTATCGAGAACTCGCATCTGGAGAAACCGCAGGATTTTCATCTTCGTGGAGCCAGCTACGAGCAGAGGAGTAACTGAGACGAATAGCACGGCCATTGATCACACTACACATCAGAACGAAACACATCGACAACTATCCGTTCATTTCTCGAAGTGCTCTCTCTGCTTCATCACGAGCACGGAATTGAATGAATCCAAAACCCTTACTTACACCTGTTCCCGTTTCTCGCATCACTTTAGCTCCACAGAAGGAGATATACTTCTCCTTGAAAATTTGCCACAGCATTGCATCTGTTACATTTGATTCCAGCTCTCCAATGTAGAGTCCATAATTGTCTGCTAGATTGATATTCTTACTACCTCCTCCAAAATTTAAACGAAAGGTATATCCAGTTCCCGCTACACCATTACAATAATTCAACATCAATACGAATAGGACGACCATTATATCCATTCAACGCATTAATCGCATCTTCTTCTGTTGCAAAGTCGATAAAACCAAATCCTAGGACAAATTAACATTTCAACAAAAAACAAACCTTGAGGTTCATTGGTAGACCGATCTCGCATTAATTTGATAGACACAAGACCCTCTAACTCAATCAAAAGGTATAGATATCTGTTACTTGCATTGCGCATCAGCGCACACAGATAGTCTTCTGTCCAATTATCTTGTACATCTCCAATCCACAATGTTCGGGACATAGCCTGTCAATACTGTAGAAAGGAATTGAAGTGATTGATGAATGATAAAGAATAGCCCTAATTCTATACTCTCCAGTCCATATAATATGGGATCTTTAAAAAATTGGGTCTTGTTTCACTTGCCACAATCCATTTGTCACAGATTATTGTCCTGTATTAAGAAGAAGGTATGGATGACACTAGTTTTATTATTTTCTGGTGGACCCTTGAATATGAAAGTGAAGGAAGAGTTTCTAATGGTTGTTTAGAATGGTGAAGCAAAAGCATCATACCGCTCGTAATCAGAGTATCAAGAACCATAAGAATGGTATCAAGAGACCTCAACGTCAACGTGCTCGTTGCATGAAGGGAGTAGGTATCGACTTGACGATGTGATTTTCTAGGTTGATCCCAAGTTCCTTAGAAACCTTCGCTTCTCCAAGAAGCACAATAAGAAGGAATAAGCCACTCTTTGACGCAATACGAGGGACAGTATATGCCTTGTTTGTTTTCATACACCTATCGATGTCTTATTTCGATTATATGAATTCTGTGGTTCTGTGGATCGATCACTTGTTTTCTCAACTATCGGTCGAAGGTACTGGAAATGTTATTGTTTATCACCCTTACACAGGTACGAATGGAAGAAGACCTCTTATGGACAGAGTTGTAATCTCACTTGCACGTATTGTGGCTCAGATGAAAACTATGAAGACATTGAAAACATCACAGTAGAATTGTTTTGCTGTATTTAGTTGTAGATTGATGAGTACGAGAGAGATACGCATCCGAAAGAGATGAGTTATAACATTTCCAAGCTGGAACCCTTCAAGTATAGGTGTCTACGCGTTTCTAACGAAAAGGGAGATTGATGATTTGTGCATCTGTTTCTATGGAGGTGAGCCTCTTCTGAAGACGCGCACAATCTACAAGATCATGGACATGTTCCCCAATGCCAAATACTGTTTCCAGGTTCTGATCATTCATCTCTCTGATCCCTAGACGAACGCCACATTGTTGAAGACAGTGAAGTTAGATTATTTACTTCGTGTTGATACAATTCTCTGCTCTATAGATGGCCGTCCCGAAATTACGAATCGCTGCCGTGGTCAAGGAACCTACGAGCGTATCATGGAGAATGTCGCTTACATCAAGAGTGTAGGGTTCAAGAACGATATTGTTGCTCGAATGACGGTGTCGGTTGAGCAACAGGGTGACATTTACGAGGAAGTCATGCATATCCTAATGATTGTATTTGTTTTGGTTCCTTCATAATCACATCTCATCAAGATTGGTTTCCCACATGTTCACTGGCAACTGGATTGCAATTGGGATACACCAGACAAGCAGCGAATTGAAGAATGGTGTAAATGGCGTGATGAGAGTTACAATCCTGGCATTACACGTCTTGCTGATGAGTTCGAACGACAGTTACGAGAAGACAATACAATTCTCCCAATTGCTCCTTTCACAGGAATTCTCTATAGGTTGAGTTCCCATTGTGATTCTTATTACTAGTTTCCTGATTGGTGAGAAGGTAAAGGGAGTTCGTTGTGGGTCTGGTTTGACATCCTTCAAGTGACTATTGTATCATTTTTTTATTCATAGTATCACTACAGGTGGAGGTGTGAGTAGTTGTCCCATTGCCGCTGAGTTGGAGTGTATCACTAACATCAATGCAAAGGGTACTCTTTTAAGTGGATGTTGATGAAAAGGATTCCACCCTAAGAATTTGTTTAACTCCGAAAGTGTGGGAGAACCTTGTACTTCCTGCGACATTTTCCATGAATGTGGAGGAAGATGTCTGTATGCGAATCAGACTAAATGGTGGGGAGAAGATGGATTCCAGGAGGTTTGCAATACAATTCGTCATCTGATGAAGGAAATGCACCGTGTGATGCCCACCGTGCAAAAGAAGATCGATGAAGGTGTTTTTTCTGTTGAGGATTTCCATTATCCTCCCTATAACAACAGTATTGAAACAATTCCCTAAGTTTTGTTTGTTTGGACCAACATCATTCCTTTCGTTGTTGTGTTTTTCCCATTCTATCCAAGATCCTGTTGTTCTGTTGTGATAAATGTTGAGAAATGCTGCAAAGAAGGTTGATTTGCCTCTTCAACTGAAGAAGGCAAAAGAAATGCTCTTCTCTGTGCAGGAGCAATTAGCTACTGCAAAACAAGAGACCCTAAGGAGAGCAGTACAAACTGGCGTTGCATCGATGCAACCAGAAATGGATACGATCAAGCAGCTGGTAGAGCAGTACGGACAGTGTAAAAAGAGAGTGGATGAGCTTACAAGAGAACTCAATGCATCGAATTCCACGACATCATCGAGTTTCCATCTTTGCGTTTCTATTAAGTGTAGACGGAAGAAAAGGAAAGAAGGGCCAATCCAAAGAGACTCTAGGACAAACAAAGCCCTCTGAGTTTGGTTCTTCCATTATTGATGAAATCGTGAAGTCACAATCCTCATTTAGTGTTGCAAATAGTAACGAGTCCAGTAAGAATCCTAAAGGAGCCATGGATACACCAAAGGCATCCAAGAAGAAGAAGAGAAAAGAGAAGGTTGTTCTATCTTCAAAGACAGCTCCGAAGGAAATGAGTGAGTTGCCCCCTCTTCCGATTCAAATTACCGATACAATGTCTCTTTTAGCCAACAATACTGATTCAAAGCCTCTTCCATCGATCTTCTCCTTTTTACATCCGATGAATCAAACGAAGAGTGACTCCTCTTCGAAAATTGGAAATCTGTCAGAAGTTCTCAACCTAGATGGTCCTGTAGCGAAACGAGATGGTTCCTATCAATCATCTCGTGATGCTCTTGGACTGGGTTCATCACTCCCGTTCACAGATACTTTGGATTCTGTATCCCCAACCAGCAATGCCCTTGATTTTGAAGATCCCTTCAACAGTGAGATTGAGAAAATGGAACGCGAAGATCGGGAACAGATCCAATTTGGTGTAAAGAATCCAGAACCGCAAATACTGGTTGAGGAGCCCAAGATTGATCTTGACGAATTGCGAAGAAAGGCGCAGATACGTGTTGGATCGCTTCTAGGAGATGTCCTGAAAGCAAATGAGGTAGTCACAACTTCGAAACCGTTGTTTGATGAGACCCTTGTCAATAATGAAACAGCCGTTTCCAACGCAAGCACTGTTACTACTCTTCCAGATGTATCAGAACCAACGAATCTTGCCCCAGCAAATGCTATACAACGCAAGAAGAAGCGAAATACATCAACCAAAGTGATCTCTGTGGAAGAAGAAGTTAGTGTTTCAAAAGCCTCTCAGTTACTTGGCATTTCGGTAAAGGAGTGTTTATCTCGAATTGGTGACATTCAAGAAGGTATCAATTCTAAAGATGATCTGGTTAGTTGTGATGTGGTTGAACTGCTTGCAATGGATCAAGATATTGAAGTGCGAGTGAAGAATCGATTCAACCTCCAACCTCACGTCATGCAAGAATCCCCAACGACTCTCCCATCTCGTCCTCCTGTAATTGCTGTGATGGGTCATGTGGATCACGGGAAAACCACACTTCTTGACTATCTAAGGAAAACAAGTGTAGCGGCAAAGGAGGCAGGAGGAATCACACAAGCCATTTCTAGTTTTAATGTGATGTTGGATAACTCCAATCGAATCACCTTCATTGATACGCCAGGTCATGCGGCTTTTGCGACAATGCGCCAACGAGGCGCAACTGCTACAGATATCATATTATTGATTATAGCAGCTGATGATGGAATAAAGGAGCAAACAAAAGAGGTGATTGAGATTATTAAAAAAACACACACACCATTTGTCGTAGCTGTCACCAAATGTGGAAAGAAAACTGTTAACAAAGATCAAGCTATCAAAAAAATCAGTACAGCTCTGCTTGATTACGATATTGTCACAACTCCTTTTGGAGGAGATGTGAGTATTGTAGGAATCGATAGCATTACTGGCGAAGGAATTGATCAACTCAAACACACACTCTATGAGGAGGGACTTCTTCAGGAGATTCGAGCTGATCGAAATGCTCCTGGAGAAGCGGTTGTTCTTGAGTCGATTGTCAAGGAAGGAGTGGGAACAGTGTTTAACACTGTCATTCGATGGGGTCAATTGAAAGTGGGTTCTGTGTGTGTGATTGGTACAGAGTATGGTCGTATTAAACAGATTTGGAATTCCGGAAAAAGTGTCCAAAAAGGATATGCAGGAGATACAGTAGAAGTGAGTGGAATCAATCGAACTGTGAATAGTGGCGAATGGTTATTGGAAGTTAAGAATGAGAGTGAAGCAGCTGCTGTAGTGAGTTATCGCCAACGACGACTTGCCCGACAGAAGATGCTAACAGCTAAGAAATCGGGAGAGAATTTGTCAGAAGAAATGACAAAAACTCTCATTCCTTTAATCCTGAAGACAGATGTTGATGGTAGTATTGATGTGAGTGATGAGTGAGTAATTGAATGCTAGGCATTGCGCCACGAAATTGAAGGATTGAATAGTAGTCTAAAGAATGCAGAGTTTCAGATTGTGAATGCGAGCATGGGAGTGGTGAATCAGAGTGATGTGGAGCTTACTCATGATTGCAAAGGAATGATGGTGTGTTTCAATACAAAGACACCAGGTATATGAAAATGAAATGACTGATTTGAAGGAAAGATCCAGAAGATAATGAAGAACCTTCATGTATTGAGTGTCACAGGGAATATCATCTATTCTCTTCTGGATGAGGTAGTGATTTGGAGAGAGAGTCTGAGTGCAGATGAAACAGAAAGCTGTTGAGTTTATGCCTATTGTGAATGCTCCTGTTGTTACAGCTTCTGCTACAGTCCTTCAAGTATATGTATATGGAGAGGTTGAAGTATAGACATTTGAATCCTCAGATAAGAATTCATTGATTGCTGGTTGTAAGGTAATTTCAGGGACTCTTGCAAGACAAGCCGTATATCGCATTGTTCGTGAGTCTAATGTATATGTGAAAGAATGGAATGAAGACTAGGTTATCTTTAAGGGAAGTACGTTTGATTCTATGAAACACTTCAAGGATGAAGTGGATAGTGTGATGGAAGGAAAGGAATGTGGAGTTCAAATTCAGAATTTTACTGTGAGAATCAAATGAATAGTATCATTCTTAGGATTTCCAACCTGGAGACACTATTGAGACTTATGAATACAAAGATATACGTCAACCATTGGAATAACAGTTGTTTTCATTATAACAAACAAGTCATTCTGATGTTAACTGTAATGTAGTTCCCTTCAATTGAAAACCAACCAATACTTCTTCAATGTCTTCATAATCTTCACATAACAATTGACGTACATTCTTCTCCATCTTTCTATTATTTGCTTCTTCTATTCCTACTTCACTCATCTTCTCTGCATTCATTTCTGGATCTACTTCGATCTTCAAATCCACATACATTAGAGGGCCATGATGACGGTGTCGTAACGAGCAACATGGGATCCCTTGATTTCTCACTATCTAATCACAATTCATATTATCACTCACAGTGTTCCATCATCGATTTGTTCTCATCCAAATCTTGTCGATCCATCAGATTGTAGTAATTCCCACTCAACAGATCGATTCCAGTTTTGGCAATCAATACACCCACAGCAATTCCACCCACTGGATCAAACCAAGGAATTCTACCGATTACGACATACCTCATATTTGTACCCTATATAGGATCCACCTAATCCTATGAGGGCTACTACCGAAGCCCATACATCTGAACGATGGTGATAAGCATTGGCCACCAATACACTACTGTTGTTCCGTTCGCCAATTTTCTTTGTTACATGGTAGAGAATCTCTTTGGCAATAATACTAAAACACAAAACTCCAGGACCACTCTGAAATGAAGAGAGACTACAATTCCTACTACATAGGTCCATATATTCTGCGAGGCAGCATAATCATTGACTGTTTGATTCACTAAGACATCTTGGAGTGCCAAATAACTATCCCAACCAATCATTACTGCTGTACCCATGAGAAACAAGGCAATTCCCATGGAACCAAGAGCCTCTACCTTTCCGTGACCATATCTAGCATTCATAAAACACAACTTCACCTACGGATAGAGAAGATCAGGGTCCTGTCGACTCTTCTTTACTGTAATGAGTGCCATACCATCTGCAATCAAATCTGATAAACTATGAACAGCATCTACATCCTCATATCCATAACAACAATCTCACCTGCTATCAATGCTGGTGAGTGCAACAAGTATCCTGAAACTGCCTAGATATCATACTAACAAAACAGACCCACTTTCATTCCAGATAACAACACGTTGACACCCGCACCAATATATGTAATTACATTTCCTTCTTTAACATGGCGACGACTAGAAATTAGGATTTGAAAAAGTCTCTACCGAATGATCTCTCTCTCTTTTCTCGACAACTCATTCTGCCGCTTAAATGTAAAGGAACGTATTGCTTGATTTTGTAAGAGAATGATTTGGCCAGTTCTGATTTCCATCAAACAAGACCTCAAGGCACCACCACGCAGCGAACATAGATTCATGAATGCGGTATTCTAGACATACAAAAATAAAATATGACTCGCAATTGAGAGTGTTTTCTACATAGATATCTACGTAGAGTTATTTTAGTTGACTCAGATCGTCTTTTAGTAGGTAGCTCTATCGATTCTCAAGTTATTACTAGGAAGTGAGATTTGTCATGATCAGTGGTGTTTTGAACATGTTTGTCTATTACATAGTTATGGGAATCATTTCCTTTATCTTGGTATCTCGAATATAATTTGCTTTGACACGTAGTATGCTGTTGATAAATGGAAGGCTGTAAACAATCAGTGGAGGATTCCAGAGAAGGTACTCCTTATGTCGACAGTTCTAGGTGGCTTTCTTGGTACAGCAGCTGGAATGTACGTTTACCAGTACGAGCATATTGCTGGGTGAACATTAGTCATAAAACCAAAAAGACACTCTTTGTAGTTACTTTAGTATTTAGCAGTGTATTGTGGATAGTTGTGACCATTATTGTAGCATTATTGTATTATTTTGTGTTTAAACAAATGATTTTTAACACTTTATAGCCGAACCATTGAACACAGAGTGAATCTTCTCTACATCACTCAAAGGAATCTTGTGAAAATCAAAGTAATCATGCCATTTGCATTGGTTGATATAACCATAGTGAGATTTCTCAGGAGGTGTCCAATAATAGTCATGATATCGATACGGAGTTACGTTCAGCATCAAAGCAGCTAATCCTATACTCATATCTTCTGTTCGCAACATATAAGGATAGTGGCGAGAAGCCAGAACGAGAGGAGCAAGAAGATCAGCAGAAATCACATAACCCACACCCACACAATAAGGCCACGCTAAATCATTCTTATCAACAGCAAATGGTGTGTCCCACTTGTAACCAGGCTTTCGAATGAAAAAGGAAGTGATGAAGCAAGATCCATGATAGAGTCGTTTTTGGCGTTCTGGAGGTAGACTTTCCAACCAATTGATGATCTTCGGCATATTGAAGTAAGAATCAGGATCTCCTTTCAAGATATATCGAATCGAATGGCAGTTACGATGTAACCAGTTAAATGTATTCATAATACTCATTGTAATATTGTTGTACGAATCCAAGTGATCCATGTGAAGAATGTCGTTGTATTGTCTTGCTTCTTCGTCAATCATAGCATTCACACTTGGATCAGGACTACTTGACACAATAAACAGATATTTGACTTCCTTTCCTTCAATCACCCGATTCTTAAACCAGGTTTGACGAAGAACTGTTCTTTCTTCTGGTTTCTTTACTGTTGACATGATCATCACTACCATATACGTGCTCGCTGAACAAAAGTTCGTAGGTTCAGCAAGGTATTGGTAATCGTAACCATAGGGAATATAATGATACACATCTGGTTGTAGTCGTTTATATGTGAAAGGCAATCCATAACGCTGCGTAAGAAACTCATCTAACTCTTTGTATTCTTCAAAATGAAACTGCTTTGGTATCCCATCATTGAAAATAACATTACTTTCCTTCTTGACAGCTTCGATGTCATGATGCATGTCATCGATCGCTAGATTACTCTGTGAATCAACTTTCATTTCCATTCCGATTATGGATGACTCCGTTTGAGAAGGTTCTATTCATTACGATCCTCAAGAGACAAAAACGAGTCAGAATAGCTACTAGCGATCCTAACAAGAAAGAAGCCAAAGCATAATAGATAGACAGCATGGAACGAAAAAGAAAAGTTGGATGAGGCGGGCATCGATCCCGCTACCTATCCCTTGCGAAGGGATCACTCTACCATTTGAGCTACACACCCATATATACGGTACTTGGGTTTTTACTATTTCAGTTCCCTCTTGTTTGTGTCTGACCATACTTATCTTTCCTCTATTTTGTCATCGGTTATCAGTAGTGGAAAATATCTAGGTTTCACAATAGATTTGTATTGTGTTTCGTGATGCAAGAAATAGTTCTTTCAATTGCTGGTTGGATAGGATTCATACTATCATTATGTGCTACATCTTTTGTATGGTAGTTTGTGTTTTATTGAGATGTAGTTTTTTATTCATTATCGACACACTCTCCATAATCCTAATTTGAGTGTCTATATTATATTGGGCATTGTGGTTTCTGTATTTGTAGCGAAGTGGTGTCATTCCTAGTCTCTCCTCTTTTCTTTGATTGGAATAATTGAGTGGATTATGCGACTTTCAGGAATCTTAATGGTGATATTGGATTACCTGAGGGAAGTGTTTCTGCTATCAAGTGTCTGTTGGGTGACTTGTCTTCTACATCACTTTTCAAGAATCGTACCTCAACAGAGCAGTCAAAGTGTTTGTATCTGCTTGTGTCATGATGTCTAGAAACGGCACTACGTATTGGTTTCTTCTCTTATTCCGCTTCTTCTATCGTTTGTGTATTTGCTAATCCATTCCGATCATACTTCTTCTCATCAATGGTCATGCTTGACAGGAACGAATTATTTGTAGGGTCCAATTGGATTATCGAGATCGTTACCTAACGAATCCAGTTCTGATTATCTTGCTAATCATCCAGTATAGGTACTTGTATCAGCATTTCCAATCACTTCCTTCAGTCCTGATATCGACGTCGTTCACGATCCGAATTAAAGTACGATCGATCACAATCCTCTGGTCTTCATCACTCCTCTGTGTAATGTACATTGTGGTAACCGAATTTAATCTTCACATGTCATCAGTTCTCAATGTTTTGTTGTTTTTTGGATGTGAAAGTATCACTCTCTTATTGACATTCTTCATATGGATATATCGTGAACATGAAGCTCCGGTCGATTCGTTGCTCCCAAGGTATATCTTTCTCTTTAGGTTTTCCATAGTTCTTCTGTCTTCATTCCACACATTGAAGTCAAAGACCTTTCTATCATCGTTCACTCCTATAATTGTGGTGAGAAGTCCTTGTCATTTAGTGATCTGATACATCATGTACCTGAAGGAAAGGACATCTATCTATTCTCTCTTCAGGAATGTATATCTCCTACAAAGAGCATCAAAGCTATTAATGAATTTGTGAATTCAAAAAAACAGGAGTATTTCATCCAATCTGAATCTATCGGATCTCGATTGAAGATCCTTGGTTACCATGGAACGATCACTATTGTTGCTGCAGTTCGCAAATCAATTGCATCTCCCTTTACTGTTATTGCTCCTTCTACTGTTTATGAAGGATTTAACTTAGGAATATGCAGATTAGGGAATAAGGGGTCTGTTGGTATTTCATTGCGATTTGGCCATCATTCGCTTCTGTTTGTGGGATCGCACTTCGCTTCAGATTTAAAGGTTGAAGTAGAATGAAAGAATGACTTCTAGGGAAAGAGCTACTTGGCTCAGCGTATTCACAATGTTCAGTCAACATTGAGTTCGTTTTCTCCTGAACACATTGGATTGATGAATTGGGAGTGTTCATATGTTTATCATTACGTTGTATGTGAGTGAATTGTTGATTAGAAGTAGATTGTGGCGGGAGATTTGAATTTCCGATTGAATGAAACGAGCCTTGAAAGAATATTCCAAGACATTGCGCAAGGAGCAAAGAATCACGATTACTCGGAATTAGTGGCCAAAGACCAATTGCACGATGTAATTCAAAAGAAGTTGATATTTTTGGATTACCAAGAAGCACCTATTTCTTTCCCTCCCACTTTCAAATTCGAAAAGAAGGAAAAGGGAAAATGTCTGGATTATTCGAATTTAGAAGACGTTCGACGAGTCTATAAAACAAAAGGAGCTGATCAAACGATTCGAATCCCCTCGTATGTTGATCGCATCATGTGGCATTCTCTTCCTGGATGTAAGGACTTATTCCAGGTTGCAGGGTATTTTAGATTAAAAGTATTGATTGTAGGGATTATCAGATGTGTGAAGATGTCCTGCAATCGGATCACCGTCCAGTCATGTGTGAATTCGTATTGAAAGAAGAGAATAATACGACCACTCAATGGTTCCGAGAGGATTTCGGCAGACCACTTCATTTGTGTATGTCTGAGTTCCAGATGGAATCAGATTCTCTGAATATCACTGCTATTAAGGTTTGTTGTCCTATTCCTTGTGAGGATGTTCTATGGGACAAACGACTCGTCAGTACTGAAATCCTTCTTCATTTGTAGGAGCAGGTATTACGAACTGGATTCTTGTTCGACAGAGATACTTCGTTGAACAGTCTTGAAGGTTCGGGAAAGATGGTCAATGGTCAATGGATGGTGAATCACCGCATAACGAATTATACTTGTTTACCACTTCATGTAGCGATTCTAGTGGAATTGGGATCGACATATGCACAAGTAGTTTAATTCGTATCGAATTTTACGAATAGGGAGTACTTAGTATTCATATTGCAGAAGAACGCTTCAGTATCGAACTCACTACGAATGGACAGTTCGTTTGCCAACTCTCAGGCTTGTATTCCTTAACAGATGGCTCTATGTAATTTAATTTTGCTGTTTCACTCTGTTTATTGCGTTCAAGTGATGTGTTTATGAGAGGTTTATTCGATTTCATTTACACGGGAATATTTGTTTTTAGGCGGCAGGTGATCATATTCTTTTAACGTCTCACATTTCTTTTTTCTAGCATGGAGTTTAGTGATCTTAAGATTTGTGTTGTAGGCCTCGGATATGTGGGTCTTCCTATGGCTGTTGCATTTGCCGATAAGGGAGTTAA
>JABLTK010034926.1_pt1 | contig 18188 bp, 13 predicted proteins | sample 7160131 | NCBI WGS metagenome assembly JABLTK01 (sample SAMN14651221, study PRJNA627086) | human gut metagenome | isolation source: feces | host: Homo sapiens
AGGATTCGCCTCAACCGATCACCAGAATTCAGATGCCCGAAATTCCGGTTTCAGGGCTTGATCCCAGCGCCGCAGCGGAAATGTACGCGATCATCCGCCGCCTGAACAGGGAAGATGGCATTACGATCCTGATGATTTCACATGATCTTTTTGCCGCCACGCGGGAAGCGGATCACATTCTGCACCTTGCGCATCGCCCGCTGTTTTTTGGAAGTACATTGGATTACCGCGAAAGCGACGTCGGCAGGGCGTTTCTGCGCATGGAAGAAGGTGCGTGGGCATGAGTATTTTTGAAACCCTGCATGGGTATTTTCAATTTCCGTTCGTGCGCTATGCGCTGATCGCGGGCGTGCTGATCGCGCTTTGCGCATCGCTGCTGGGCGTAACGCTGGTGCTCAAGCGCTTTTCGTTCATCGGGGACGGACTTTCCCATGTGGCGTTTGGCGCAATGGCGATTGCGACGGTCGTCAGCGTCAGCAACGATATGCTGATCGTCATGCCGGTGACGATCCTCAGCGCGATTCTGCTGCTGCGCAAAAACGGCGCGAAGAACGTGCGCGGCGATGCGGCGCTGGCGATGATTTCCGTGGGCGCGCTGGCGGTGGGCTATCTGATTCTGAATGTGTTTTCCAAATCGGCGAATCTGTCCGGCGATGTTTGTTCTACGCTGTTCGGCTCCACATCGATTCTCACGCTGAAGGTTTCCGATGTGTGGCTGTGCGTGGGCATGTCCGGGCTGGTGGTCGCCGTGTTTACCCTGTTCTACAACAAGATTTTCGCGATCACGTTTGATGAAAGCTTTGCTTCCGCGACCGGCACACCCACGGGCGTATATGATCTGGTGGTGGCGATCGTTACCGCGGTGGTGATCGTGCTGGCGATGAATCTGGTGGGTTCGCTGCTGACTTCCGCGCTGATCGTGTTTCCCACGCTTTCCGCCATGCGCGTGTTCAAAAGCTATCAGCGGGTCGTCGTCTGTTCGGCGGCGCTGTCCGTGTTCTGCGCGGCGCTCGGCATTCTGCTTTCCATTCTGGTATCTACGCCCGTGGGCGCGACCATCGTGGCAATGGATATCTTCGCCTTTGTGATTTTTTCGGGAATTGGAACCCTCAGGAGGAAATGATGATGAAGAGAATACTATTAATTGCCTTGTGCGCCGCCTGTCTGCTGCTGAATGGCTGCGGCAAGGATGCAGCCACCGTTTCTTCGGGCGCTGCGCCCGCAAAGGCGATCGCGGAAAATACGGCTGCGCCCGTTTCGGCTGCGGCTGCGGAGATCGATCTGACGAAAATGAGCTCTACGATGGTGTATTCCTATGTGTTCAACATGGTCAACGCGCCGAACGATTTCATCGGCCAGTGGTTTCGGATTCGCGGCAATTATGATGAAGAATACTGGGATCAGACGAAGCTGACCTATCATTATATCGTCATCGCCGATGCGGCTGCCTGCTGCGCGCAGGGACTGGAATTTGTGCTGACCGATCCCGACGCCGCCTATCCGCAGGTGGGCGAGGAATTTGAAATCAGCGGCGTCTTCGGCACCTATACGGAAAACGGAAATCTGTATATCCGAATCACCGCGGATCAGATCGCGCGCCTTTGACAGGGAGAAGCAACGCCTGCATGATACATATCCCGCCCAGAAGCTGCGGCGGCTTGACTTTATTGAAATTCTTACTTATAATATAAGCTGTAGAAAAATCGGAGGTACGAATATGTATTCTTACAGAACGCGCGGAACCTGTTCGCAGGAAATCCTGATTGAAACCGACGGCGATATCATCCGTCACGTTGAATTTATCGGCGGCTGCAACGGCAATACGCAGGGCGTCGCCCGCCTGGTAGAGGGTCGCCCGATCGATGAGGTGATCGGTCTGCTGAAGGGCATTCATTGCGGCGTAAAGCCCACCTCCTGTCCGGATCAGCTGGCGACCGCATTGGAAAAGCTGGTTGCCGAGCGGAAACAGGCGCAATAAGAGGAACAATGCCCCATGACAGATCGCAATTCGAAAAAATCCACCTACACGCCGAACATGGGAAGACCATCCGAGCGCAAAAAGCGCAATCGCAGCCTGCCCGCGATATTGCTGTGCGTGCTCATACCGCCGGTGGGGCTTGCGCTGCTGTGGCGCAAGGGCGTATTCATGATGCGCGGGCGCGTGCTGCTGACCGCGATTTCCACCATTGAAATGGCGTGCGTATTCGTGCTGCTGCTGCCCCCCTCCGTGATTCAGCCGGAGGTGCCGGTGGCCTCCGTGCCCGTGGCGGTCACCACCGCGCCGGATGACGGCACGACCACCGCGCTGACCAATCTGGAACAGGTGCTGGCGGAGCGCGCGCGCGCCGAAGCCGAAGCCAACGGCGATCCACTCCCCATCGATGAAAACGATCCCGAAGCGCAGGAGAAGCTGCGCCAGGAGCAGGAAGCGATTTTGAACACCACCGTATACGCGGTATACAACAATGCGAAGATGTATCACGCACGCGAGGTGTGCGGCACGCAGTCCAACCGCCGCCAGCTTACGGTGCAGGAAGCGCTGCTGGAAGGTCTGGGCGCATGCCCGAACTGCAATCCGCCGGTGTTTACGGGATATTGATTCTTCAAAATCTCTCGGTGTTCCCGTCTGCAAAACTGCAAAATGCATGCGCTGTCGGAATAATGTTTTAGGAATGTCATATTTGGGGACTTGAACTTCACATAGAACTATTCTATCATTATAATAGAATGGTTCTATGTGTTTTTATACCTGTATGCGCCGTCGCGCGCGGCGCAGCGAACGTGAGGAGGACATAAGCATGTTTTGCTCGAAGTGCGGGAAAACCATCCATGCCGATGATACAAGATGCCCGGGCTGCGGCTCGGCGATCGGCGATAGCCGTTTCGGCGGGCTCCCGTATACATCCGTTCAGTTTATTATCGCGCCCGGCCAGAAAACGTTCGGGCAGCTGAACGATTATACCAAGATAACCTATACCGGCATGCGCGCCGCGAACCGGAACAGGGGCGATGCGGACAGCCGCACCAGCTATCGTCCCGTATACAATCCGGACGCCGTGCCGGAGGATGTGCGCGCGGGGCTTCAGGAAAACGTACTTGGCTCGGTGCAGCTTGATGATCTGCTGAATGCGCAGAATGCGGATCAGCCGGGCGCGCCGGCGGAGCCGGAGGACGTGTACGTCGAAGAATCCGATCCCATGCACGAACGTTTGTCCAACGCCGCGCAGGAGAGCCTGAACGAGCTGTTTGATCAGCTCCAGCCGGAGGAAAACGAGGATCTGGATCAGTTCAAATGCCAGCCGATCCAGGCGGCGAAGCCCAAGGGCATTTCCGAAAACGTATCCGCGTACATCCGCCAGCTGGAGGATGAACAGACGCGCAAGCCGCGCCACCGCCGCGAAGCGGAGGTGGAATATGAAGGCGCCGGCGAGGAGCAGAATCTGGATTCCAGTTTCGCCGCCGCGCAGGGCGAGCCGGATTACGATGATTATGATGATCCGGATCAGCGCTACGAGGAGGATGATTACGATGATCGCGCCTACCGCGTAATCGGCGCGGGTCAGATCATCAAGATCGTGGTCGCCGTGATTCTGGTCGCCGCGCTGATCGTGGGCGGCATATTGGTATTTAACAACGTGCGCAAAAAGTCGGGCGGCAAATCCACCATCGAGGGCGTGACCGAAACGCTGCGCACCGAGGGCATCGCGCTGATCCGCCAGCACGTGGACAGCACGTATGTAAGTTCGCTGATCGACATCTATGTGGGCAGCGGCGGATTGATCGAAATGTCCAATAAGCTCAACGCCGATGCGGCAGCGATCGCCGCGCTCGCGCCCGCCGAGGCCGATGCAGGCGTATACGACGCCACGTTCATCAGCGCCCTGCAGGCGATTCAGACCGATATCACCACCGCCGTGACGATGGATGCGCTGGCGGCTGAAAACGTGACCGAGGACACCGTTTCGGAATCCAACGCCCGCTGGCAGAGCGTGAACAACGCCATCGCTTCGCTTGAAGCGTGCACCACGCCTGCGGAGCTGAACGCGATCATCTCCGGCAGCCGTCTGGAGCTGGTACAGGCCACGCCGGAACCCACGCCCACCGCGAAGGTGTACGCGATGCTCGCCAAGGGCGATGCCAGCAACGAAGTGCTGGAGCTGCAGAAGCGCCTGACGGAACTGGGCTATCTGAACGATGCGTGCGATGGTCAGTTCGGTTCCAAGACGCAGACCGCCGTGAAGGCGTTCCAGGAAAACGCGGGTCTGGAAGCCACCGGCAGAGCCGATAACGATACCCAGACGCTGCTCTATTCCGATAACGCGCCCTATGCGCCGGGTGCGGCGACGCCCGCGCCGACGGCGGAGCCTACGCCCGAACCCACGCCGGAAGCGGATCTGATTCAGCCCGCCGAAGCGGGCGTGGTCGGCGTTGAAGGCGATAGCGCAATTTAAGTAAGTCCCCGTATGCCGTCCGGAAACCCTTCGGGCGGCATATTCATACATTCGAACCGTGCGGAAAGGAGTACCCCCATGGCAAGACCGATTGTGGCGCTGATCTATGATTTCGATAAAACCCTGTGTCCGAAGGACATGGAGGAATATACCTTCCTGCCGGGCATCAACGTAGAACCCGATCATTTCTGGGGCGCATGCCGCGAATTTGCGCTGCAAAACAACATGGACGGCATCCTGACCTACATGTATCTGATGCAGCAGATGGCAAAGGATACCATGCCCTTCAGCCGCGATACGCTCAAAAAGCTGGGCGAGGGCGTGGAATTCTTTCCCGGCGTGGAGGGCTGGTTCCAGCGCATCCGCGAAATCGGCGACCGGCTGGATGTGGATGTGGAGCATTACATCATTTCATCGGGGCTTACCGAAATCATCGAAGGATCGCGCATCGGCCATGAATTCAAGGCGGTGTTCGCCGCGTCCTTCTGCTATGATGAAGCCGGGCGGCCCGTATGGCCCAGCTCGGCGGTGAATTACACCACCAAGACGCAATACCTGTTCCGCATCAACAAGGGCATTCTGGATATGACGAACGATCGCGATCTGAACGCCTTTACGCCGGAATACCGCCGCAGAATCCCGTTTTCCAATATGATCTACATCGCCGATGGGCTGACCGACGTGCCCTGCATGAAGATGACCCGCCAGAAGGGCGGCTTCGCCATCGCCGTGCATCCCGCGGGCGAAACCGAAATGGCGGATGATATGCTGCTGCAGGGGCGGTGCGATTTTTCCACCGAAACCGATTATCGCGCGGGCAGCGATCTGGAACAGATCGTAACCATGCTGATTCGCCGCATCCGCGCGGACAGCGATGTTTCCATGGCGCACGCAAGGCACGTGCAGCGCGCGCACGAGCGCCGCGGCGAACATGTGCCGCTGAATATCCCCTCCTGCGGCATCGCGGAGGATGTGGAATGATTCGTTTTTGATACGATAATACAAAGGAGAGATCCCTGCGAACAGGCGATCTCTCCGCTTTTATGCAATTTTTATACTGCGCGCCGCGCGTCAGAAATCCAGCTTTGCCAGATAGAAACCGCGGGCATAATCGCGCATCGTCTTTCCTTCGTTCCATGAAACGGTCAAATCATCCGCGTCCACCATTCCGTAGCCCAACAGATAGGCGTTTCCATTCAATTCCAGCAGCTTACAGCCTTCAAAATTATCGATCTGCTCGTTGAATACATAATCCACGCGCAGAATTTCGCCCGCATCGTTGATTCGATACAGCCATGCGCTCGCGCCCCGATAATTCAAGCCCATGCCGGCAATCAGATAATCCCCCTGAACCGGAATAACGGATGTCGCCAGATCACTTTTCATATCCGCATCGTCCGAATCCACGGCGTATGCCGGCAGCTGCGTATGCCACGCAAATTCATTCCAGTTTGTACGGCATACGCCGGAATACTTCGATGGTTCGGCATAGTTTCCGATCAGCAGCAGCGATCCGTCCGCCAGCAGGCAGCCGCCGGTGTATCGCTCAAATTCAGGGCTGTATTGCTTCCGAACCAGCGCGCCCTGCGAATCGATTTCCATAATAATTCCCTGATAGGATTGGCCGCCCGATGTGCCGCTGGATTCCGTACCGTAGAGTATGCTGTTTTCGCCGTTCTGCAAGCCGCCGTGCAGGATCAGATATTCCGCATAGTTCGCCGTCCAGATGGTTTGCCCATCCCGATCCAGCTGTTCGATCACGGTTTGCGGTTCGGCGGCGATGCCTTTATCCGAATTGCTATGCGGATGGCTGACCAGCAGCATTCCGCGATCATTGGGAATAATTCCAGTCAGCCACATCTCCGATTTGGGGCGCGGCGCGCTTCTTTGTTGAAGCCCATCCGTATTGATCCATTCGATGTAGCAGTTTCCGAGATAATCCACACCGTTCTCATCCTGCAACGCAATGATCGTTTGATCGTCCAGCCGGTACGCGGAATTGTATTGCGTCGTTTCCGACAAATCCGTTTCCTCGTGCTGCCACAGAATCTTACCATCCAGCCCCATCAGCATCATTCCTGCCACACTGAACTTTTCGGTTTCCATCGTGTTCTTGCCCGCAATGAGGATCGCTTCATCGCTCCATTTTTCCACGCTCAGCGGCCAGAATGGGTATTCCGCGTATGCGTATTCCTCCGGCTGGTATTGAATCGGCTGTATTTCAGCCGCACATGTTTCTGCAAGGGCAAGGCTTGAACAGATCGCCAGCACGAGTACCAAAATGCAAATTCGTTTCAAAACAATTCCCTCCATTCAACGTATTTATAATCTTTGACGCATTCCGGAAGGAATTGGTTCCCATACCATGCAATTTCAGTCTTCACCGGCGATTACAACCGGCAGCCTCGCGCCCAATCGGCCTTGCAATTCTTCCGCCGCGCCGCTTGCAGGCGTAACATTGCTTTTCTATACTGTACCATGAATTCAACGAATGCGAGGCGCGATATGAATCAGGACAGATCCTTTCTGGGCACGCAGCCGATCGGGCGGCTGCTTTGGAAGTTGGCGATTCCCACGGTAATTGCACAGATCGTGAACATGCTATACAACATTGTAGACCGCATCTACATCGGGCATATGCCCGAAAGCGGCGCTTTGGCGCTTACGGGGCTGGGCGTATGTACGCCGATTATCTTAATCGTATCCGCATTTGCGGCGCTGGTCAGCTCCGGCGGCGCGCCGCGCGCTTCGATCTTCATGGGCAAGGGCGATAAGGAATCCGCCGAACGCACGCTGGGCGGATGCTTTGCGATACAGATCATTCTATCGATACTCCTGACCGCCGCGCTGTTGATCTGGGGCGGCGATCTGCTGATGGCGTTCGGGTGCAGCGAAAATACCATCGGTTATGCCACCGATTACATGCGCATCTATGCGCTGGGCACGCTGTTTGTGCAGCTCACGCTGGGCATGAATGCGTTCATCACCGCGCAGGGCTTCGCGCGGCAGGGCATGATTACCGTATTGATCGGCGCGCTGATCAATATTGCGCTGGATCCGCTGCTGATTTTCACATTCAATATGGGCGTTCGCGGCGCGGCGCTGGCGACCATTATTTCGCAGGGCGTAAGCTGCGTATGGGTGGTTGCGTTTCTGCGCGGCAAAACCACCTATCTGCGCCTGCGCCGCCGGTACATCAAGCCGGATATGCGCATCGTACTGCCCTGTATGGCGCTGGGCGCGGCGACGTTTATCATGCAGAGCAGCGAAAGCGTTCTATCCGTATGCTTTAATTCATCGCTCGTGCGCTATGGCGGCGATATCGCCGTGGGCGCAATGACGATTCTATCCAGCACGATGCAGTTTGCGCTGCTGCCCATGCAGGGCATCGCTCAGGGCTCGCAGCCGATCAGCAGCTATAATTTCGGCGCGGGCAATATGGATCGCGTGAAAAAGACGTTCCGGCTGCTATTGATCACGTGCTTCGGTTATTCGATCGCCGTATGGGCGTTCGTGATGCTGCTGCCCGCGGTATTTGCGGGGATATTTGCCAATAACGCCGAATTGATCGCGTTCACGGCGCGCGCGCTTCGGATATACTGCGCCGCGCTCGGTTTATTCGGCATACAGATCGCCTGTCAGATGACGTTCGTTTCCATTGGCAGTGCCGTATGTTCGATCATCGTGGCGGTGGTGCGCAAGTTCGTTCTGCTGATCCCCCTGATCTACATCATGCCGCACGTCCTGCCCGATCCCGTGACGGGCGTTTATGCCGCCGAACCCATCGCCGATGTACTTGCCGTCGCCTTCACCGTAACCCTTTTCACCATCCAGTTCCGGCGTTCAGTGGCGGGCTGAGCCCGCTTGCATCTGCTGCCGCGCTATAAAAGACGAACTCTTGCCTCCATAGATTTGAGAGGCAAGAGTTCTTTGTTTCTATTCGCTTCTAACTTATTTCGAACCCACGTTTTGATGCCCATAGATTCAAGGCATCAAAACTTATGTGGTGAGTTACAATATCTACGCAGTTTTTGCAGCTTGAATCAATGGCTGCAAATGGTGCCGCGCCTCAATCTTCGATTGAGTTGTCGGCAGTCTGCCTAAAGGCAGACCGGCAAACCAACAGGTTTGCCGCCTGCGTAGCGGCGGATGAGGTCGTTCCTTGGCTCCACCTGATGGGGGAGCTGTCAAAACCGCAGGTTTTGACTGAGGGAGAGAAACCCCTAGATCGCTGCACCCACGCAGTTTTTGCAGCTTGAATATATGGCTGCAAGCGGTGCCGCGCTCGAATCCAGCGGATTCGACCGTCGGCAGTCGGCTAAATGCCGACCGGAAAACCTCTGGTTTGCCGCCTTAACGTCATTTGATTGCGCCCATGATTTACGGGCGCAATCAACAGCGCGGCAGCAGCTGGGTGCAGGCTCAGTCTGCTGGGCGCGGGCACAGCCCGCAGCTTGCGTGCATTCTGTAGAATGAAGGAAAAAATTACAGGAGGCAAGCACATGGGAAACACGGCTTACGGATATGTGCGCGTATCCACAAAGGAACAAAACGAAGCGCGGCAGATGATTGCGATGCAGGAATTCGGGGTAGCCGCAGATCACATTTTTGTAGATCGAAAATCGGGAATCGATTTCAACCGGCCGCAGTATCGGAAGCTCCTTCGGAAACTGAAAAAGGGTGATACGCTCGTAATCAAGAGCATCGATCGACTGGGGCGGAACTATGATGAAATCATCGAACAGTGGCGCACGATCACGAAGGAAAAGCGCGCGGCGATCGTGGTTTTAGATATGCCGCTGCTGGATACGCGGCAGGGGCGCGATCTGACGGGCACGCTGATCGCGGATATCGTATTGCAGCTTTTGTCCTACGTGGCGCAGACGGAGCGCGAATTTATCCACCGGCGGCAATCGGAGGGCATCGCGGCGGCAAAGGCGCGCGGCGTGCGCTTCGGTCCCGCGCCGATGCGCCGACCGGACGGCTTCGATACGTATGCCGAAATGTGGACGCGCGGCGAAATCTCCGCAAGGGTAGCCGCAAAGCAATTGCACGTCTGCCACAAAACATTTCTGAAATGGGCACACATGGAAAATGTGAAATAATTGTGCAAAATGTATTTTTTCTGGCGATGATGGTAGACAACCATCACCAGATCACAAAGCGCATAAAAGCATCAAAATAACACGGAAACTGCCGATAATTACATATCAGCTTAATTATACCATAACTGGATACAATTGTCTGCAACTGTCGCCAGCAAAGAATGTGCCTGCCGATAGAAAATATCGCCAATGCCTTATCCGACCCAGGCATTTCATTTGTCAATATGGATCCGATCCTCAATTGACCGCAGAACGATCTTCGCACGGATGATCCATATAATATAAAAAGAAGAGGGGAAAACCATGAAGAAGCAAGTTCGGAAAATTCTGTCGGCGCTGCTGGTGCTGACGATGCTGCTGAGTACGCTGCCCGCCGCCGTGTACGCGGAAGCAGGCGACGTAGAACCGATCGCAACGCCTACCGTTGAACCGATCGAAGAACCCATCGTTGAAACAATCGCAACGCCCGTACCCGAAACAACTGAAGAACCGACTGAGGAACCCATCATCGAAGTAACCGCGGAACCCGCCGGCGAGCCGGCCGCGGAACCGGTCGTTGAACCGGCTGCGGAACCCGCTGCGATGCCCGCCGCACCCGCCGAGCTTACGGACGCACAGCAGGCAGCACTGCACGCGCTTCCAGATGGCTTCAGCGCGCAGGTTGTCGCGGCGGCAATGCGCTCAAGCGAAAGCTGCGCCCATACAGTATTCTATATGCAGGATATCTGGGCTGAAGATACTTACACCCGAATTGACGATGAAAACCATCGCTTTACGGGCAAAATCACGCAGAAGAAGCTCGTCTGCGGAAATTGCGGTGCAACGCTGCAGACCATTTCCGTAAATGAGGTATACGATGAGGTTTACGGCCACGACTGGGTGATGGATATCGATTCCACTTCGCCGTACGATTTCGTATGCTCTTCGTGCGGTGCAAAGAAGCGCTTTACTTCCGCATGTTCGCACACGAATGTATATCAGGGTGAGGACGGAAATCTGCACTGCAAGGACTGCGGCGCAATCACCTATGTATTCGAGAAGAACGAATGCCAGCATAAGAACATCACGATAATCCAGCCGGATACCGTTTTGACCTTGTATGACCAATGGGATGCCGAAACGCACGTGAAGTATACCTCCATCTGGCATTATGATGATACCAGCTATGTAGACGCGGAATGCGACGATTGCGGCATTTCCATTATCTGCGATCGAAACGGGAACAATCGTTCCTACGGCACCACGGATACCGCGGGCAACTACACCAATGAAAAGAGCGCCATGGAAGCGCACAGCTTCGAAAACGGCGTATGCGCGCAATGCGGATATGTGCAGTCGGAAACAGACCCCGATACCTGCGATCATTCCGCGGGGAACTACAATGATGTTCTGGACACGGATATCGCGCCGGTTTACAGCAATATCACTGCGGAATCGCACTGCGTGCAATATAGCTATAAGCGTTATTGCAAGGATTGCAATGCCTACATCGGAAACGTAACGGATGAAGGCATTATGCCCGTTCCGCACGATTTCGGCACCGGCGATACCTGCGCATGCGGGTATAAGAAGGCGGAAACGCCTGAGGACGCGCCCTACGTTCGCGGATTTACTATGTCGGCGTCTAAAATACAGGTTGGACAGGACGTAACCTTTACGCTGGACATTGCAAATGCGAAAGCTGGCGATGTGCTGAACCTTGAATTCTGCGCGGATACGGGTAAGTATAAGGAAGAGTTTACGCTTACCTATCCGGATAACGTATTTACGCATGAATTCAGTCAGGATGGCAATCGCAGCATCCGCTTCCGCGTGATGGGCGGAGAATATTGCGCCGCGCAAACGCTGATCGTTGAAGCGAGTAAAGCGGGAATTGACAGCGCAAAGCTGTCCATCAGCAATCTTTCTGTTGTTGAAAAGGCGGAAGGCGAAACCATTCATGCCACCATTACCTGCAACAATCAGACGGGCGTAGCTGAATTGTATGTGGGCAGCGCAAAAAATTATGCATCCAGCGATGATTATGACGTTGTGGATGGACGCAGAGTCTTCGAGGTTGAAGTTACGCTGGGCGGCAACGGTAAGAGCTACGCGGGCGATTACAAAATATGGGTAAATGCGCTCAAGGGAGCATATCAAGCTGTTGATGCTACCTACAATCTCGGCACGCTGAAGGTAACGCATACCTATACTGCGCAGAGCGAACCGGCAGGTTCTTATTATGAGAAATCCGCGAATGGACATACGCTCTATAATAAGACAAAGATAACCGAAACGTGCAGCGTCTGCGGCGATCAGAAGGAAACGATCCAGAAAAAGCCCGCAGGCAGCGAAGAACCGCATGTAGGCTTGACGGAAAACGGAAAGTGCAGCGTGTGCGGATATCAAAACGGTGGATTGAAAATCAATGAAAACGTTGCCACTATAGGTAGTAAGGATCAAAAATATATTGATAAGACCAAATATCGCGTGGGAGAACGGTGGAAAGATGGGACTATTGAGCCATATTATTATCTTGATCCCGATAGAGATGTAGCTGCTAATGCTGATGTTGAAGCATATGAGAAAATCATTCTTCAGTTTGATGTAACAGGTCAGCATGGTGGAGGAACATACTATGTACCTATGCCGTCTGGAGCTACATATTGCAATTTCTTTGCAGCAGATGTGAGCAGTGCAATGGGTGCATTTTTTCCTCACATTGCAATGTGCAAAACATGTCATAAACCAAGCAAAAATTCAAAACTAGATGAAAAGCTGTATGAATTACTGTATAATAAAGGGTTGATATGTAGTTGTGAGGCTTCCGTTAAAGAAGATATTGCATTTAGTGGGTCGAGAAGATCAGACGTAACTGCTAATGTGGATGCATGGATGCTTGAATATGCTGAGATGTATGGTTGGAAGAAGATTCCAGCTAATAATAAAGATAAGACCTCGATAGCATGCCAGTATGCGAATTCAGGTTATCTAACAATTGGTGTTTACTGGAAACATGTGTTTATTGTTCATCCCAACCCTGATAATCCGACAGTAATGTATCAAACGCAGGCTGGTGGAGGTGAAGAGCACGATGCGTATTCATTGAGTGAGAAGATGACCATTGCAGAGATTAATGCGCGGAAGGCAGGTAGTGTAAGGGGTTCTTCAAATGGTGATATTACATATTATGTATTCACAGGAGAGTATTGATTAATTTATACGCTAGTATGGATTCGCTATTTTGTTTTTGCAGGAATTGCATAATAAACATACGACTACGACCATGTGAAGGGATTTCTTGAAATGCATAATTGATGGATTGACTTCATCTGCTGTTGTGCTCGTAAAGACGAATCCACGACCCCATAAGTTCAAGGGTCGTGGATTCTTTGTTTGTGCGCCGAAAACGTCCATCGTTTTTCACAGCCCGCAGCCCTTTTATCGATACCTATTCAAAAACCTGCGCGGGCAGGCGCTTCAGCAAATGCAGCATGGGCACGCCCAGCACATAGCACACGGCGATTTCGCCGAGGGCGACGGTGGCGATCGTGCTGAGCAGCACGCCGATACCGGTGCCGGAAACATAGGCAAAATAAACCACGGGGCCGACCATGATGCCGTTTACGATCGCGGGCATGGCGGCGGCGATCCACGTTTTCTCGCGCAGGCGGCGCACCAGAATCGCGGCGATCAGCGTGGCCAGCGATCCGATTACGATATCATACCACACGCCGCCGCAGATCAGATTGGCGATCAGGCAGCCGATAAACAGACCGGGCACGGCGAAATCCGCCGCCGCGGGCAGCAGCATCAGCGCTTCCGATACGCGGAACTGAATTGCGCCGAAGCTGAACGTTTGGAATACGAAGGTCAACAGGACGTACATTGCCGCCACCGCGGCGGCGCGCGCAATGCGCGCAGGGGTAAATTTCATGTGTGTTCCTTTCCGGTGTGCGCAAAAAAGCGATATGGACATAATTCAAGCCCATATCGCCTCAGACGGCTGACAAACGCCGCAACCGCAAAAATATTCACTTTTTAGAAGCGAATTTTTTGCTTACATCGTCAACAAGGGCTGCAAAATCGGTTACATACATCTATGTATGCGCCCTCATTTGCAGCCCTTGTTTCCTTGTCTTGCAGCGTTTTTCAGCGTCTGCCAGCAGCTTGCTGGACGATATGAACGATGTTCATATCGTAAATCACGCAAACAAACCTGGTTTTATTTTTTCCGAATCTTACGATTCATCAGACAGGAGGGCTTCGAACTGTCTGTGCCCATTATAGCGCCGCGAATATTAGGATTCAAGCAACTACGCGCAAATTCAATATTTTTCTGTTATACTATCCGCATAGGAGGCACACCATGAAAATTTTTGATGTACACGCGCATATTTATCCTGAAAAGATCGCGCTGAAGGCGGCAAAGAGCATCGGCGATTTTTATTTCGGTTATCCGATCGCCGGAACGGGCTGTCTGGAAGATTGCGTCGCGCGCATGGATCGCGCCGGAATCGAAAAATTCGCCGCGCATTCCGTGGCGCTCACGCCGCACAACGTGCTGTCGATCAACCGTTTCATTCTGGAATGCCATAAAAAATATCCCGATCGCATCGTGCCCTTCGCGGCGATGCACCCCGATGTGCCCGATCCCGAAGCGGCGGTCGATGAAATCGCAGCGGCGGGCTTTCGCGGCATCAAGCTGCACCCCGATATGCAGGGCTTCGCCGTGGACAGCGATCGCGCTCTGCCGATGATGCGCGCCATCGCGGGCAAGCTGCCGCTGCTGGTGCATTGCGGGGATGTGCGCTATGATTTCGATGGGCCGAAGCGGATGCTTTCGCTGCACGAAAAGGTGCCTGAACTTCAATTGATCTGCGCGCATCTGGGCGGCTGGATGGAATGGGACGACGCCGCGCGCATCATGCCGGAGCACAACCTGATCGTGGATCTGTCCAGCGCCATCTTCCATTGGGAGCCGAGCGAGGCGGCGGACGTATTGCGCACCTACGGCACGAAGAACGTGCTGTTCGGTTCGGATTATCCCATGTGGAGTCCGGATATCGAAGTGGAGCGGTTTATGCGCATTCCGCTGACCGATCAGGAACGATCGGATATCCTGTGGAACAATGCCGATCGGCTGCTGCACCTGGAACTGTGAATAAACCTGCGCGCAGTATTGACTTTATTTTGAAAATGCCGCGCCGGATTTGACGATGCGCGCCGGATTATGTATAATAGAATTATCAATCATTATCGGCGGGAAAGGGGCGCATGAATCATGGCGCGCGAAGAAAAGAAATACAGAAATCAGAAGATCTCCGTGCTGAACTGGATGGGAACGCTGCTGCTGTGCGCGATTCCCGGCGTGAACATCATATCGATGATTTTGTTCATCATTCTGAGCAAAACGCAGGCGAAGCGCAGCTTCGCCATCGCCGTGCTGCTCCTTACGGTGATTCTGGCGGCGCTGGGGTGCGCGGCGTTTCTGGTATTCCCGAACGAGCTTGCCGATCTGGCGAACCAGATTCGCAGGCAGGCGGGGCTTACTGCGCAGATTACGCTGAACTGACGCTTCTAATTCTCCAAAATCTCACGATTTTGTCGAGTAGGAAGAATACTGCGGATTCCTGAAAACCTGCGGGTTTTCAGGACGGAATTCTGACTGTAGGTATGGTTTTTTCATCTCTGATGAAAAAACCAAATTCACCGCGCATGTCGCTGAATTTGATTTTACAGGCTGTTCTGTGTTTTCACAGGCTGTTTAACGATCGCTTTTTGACAATTTAAACCGGCTGCGTTTGCACGCCGGTTTTTTTGAAATGGTTTGAACGAGGGCTTTTATGATGCAATGGACGGATGAACAGGCGCGCGCGATCGATGCGCGGGGCGAAAACATATTGCTGAGCGCGGCGGCGGGGTCGGGCAAGACCACCGTGCTGGTGGCGCGCGTGCTGGGGCTGATCGAGCAGGGCGATACCAGCGTGGATCGAATGCTGATCGTAACCTTCACCCGCGCGGCTTCGGCGGATATGCGCGCGAAGCTATCCGAAAAGCTGACCGCCCGCGCCGCTGAGGGCGATGCGCGCTGCCGCGAACAGACGCTTTTGCTGGATCGCGCGACGATCACCACGCTGCACGGCTTCTGCGCCGAATTTCTGCGCAGTCATTTCGAAACGGCGCAGGTGGATCCCGCCTTCCGCGTGCTGGACGAAGCGGAGAGCCGCCGCATCTGGGATGATGCGCTGGATGATGCGATCGAGGAAGCCTACGCCGAGGGCGATGAGGATCTGCTGACGCTGGATTACGGGCGCGGGCCGAAGGGCGTGCGCGAAATGGCGGATGGGCTGCTGCATGCGCTGGAGGAACGCCCCGATCCGGATCAATGGCTGGATCGCGCGTGCGCGATGGATGATTCGATGCGCGATCTGTGGCTGCGGGAATTGATGATTGATGCGCAGAGCCGGATCGATCAGGCGGTTCTTCTGTGGAATCAGGCGCTTTTGCATTCGGGCTGCACCGAAAATTACGCCATCGCCATCGAAACCGATTTGAAAAACGTTCTTCCGCTGCGCAAACTTTCGCAATACGATGATCTGCGCCGCGCGCTCGCCGAATTCAAGCCGACCGCCGCGCGGCGGCGCGCGAAGGGTGCGCCCGAGGTTGCGCAGGAAGTGAAGGACATGCGCGACAGCGCAAAACGCGCGATCGCGGGCGCCGCCATGCTCAATCTGCCGCTTCCGCAGGCGCTTGCGGATGTAAATGCGCTGCGAACGCAGATTCGCCGCCTCGGCAAAATTGCGCTGTGGGCGCAGGAAATCATCGATGCGCGCAAGGCGGAAATATCGGGGCTGAGCTATGCCGATCTGGAGCGGTACGCGCTGCGGGCGCTCGCCGATCCGGATACCGCCGCATCGCTGCGCGAAAAATACGATTATGTATTCGTGGATGAATATCAGGATACATCCGATGTGCAGGAAGCGCTGATCAATCGCATCGTGCGCGGCGACAACCTTTTCATGGTGGGCGATGTAAAGCAATCCATCTATCGCTTCCGCCAGGCGGAGCCGCGCCTATTTCTGGAAAAATACGAATCCTTCGGGCGCGGAATCGGCGGCAGGCTTTTGAACCTTACAATGAATTTCCGTTCCGACGCGGTAATTCTGAGCTTCGTGAACCGCGTGTTTGAGCGCGCGATGCACGGCGGCGCGAGCGAAATCATATACGATACCGCCGCGCGGCTGAACGCGGGGCGCGGCGCATCGGACGGCGGCAGCGTATCGATTCACATTCTGACCGGCAGCGCGGAAAATGACGGCGACGATGCGCAGGATTACATCGCCTGCGAACGCGAAGCGCTGTACATCGCATCGCGCATCCGCGCGCGTATGCAGGAGGATGAATCGCTGCGCTATCGCGATTTCGCGGTGCTGACGCGCGTAAAATCGGGCGTGCTGGGCAAGATGGCGAACATTCTGATGGAACAGGGCATTCCCGCCTACGCGGACGGCACGGAGGGCTTTTTCGAATCGATGGAAATATCGTTGGCGCTTTCGCTGCTCAAGCTGACGGCGAACGCCCGCAGCGATGTGGAATTGATCGGCGCGCTTCGATCGCCCGTGGTGGGGCTGACGGACGCGGAGCTAGCGCAGATTCGAATCGCACAGCCGGAAGGGCCGTTCGTGGATGCATGCCGGTCTTACGCGCAGGGCGATGATCTGACGGCGGACAGGCTGCGCGCGTTTTTCGAAAAGCTGAACCGCTGGCGGCTGATGTGCGGCAACATCGATCTGGGCGTGCTGACGCGCACGATTCTGGATGAGAGCGGATTTTACGATTGCGCGGGCGCGATGGTGGGCGGCGCGCAGCGGCAGGCGAATCTGAACCGGCTGGTGCAGAATGCGGCGGAATTCGATCGCAATGTTTCGGGATCGCTGACGCGGTTTCTGCGCCATACGGAAAAGATGCGCGCGCGCGGCGACGGCGATGATGCGCACGTGCTGGGCGAAAATGATGATGTGGTGCGGCTGATGACCGCGCACAAGAGCAAGGGTTTGGAATTTCCCGTGGTGTTCGGCGCGCTGCTGGGCCGCCACTTCCACGGCGGGCGCGTGCAGGCGTTTTCGGCGCATCGCGATCTGGGCGTGGGATGCAGATACTGCGATCCGCAGCTGCAAACCCGCCGAACCACGCTGCCGCAGATCGCCATCACATCGCGCGAGGATCGCGAAACGCGCGCAGAGGAAAAGCGCATATTGTACGTGCTGCTGACGCGCGCGCAGAAGCATCTGGAACTGATCGGCAGCGTAAAGGATGCGGAAGCGGCGCAATCGCGCTGGTCGGCGCTTCGAAACGCGCCGGACGCGGCGGACAATTATCTGGATGTGATCATGCCCGCCGTGCTGGACAGCGGTATGCCGGTGGAATATGTAGATCGAATTTCCAACGCGCAGGCGGATGTGAAATCCGACGATCCCATGCAGCAGCTGCTGCACGCCGATTGCGCGGATGACGCGCTGCTGCGCGAAATGGAGTGGAAATACCCGTATGCGGAGGACAAACAGCCCCTGAAGCTGACCGTAACGGGGCTTTTGCGCAGCCTGCAGGGGCCTGCGGAAACGGACGCGCTGATTCAGCGCCCCGCGTTCAT
>JABLTK010127782.1_pt1 | contig 18185 bp, 18 predicted proteins | sample 7160131 | NCBI WGS metagenome assembly JABLTK01 (sample SAMN14651221, study PRJNA627086) | human gut metagenome | isolation source: feces | host: Homo sapiens
GCATTAGGAAATATTGATATAAACATATTAGGAAGAAGAGATATAAAAATATCTAAATGTGAACTAGATATAAACTTTAAAGAAAGTGATGAACTAATGCTAGTAAGTAAATATCCCATATCAAAAGAAGAAGCATTAAAATACATTGCAAAAGAAATAAATATAACAAACAATTCTACATGTGATACAGCTTACTATAAAGTAACAATAAAAGACTTAGTAAATTCATCTATAAATAAAGATAAGATTAACTATCAAGTAGTAGATAAAAATCCAGATAACTTTAATATAAGTGACTCACTTACTAAAGGAAATACAAAAACATATACAATAAGACTATGGATAGATGAAAGTGCAACCAATACAGATATATACCAAAATGGAGATCCTTCTAAACCTATAGAATATAAATATGCTCTTAACATAGAATCAAGTGATGAAAAATTAAAAGGAGATATAACTCCTGCTTTAGAGTTTGCAGAGGCAAATGTAGGACAAAATGGTTTGGAACAAATAACACATACTATAGATAATACACTTCAAGTTGATGAAAGATTTGCAACAGAATATAGATATAGAGGAGGAGACTCAGTAGTAAAAAATTATGTAACATTTAATAATGAAATATGGAGAATAATCGGAGTAATACCAACTGAAGATACCTCCGGCAATGTAGAAAATAGATTTAAGATAATAAGAGATGAATCAATTGGACAGTATTTATGGGATTTTTCGAATTCTAATAATTGGACAAGTGCATCACTAAACACAGATTTAAATGGAGATTACTATAATACATTAACAAGTGATGCTCAAAGTATGATAGGAACAACAAAGTATTATCTTGGAGGATATAGTAGCTCTGATATAACAAATGATGTAATGTGGCAATATGAAAGAAAGAATGATGCCAACAGAACAGGCTACTATTATGGAACAAATCCAATAATGCAAAGTGATGTAAATAAAAAGATAGCAATAATGTATGTGAGTGATTATGGTTATGGGGCATCTACAAGTTGTACAGCAACACTATCTAAGTATTCTGGAAGCGCTGATTGTAATACAACAGGAAATTGGTTAGACAAATCAATTACTGAATGGGTGGTTACACCTTCTTCTGACAGTAGTTACTTTGGTTTCCAGCTGAGTTCGAATGTCAACAAAGTTAAAATCTATGAGCAAAACCTTCCTGATAGAGCAAGCGAGGCCGGTGTTCGTCCAGTTTTATCTTTATCATCCAATGTAAAAATCTCAGGTGGAGAAGGAACTTCGAGTAGTCCATACACGTTATCCCAATAAATTCAACAAAACTAATTGTAATTATAAATTAAAAACATCATTCACTTGGTGTTTTTTTTATATAATGATATAATTATAAAGAAAGAGAAGTGATAAAATGACTAAAATTGCCATTATCGGAGCAGGAGCATCAGGCCTTGTTGCAGGCATCATTGCTAAAAACCATACAAATAAAGTAGATATATATGAAAAAGAAAACCAAATAGCCAAAAAAATATTAGTATCAGGCAATGGAAGATGTAATTACTTCAACGAAAACTTTACACCATCCAAATACTATTCCAAAGACCAAGAGTTATTAAAAGACATCATAAACGACACTAACAAAAAAATAATCTTATCTTTTTTCGATAAAATAGGCCTAATCCCCAACATAAAAAATGGTTATTATTACCCAAGCTCTAACAAAGCCACCAGTGTAAGAGATGCCCTTCTATCAGAAGTCACATCAAAAAATATAAAAATACACTATAATGAACCAGTAACAAAAATAGAACTATCAGACAATAAATTCATAGTTACAACAACTAACGATAAAAAGATATACGACAAAGTAATCATATCAACCGGCTCATGTGCTTATGTAAAAGAATGCAATTCCTATGACCTAGTAAAAAAACTAAACCAAGAAATAACAACCATTCTCCCTTCGCTTGTACCATTAAACATAAAAGGAAACTATTTCAATAAATGGGACAAAATAAGATGTAATGCCAAACTAACTCTTCTAGAAAATAACAAAATCTTAAAAGAAGAAATCGGAGAAGTTCAACTAACTAACTATGGAATAAGTGGAATTTGCGTCTTCAATCTAAGCGGAGTCGTAAACACTCTCTTAGAAAACAACCAAAAACCGATTATAAAAATTAACTTTCTAAACTTTATAGACACCAAAGACTATAAAGAATGGCTCATAGACAGAAACAATAAACTAAAAGGAAGATCCATAAAAGAACTACTAACTCCAATTATCCCAGAAGGACTAGTAGAAACAATCCTTTTTATAAGCGATATCGATAAACAAGATAAAATAAATAATATAAATGAACAACAATTAAACAATCTAATAGACAACCTAACCAACCTTTCTTTAGAGCCGACCTCATCAAAAGACTTCTCAAGGGCCCAAGTATGTCAAGGAGGAGTAAGATTAAATCAAATAAATCCCTTAACCATGGAATCAAAAAAATTAAAAAATCTCTACATCACCGGAGAATTATTAGATGCAGCCGGAGAATGTGGCGGTTATAATCTTGGCTTTGCTTTCATAACTGGACTTCTGGCTGGGAAAAATGCAGGTGATAACAATGATTAGAATAAGACAAATAAAAATCGACGTAAAAGAATACACCTATGAATTATTACAAGAAAAAGCTATAAAAAAACTAAAAATTAACAAAAATGACATCATAGAATTTAAAATAAACAAAAAATCAATCGATGCAAGAAATAAAAGCCAAATAAACTACATATTTGAAATAGACATAAAATTAAAAAATGAAAACAAAATAAAACAACAAAAAGATATAATTTTAATAAAAGAAGACATCCAAAAAGAACCAATATCAGGGACAAAAAAACTAGAAAATAGAGTAGTAGTGGTAGGAAGTGGACCAACTGGACTATTCTGTGCCTATATTCTTGCAAAATATAACTACAAACCACTTGTCATTGAAAGAGGAGAACCAACTAAGGAAAGAATTAAAACTGTAAATAAATTTTGGGAAACGGGACAACTAAACGAAGAATCAAACGTTGCCTTTGGAGAAGGAGGAGCAGGTACATTCTCAGACGGAAAACTAAATACTCTAATAAAAGATAAAAATAACATCATGAAAAAAGCTTTTCAAATCTTTGTGGAATGTGGAGCTCCAGAAGAAATAATGTACATAAAAAATCCTCACATTGGAACCGATAATCTAAGAAAAGTAATAGTAAACATGAGAAATAAAATAATAGACATGGGTGGAGAATTCAGATTCAATACAAAGCTAACTGACATCAATATAGAAAACGATAAACTAAAAAATATCATTTTAAATAATGAAGAAAAAGTAGACTGCAACAATCTAGTCTTAGCCATAGGCCACAGTGCCAAAGACACCATAAAAATGCTCCACGATAATGGACTTAAAATGTCAAATAAACCATTCGCCGTGGGCCTTAGAATAATGCACAACCAAAAAACAATCAATGAAAACCAATACGGTACCTATGCTCCATATCTCCCACCAGCATCATACAAACTTACCCATGTAGCCAAAAACAACCACGGTGTATATTCATTTTGTATGTGTCCTGGGGGTTACGTAGTAAACTCATCATCAGAAAAAAACAAACTCGTTATTAATGGAATGAGTAACTATAAAAGAGACAGTGGTACCTCAAACTCTGCCATAGTAGTAACAATAAATGAAAACGACTATGGAACAAAACTTTTCGATGGCTTAAAATTCCAAGAAACCTTAGAACAAAAAACATACAAAATAGGTAAAGGAAACATTCCTATCCAAAACTACCTTGACTTTAAAAATAACAAACAATCAAAAACAATAAACAAAATTCCTAAAACAATAAAAGGAAAATACCAAAATGCTAATCTAAGAGAAATATTCCCAGATTACATAAATGATGCTTTGATTGAAGGCATAGATTACTTTGGTACAAAAATAAAAGGTTTCAACAATGACAACACTCTTCTTCTAGGAGTAGAATCAAGAACTTCATCATCAATAAAAATCTATAGAGACGAAACAAAACAAAGTAACATAAAAGGCATTTATCCAGCTGGAGAAGGAGCAGGATACTCAGGAGGCATAACCTCATCCGCTCTTGAAGGAATCCTCTTAGCATACGAACTTATTAATCTATATAAACCATTTTAAAGAATATTTTTTATCCAAAACATATATAATTTTACTAGGTGATTACATTGCAAAAGAAATATAGAAACTTCCTTTTTATATCAACAATAGTCCTAGTAATAATTGGTATAATAATGATATATTCAGCATCATACATATGGGCCGATTATAAATTTGGCGACCAATTTAAATATGTAAAACAACAATTAATATTCGCTGTACTAGGAGTCATTCTAATATACTTAGTAACAAAAATAGACTATAAAATATATTATAAAAAGGCAAGTTTAATATTAGGAATTTGTCTTTTATTATTAGTGCTAGTATTAATCCCAGGAATTGGTGTAATAAGAAACGGTTCAAGAAGCTGGTTTGGTATTGGCTCCTTTGGAATACAACCAAGTGAAGCCGCTAAACTAGCCATGATTCTATGGACCGCCAAATTCTTAGAAAATAAAAATAAAATATATAAAGGTATAAAACCAGTCATACCAGTTCTCCTAATGCTAATGCTAATATTTGGATTAATCATGCTCCAACCAGACTTTGGTACCGGAGTAATACTAGTAATGTCAATAATAGCTATTCTCTTCATTGCTGGCGTACCCATGAAGTATTTTTATATTCTATTTGTAGTCGGAGCAGTTGGAGCAGTAGCCCTAATAGCAGTAGCACCATATAGACTAGAAAGAATAACTTCATTCTTAAACCCATGGAGCGATCCCTTAGGAACAGGATTTCAAATAATTCAAAGTCTATACGCAATAGGGCCAGGTGGACTCTTAGGCTTTGGCTTTCTAAACTCAAGACAAAAACACTTCTATCTACCAGAACCCCAAACAGACTTTATTTTCTCTATAATATGCGAAGAACTAGGAGTAATCGGAGCTTTTGTTATAATAATCCTTTTCTTCATCATAGCATACTGTGGAATAAAACTAGCTCTAAAACAAGAAAACCTTTTCAAAAAATACCTCATATTTGGCCTAACATTTCAAATGATATTTCAAGCCATTATGAACCTCTCCGTCGTAATTGGACTAATCCCCGTAACCGGAGTTACTTTACCATTCCTATCATATGGTGGTTCAAGTCTCCTAATAAGTATGTTAAGTATAGGACTTATTCTAAGTGTTAGTAAAAAAGAAAGGAAGTAATAATTATAAAAAACTAGAAAATAATATTAATAAACTATATGATAAATGTAATAATGTTAGAAATGATTTCTTACATGAATTAAGTACTAGTATTATAAATGAAAACCAAGTTGTAGTAGTAGAAAACTTAAATGTTAAAGAAATGTTTCAAAATAAGAATATAGCCAAAGTACTTGGTGATATATCTATATCTAAGTTTATTAATATGTTAGAATATAAAGCAAGATGGTATGGAAGAAAACTAATACTAAGAGAAACCAAAAACAAACATCAAATCAATGACTTTTTATTAAAATTAGAAATATACAACATTAAAATAATCTATAAAACAGGAGTAGAAAGCAATAAATAAAAATAATACAAAGTCCATAATCCATTTACTTTAAAAGATTAAAAATGTATAATAATATTATTAGAAATAGATAAGGTGATAACATGAAAAGTCAACAGATAAAAATAGAAAAACTATGCGAAATAGGCTTCTGGCTATCCATTATAGGAACAATTCTAATTATTTTAGGAATACTAGACTACATCATTATAATATATGCCTTTATTCTATATACAGGAATAAAAGGTTTAAAAACATCCAAAAAAAACAAAGCCATTATCTCTATATTTTTATCATTTATTGCAATTATAATAACCTTTGCTTGGCTCTTTAAAATTGTTTAAAAAAATATAATTTATATTCAAAACAATTTACTTTTATAAAAAAAACATTTATAATAAACCTATAAGATAGAGAGGGCAGTGTATGAAATTAAGTATTAAATCAAGTATTAAAAAAATATTATTTATTCTAATTATTTTAATGTGCTTCATAACAGTCCCTGTTAGTGCACTAAACGTTAATAGTAAAAACGTAGTTCTATACAAACTAGACAATAAAGAAAAAGTCTTTGGTTTAAAAAGTAATGAAAAAGTAAGCATTGCATCGCTTACTAAAATAATGACAGTAATTGTAGCTATTGAAAATATAAAAAACTTAGATCAAGAAATAACTATAACAAACGATATGATTAAAGGTCTAGTAGAACAAGAAGCATATGTAGTAGGGCTAAAAGAAGGACAAAAAGTAACCTATAGAGACTTGTTATACTCATCCCTTATTGCAAGTGGTGCCGATGCGACAAATGCTATTGCCATTGGAATATCTGGCTCAATCCCTAATTATGTAAAACTTATGAACCAAAAAGCCAAAGAACTAGGTCTTAACAATACATCATTTGCCAATCCCATTGGACTAGACGATAAAAACAATTACAGCACTACTGAAGAAGTTGCCAAACTACTTATGTACGCCTATGACAATAAAATTTTTAGAGAAATTTTTGAGACCAAAGAATACGAATTCAAAGACAAATCTTTAAAAATAGAAAGCTCTCTACTTCATCATGGCAGACGTGTTAACATTGACACTTCAATGATACTAGGAGCTAAAACAGGATATGATATCGATGCCGGTAGATGTCTAGCTTCAATTGCTTATGATAAAAAAAATAACATATATTATTTACTAGTAACTACAAAAGCCGACGACGACACAGGTATCATGTACAACATAAAAGATGCAGTTGACATATACAACTATTTCTTTGATAATTATAGTTATCACGATCTAATAAAGAAAAACGATGAACTAATAAAAATAAAAACCAAATACTTAAAAGATGACGAAGTAACATTCAAATCAGACAAACAAGTGAAACTTTATTATAACAATAATAACTTTAACAAAAAAAATATAAAAATAACCTATTCCGGTATTAAAGAAATAAAACCATTCACAAAGAAGGGAAGTACACTTGGAACAGTATCAGTCTACTATAAAGATAAATTAATAGACAAAATAGACATTAAACTAACAGAAAAACCAAAATTAGACATAAAAAAAGTAATCGTAGGTAATTACTTTACAATAATTAGTTTCTTAATCTTCATCTTCGCTATAGTAGCATTCTACTTTGCAATAAAAAGATACATCAACGTAAAAAGAAAAAAATATAGAAAATACAAAAGATATATGTAACTACTTATTACATATATCTTTTAATTTGCACTTATCACAACAAGGATTCTTTGCTTTACAATAATACCTACCAAAAAGAACCAACTGATGATGAACTCTAATCCATTTATCTTTAGGAATCACATTCTCCAACTTCTTTTCAACCTTCAAAGGATTACTATTATCATAAACAAGACCAAGTCTTTTAGAAACCCTTAAAACATGAGTATCGACCGCAATAGCACTAGTATTAAAAAGCTCTGCTATTACAACATTAGTAGTCTTTCTTCCAACCATCGGCAATCTTTCCAAAGCCTCTCTATCATTAGGAACAACCCCGTTATATTCATTATACAAAATATTACTTATCATAAGAACAGCCTTTGCCTTTTTCGTATAATTACCAAGAGGTCTAACAAATAGCAAAACATCATCCAAAGATGCCTTTCTTAACTTATCTAAACTATCATACTTCTTAAACAACTCTTTAGTTACCGAATTAACCCTCTTATCAGTAGTCTGTGCACTAAGCATCACTGCAATTAAAAGCTCATAATCTCTATTATATAAAAGCTCACACTTAGGATTAGGAATTAAATGATCTAAATAATCCATTATTCTAAGAACATTACTCATCCTGATCCAACCAATCATACTCAAACAAATCCACGACTTCATTAGTAGATTTATTCTTTTTCCTTACATCAGATTTATTATTATAACCCTTTCTTTTCCATTCTACTAATATTTTATCAATATACTTTAAATTATTAACCCCATTTAAAACAGCTTCCTTTAAAGCTTCATAAATTAAATCTTCACTAATCTTAGAATCCAACCAATGCTTAATAGTTTCACATTCTATCGGAGATAAAGTCCTGCCAAACTCTTTTTCTATTTGTTCATAAACCTTACTATTATCAACAACTTCATCTTTATCCTCTTCCTCTTGAAGCAAACTAGCTAACAATTTATTAGTAATAAGAGAAATATCAAGATATTCCTTTATCTTACCATTCTCATTCTTAGTAACTAACGAAATCAATCTTTTTTCAGTAAGAGAAGCAACAATACTCATAATATCAGTCGGAGGACAACCAAAATAAGTACAAAAACGATTCAAATCAAAAATAATATCATTCTCATAAGACATAAGATAAGAAACAAACAACAATTCTTTCTCATTCATACCAAAACTATGATAATTACAAAACAATACATTAGGAATAACTAAATTATTCTTAAAAATAATATTCATTACATTGCTTCTTTTCATACAAAACCTCCCTTAATCATTATACCATATATTTATTATAAACATATTCCTTTAAAACACTATTTTCATTAATAAGCTTTCTCTTTAATATTTTAAACTCTAAGTCATTAAAAATGTCTTTCAAATAACTATCAGGTTCTTTTCCTAAAATTTCACATATTTCATTAGTAGTTATATTTATCTCATTTCTATCCCTAATAGGAAGATTATCATATCTAGCATTCATTTTCTTTCTATTTAACTTCTTCAAGTCACATGCAACCATAAGAGGATACAAACCATACTTATATAAGACCATATCATCACTCAAATCCTCTTTTAAAATATCATTAATGGTAACAGAAAGATTCTTTTCAGTTTTAGTAAGAGGGTAGGTATCAGTAATTGTAGCCCACATCGCAATTAAATCCTTAGTAAGAAGAACATTATCAATATTTTTTAGTTCCAATACATCAAGAAGTCCCAACTCTTTAAGAAATCTAACTCCAATCTTTTTATTTTCACTAGCAAAAATCTTCGTAAGCTCTTCCTTTTTTCTTTCATATGATAAATTCCTTAAAAGATCTTTGTTTTTTATAATAGCATTTTTCAAATCATTATCAAGCTTAAATCTTAAAATAGTCGCAAACCTAATAGCACGAAGAATTCGAAGTGCATCCTCTTTCAACCTTTCATTAGCATCACCAATTGTCCTAATAACTTTCTTTTTCAAATCCTTTTTTCCATCAAGTAAATCTATCACATTATTATCTTTATCTAAACATATAGAATTAATAGTAAAATCTCTTCTTAAAAGATCATCCCTTAAATTATCAATATAAACTATTTCCACAGGCTTCCTATTATTCTTATAATTAAGTTCCTTTCTAAAAGTAGTTATTTCAAACTTATAATTCCCAATATAAAAAAGCACATTTCCATACTCAAAAGTCTTTATATTATACTCACTAAACAAAGGAACTATCTCCTTTACTGTAGCATTAGTACATATATCTATATCAAAAACAAAAGACTTATCCTTTAGCAAATAATTTCTTACATAACCTCCAATAAGATAAGCTTCATATCCATTAGCATTAAGTGTATCTAAAACATTATATATTATTTTATCCATTATAACCACCAACTTAATTATAAAATAAAAAGAGGAGTAAAACAAGCCACATAAAAAGAAAAAAAGCCAAAAAGGCTTATTTGTTTACAGCATCTTTTAATGCAGAACCAGCTTTGAATGTAACAGCATTTCTAGCAGGAATTTTAACTTCAGCTCCAGTAATAGGATTACGTCCGTTTCTAGCAGCTCTTTTTGAAACTGCAAATGTTCCGAATCCAACAAATGGAACTTTGTCTCCTTTAACTAATGCTTCAGTAATAGTAGCAAATACAGCATCAACTGCACGACCTGCATCTGCTTTAGTAATACCAGCTTTTGCTGCTACTGCTTCAATTAATTCAACTTTTTTCATTTTAAAATTACCTCCCATTTTTTTAAGCAACTATGCTTACATATATAAAGTTATCATTTATTCCCAATAAAATCAAGGTTTTAAAGGAAAAAAGTTATATTTTTATAAAAAAAGGTAAAATTCTTTACAATTTTACCATTCATCAAGAATCTTAGTATCTTTCTTTTTCTTTGTTTTTTTCTTCTTTACAGGAGTTTCTTCGCTAGCTTTATCGCCCTTAGTTTCCTTAACATCTTTAGTTTCTTTTACATCACTCTTAGTCTTTTTCTTTTTAGTTCCACCTTTAGAGGTAGCAACCATAATAATCAAAATAGAAAGAACAATAGTAATACTAGCAAGCAACTTAATCATCATATCAGACTTATCATTATTCATTATACTATTACTTTTCTCTTGAGAAAACTTTTGAACAGTATTCTCAGTCTTTTCATAAGAATACCAACCCTCATCACCAGTTTCCACATTCATCGCATAAAAGATTGTATAATTAGAATCTTTATTCTTTTTATAACCAGTAACCTCTAAATCCTCAATAGTAATAGAAGTCTTAATATATCCCTTAAGCTTTTTATCAGTATCAATCGGTCTTAACTTAATTTCACTGAAAGTAAATTCCTCATACAAAGTATAATTATCATTATCATAAACAAATAAACTAATCTTACCAAGAGAATCCTTAAGTCCAACAAGAGTATATCCAGTTATTTCACTATAAAGAGCAGGTATATTAACTCCATCTATACTTATTTCCTTTTCGTCATAATTATCTAATTTTGTAAGCAAATCCTTATCCTTAATCAATGTATATTCTGAATTATTAATTGTTTTTTTAATAGGATTTTTATCCAAAACATTAGCCGTAATAGTATAAGTCTTTTTAGTACCTTTTTCACTAGTTACTACAACTTTAATTTTATTAACCCCTGAACTTAATTTATAAGTCTTATTACCAGAAACCTTAGCATTAGTATCATCTGCTACTGCTTTAACAGTAACACTTTTTATTAAAGCATCCAAATCCAAACTATACTCAGTCTTACTTTTATTAAAAGTTGGAGACAACTTACCAACAGAAACACTAAGTTCTTTTAAATTGTTATTAGAAGAGTAGGTAACATTATTATTAGAACTAGAACTACTGCTGCTATTTTCTTTTGAAGGAATATAACCCCTAATAGTAACTGAACCAGTAGAAGTCTTAAGTTCATTTCCGTTATAATCACCAAGTTCAGCAGTATTTATAGAAATAGTAGAACTTCCCTCATCAATAGACTTAAAACTAAGATAAAAACTTTTTCTCTTAATTGATTTAGATCCAGTAGTATCAAACCATGCTACTGAAGAATCACCACTCATAAGTTTTAACTTAGACTTATCATACTTAATAGTATACTGACAAGAATTAAGCGTAGACGTACTACTACAAGTAATACTAACATTAGTTGTACTACCAACAGCCACCGAAGTAGAAGAAGCACTAATAGCTATTCTACCAGAAGCAGCATTTACATTAAGTACAAAGACAAAACTAAGTATAAATGTAACCAATAAATATTTAATCTTTTTCATGTTTTCCTCCTTATTTTAATATATCCTTACCTAAAATTGACTTTTGAATTTTAAACAAATCAATAGCAGAAATCTTACCATCACCATTAGCATCAGATGCTTCTTTATAAGTTCCAGATAAATTAGACTGTTTTAAAATATGCTTTTGAATTCTAAACAAATCAATAGCAGAAACTTTACCATCACCGTTAACGTCACCTTTTATAGAAATCACTATTTTCTTAGTAACATTATTAGTAGTAATACTAATAGAGTCTCCAGTAACCAAATTTCCAGTTTTAGCAGTACCTTTAGATGAATATAACTTTACTTTAGCACTAGGTTCAACTTTATTTACCATATTAGTAAAAGTTGCAAGAGAAGTACCATTCTTAATACCAGTCAAATAACTATTACTATACTTAACATCCATCTTATCAATAATTTGTTCAAAAGATAAACGAGATGACGGACCAGATTTTACTCTTGTTAAATTAAGTTTATAAGTCTTAACAGTACCAGCTTCTGATGTAACCTTAATATTAACTACAGTGCTATCCCTATTTATTTTTATATTTCCAGTACCAGTCACCTTAGACTTGCTTGATACCCTAGTTGCACTAACATTAACCGAAGCAGTCTTGTCACTAATATACTTAACATAAGTTAAAACATCTTTATCAAAACCAGTTATCTTAATACCATCAATCGAAATACTAGAAAGTTCATTATTAGTATCTTTAATCGGAGGTAGAGTAGTAGCCTTGCTAGGCATATCCTTATAAACAGGTATTGAAAACGTCAAAGTTTTATTAAGTACCTTTGCATCAGAATAAGCCTCATAAGCAGAATTAGCCTCACTAGTTGGAGCCGTAACATTAGTCATATATTGATGAGAATAAGCCCCATAAGTAGTATTCTTTCCTGTATTAAACTTTTGAAAATACAAAGTATTTTGTCCAACATTTATATAATCTTCAGCAATAATTTTTGCTCCATACTTAATAGCCTTATTTCTAGTATTCCAAGGAGTGCCATCTGCATTACCAACATAACCCGCTGCAACAGCAAGCCCCCTTATCACAGGATTATCTCCATAAGCTCCAATATTATAATAATTATAAAAACCTTTCAAAGACTTACCACTCCATTTAGTAGTAACCTTACCACTTACACCAGCATAAGAAGCACTCGTACCACCTTCTTGTCTTACTCTAGATGCTAAATGAACAGGACTAATATCATAAGTCTTACCTGCACTTAAAAAATAATTAATATTAGTCTTAGTATTCAAATAAGAACCCTTAAAAATAGTAGAAATAATATCATAAGTTTGACTCTTAGAATCATAAGAAAGCTTCTCAAAAACAAAAATATTCTTTTCATTCAAATAAGTTCTAGGATCTAAGTAAAAAGCCACAACCCCACTAGAAGCATTATACCAGTTTCTACCACCACTTCCATATTCCATCACTTTAGCAGAATCCCTATAAGTATTAAAAGTAGACTGAATATAATTTTTACCAACTTCCTTACTAACCGCAGTATTAAAATACTTATTAGTTTGAACTGCATTAAACTTCCATTTAGGATACTTTTTATGAAGATAAGTTAAATAAGGAATATAACTATCAGGAAAACCAGCATTTTTTAAAGTCTTAGCATAAGCCGTATCATTTGCTGTAACACTGCCATAAACATCAACAAGAGATTTAGAAATATATCCAACCTTATTATTGTAATACTTTACTTTGTACCAACTACTATTAGAACTCTCAATTATATCAAGCTCTGTTCCTAAATAAACAGTATCCATAATACCATAACTAGTAGAAGGTCCTTTTCTTATATTAATATTATTCTCATTCACTCTAGCAGACCAAGTCTTAGTAGTATAATAATTAGAACTATTAATAACAGGTTTACTAGAACCAGAAGATGAAACACTAACATAAGAACTACAAATGTATCTAGAAGTAGAACCACCATAGTTAACTTTATACCAACCAGCACTACAACCAGTTCCCTTAGATTTAGTAGTAGATACCAAAGTAACAGTAGCTTTATAATTAAGAGAACCAGCAATACCACTTGAAGTACTAGGCTCTTTTCTTACATTAATACCAGCCTTCTCAGTAACAGTAGCTTTATAAGTAAGAGCATTAACATTACCTACAAAACATATCAAAAGACTAATAAAAATAGCAAAATAAATAATCCTTTTCATATTCTAACCTCCATTATTGATATACACTATATATAAATTATAACAAAAATAAACAAAATAGTACATAAAAAGACTCAAAAATGTCAGTCACTTTACATGAAAAAGAAAATAATAATTAATATAATATCAAAAAAATAAATTAAAAAAGAAAGTAATCAAAAACCAATACCATATTGACAAAACAATATTTTTTATTTAAAATATAGAATGTAAAGGGTTGGTGATATTATGTATCAAAATAAACTCAATTTAACTCCAAATGACATCCTAGAAAAAGAATTTAAAATTGATACTAGAGGTTTTCGTTTAAAAGAAGTAGATCAATTTCTTGACTTAGTAATAGAAGACTACAATACATTTATAGAAATAATAAAAAAACAAGAACAAGAAAAAGACGAACTAACTGATGAAATTTTAAGACTTAAACAACAATTAAGAGATGCCAATGTAAATGTAGAAATAGCAAAAGCTAATAATCCTACAGGTACATCTAGTGTTGATTTATTAAAAAGAATTTCTAACTTAGAAAAAGTGATTTTTGGAAAAGATAATAAAGAATAATATTTTAGGTAAACGCTGTATATTTATTATATAGAGGAAAGTCCATGCTCACAAGAACTGCGACGTTCTTAGTGTTTGTGCCTAGGGAAAAAATAACCTAGGGTAGAGAAATCTAACGGCTTCGAAATAATCTAAGTCTTTGATATGATTAAAGTAGATATAAAAGTGCCATAGAGACGAGTCTTTTGGGAAACTAAAAGAATGGAACGAGGTAAACCCCACAAGTGAGAAACCCAAATTATGGTAGGGGAATCCTGATAGGGAAATGAACCGATTCGGGAATCGAAAGATAGATAAATGTTTACCACCTTTTTTAAGGTACAGAACATGGCTTATTAAATATTATTTTTTTATTTATAAAGCAAGGAGAGATATAAATGAAAGAAATAGGGGAACAGTTTAAAGAAAAACGCGAAGAAATAGGGATAACTATTGAAGAAGTAGCAAATGATTTAAAAACTGAACCAATTATTATAGAAAACCTAGAAGAAGGCAATAGAAAAGTATTCAAAGATGTTTTAGAACTAAAAAGAATATCATGCACTTACGCTAAATACCTAGGACTAGATGAAAACAAAATTCTAGATGAAGTAAATGACTATTTATTTGAAAAAACATCAAAAATAGATCTCGAAGACTTAAAAAACAGACTAAAAGAAACAAAAAAAGAAGAAAATAAAATTAAAACTCCATACACAATTGAAAGAAAAGAAGAAAGCAATAAAACTATAGTTATAGTAATAATTATACTAATAATAATCTTGATTTTATTTTACGTAATACTTAAAAAATTAATATTAGGGTAGGTGATTATATGAAATTCAATCTTCCAACAAAATTAACATTCTTAAGACTTGTTTTATCGTTAATAATAATAATTTTATTACTCTTTCCATTCTATAGATTTGGTATAGAATTTCCAAGTTTCCTATACCATAACATTCTGGTAGACTTAAGATACATAATTGCAGGAATACTATTTGTATTTGCTTCTTATACGGATTATTTAGATGGGAAAATGGCCAGAAAAAACAATCAAGTAACAGAATTTGGAAAATTTATTGACGCAATAGCAGACAAAGTCCTAGTAAATTCAGTATTAGTTATCTTCGCAGCTCATGGATTTATTCCTGCCATTGTTCCAGTTATAATAGTAACAAGAGACATAATCGTTGATGCTATAAGAATGACTTGTGCCAACAAAGGAAAAGTTATTGCTGCCAAAACAAGTGGTAAAATTAAAACTGCTTGTTTAATGATAGGTATAATTTTAACATTCATTTATAATCTACCATTCGAACTATATGGTATTCAAGTATCAAAATTCTTCCTGTACTTTGGTACAATTATGGCTATCGCCTCTGGTATTGAGTATTATAAACTAAATAAACAAAATATTTTTTCAGAATCAAAAGAAGAAATTTTATAATTAGTACTAAAAAAAGGTACGAAAAAACAGAATTCCCTTAGGGGAATTTTTAATTTTGAATGGAAAAAATAGGACAAAAACAAATGTTTGAAAAAGTGTTGACAAACTAAAAAAAACTTGTTATGATTGATTTATACGTTAGGAGGAAAAATATTATGGCAAAAAAAGAAGAAAACAAAACATTAGACCAAGTAATGGCTGACATTGAAAAACAATTTGGAAAAGGTTCAATCATGAAACTTGGAGAACAAAAACATATGGAAATTGAAGCAACTTCCAGTGGTTCACTAACTCTAGACTTAGCACTTGGAGTTAATGGTTTTCCTAAAGGGAGAATAATTGAAATATTTGGTCCAGAATCAAGTGGTAAAACAACTGTAGCCCTTCATGCAATTGCAGAAGTACAAAAAACTGGAGGAAGAGCAGCATTTATTGATGCGGAACATGCTCTAGACCCTGTCTATGCTAAAAAATTAGGAGTAAATACAAGCGAACTACTATTATCGCAACCAGACACAGGAGAACAAGCTCTAGAAATATGTGAAGCATTAGTAAGAAGTGAAGTAGTAGATATAATCGTAATTGATTCTGTAGCAGCCCTAGTGCCAAAAGCAGAAATTGAAGGAGAAATGGGAGACTCACATGTTGGTCTTCAAGCAAGATTGATGTCTCAAGCTCTAAGAAAATTAAGTGGAACAATTAGTAAAACTAATACTACCGCTATATTCATCAATCAATTAAGAGAAAAAGTAGGAGTAATGTTTGGTAATCCCGAAACTACCCCAGGAGGAAGAGCTTTGAAATTCTACTCTACAATTAGACTTGATGTAAGACGTGGAGAACAAATAAAATCAGGTGACACAGTAGTCGGAGCAAAAACTAATATAAAAGTAGTAAAAAACAAAGTAGCACCTCCATTTAAAACTGCAACAGTAGAAATAATGTATGGAACAGGTATATCAAAAGAAGGAGAAATAATTGACCTAGCAGTCGAAGCAAATATTCTAGATAAAAGTGGTGCTTGGTATTCATACAATGGTGAAAAAATAGGACAAGGTAAAGAAAACGTAAAAACTCTTCTTAGAGAAAACACTAAACTAAGAGATGAATTAGAAAAGAAAGTAAGAGATTTTTATAACAATCAAAATGATAAAAAAGATAAGAAATAAAAATAAACTTATAATATAAAAAAGGGAGGTGTCTCATGAACAATATTAATGTTTTTGACTATGTAAAATGGTTCTTAGATAATGAATTAGATACACCTAGAAATACTTTTAATGGTAATATGAAATTACAAAAGTTATTGTTTTTTGCTCAGTTAATAAGCTTGACAAAAAATAAAAAACTATTATTTAATGATGAATTTTGTGCTTTTGAAAACGGTATGGTAATGGAAAACGTTCGACTTGAATATAAAAATAACTTAAATAAACTATTGAACTACAAGGGAAAGCAATTACCTAAAGATGATATAGAAGTCTTAGAACTTACAAAAAATATTTATGGTTCTGAAGATGCCGAAACTTTATCAGAAATGACACATCAATTTACATGTTGGAAAAAATACTTTGATTTATCAAAAGAAAAAAAATACAAAGACAAAAAGAAGTCAATTATTCCAAATAAAGAATTAGAGTGTGAACTTGATAATATTAAAGATGTTTTGGATGCTTATGAAATAATGAATTCAAATGAATTCAAAAAAACAAGTGAGTTAGATTATTGAAAATTGAAGTAGGCATGTTTTTATATTTTGTTCCACCACATTTTGCAAGTGGAATTAAAAATGTTGAGTGCAAAAAAAGGCTAATGTTGATAATAGAAAAGAATATAAAAGAAAACAAAATAACATTAGTTAATATCTCTAAAATAAAGGGCAAACCTAATTGCTTTACATACCACTTCAATGTGTTGATAAGAAAGTACAATCCACCACTGCCTATACCATCATTCGCGAAAATAAATGATAATTACATAATAGATATATTCGCTGGTTTAGATAAATTTTTATACAAAAAAGGTAAGAAGATAAACGAAAACGAATATTGCAACATTATAAATAGATATAATAAATATTGTAAAAATAACAGGGTAGAAGTAACCTCATTTACACAAAATGATTTATTAAAATATAATTGATATTCAATTAAAAAAAGTAAGAAAGTTAATCCATATGATTGAGTTTTTGTAAAAAATAACATTAATTATATTAACACTAAATTTCATCGAAAAAAGTACTTGAAAAAGTATTTTTTTTGTATTAAAATTAAGTTATAGAAAACTAAAGAGGAGGAAAGGTGTAATTACAAAAATTTATACATTATTTATAAACACCTAACAA
>JABLTK010002061.1_pt1 | contig 18155 bp, 19 predicted proteins | sample 7160131 | NCBI WGS metagenome assembly JABLTK01 (sample SAMN14651221, study PRJNA627086) | human gut metagenome | isolation source: feces | host: Homo sapiens
AACGGGTGGGGGAAGTGATGGCTTATGAAATCAGTAAAACGTTCGATTATAGTGCCCGGACGATCCGGACTCCGATCAATCCGATTACGGTGATGTTGCCCCGGACACGGAATTCCTCACACCTGCCCCCAGCTCTGAGCCCGCTGTCTCACAGCCGCCTGCACCACCTGAAAAATGGGTCTGCCTGACTTTTGACGACGGCCCCAGCAAAACAACGCCCGCAGTGCTGGAGGCTCTGAACAATGCAGGGGTCAAAGCGACATTTTTTGTCGTTGCCACGGGCTACAACGAAAAATATCTGCCATTGTTGGCGGAAGCATCCGCCGCCGGGCACCAAATCGCGTTCCACTCCGCCTCCCACGAATACAGCGACATCTACCGCGGCTCTGATGCCTACTGGCAGGACATCGCCCTGCTGAAACAGCGCGTCAGTCCTTACATCAACGCCGAAAGCATTCGCTATCTGCGCTTTCCGGGCGGAAGTACCAATACCGTCAGCCGCCGTTATGGCGGAAAAGGGCTGATGAAACAATTAAAATCCGAAGTGGAACAGAAAGGCTACCAGTGGGTAGACTGGAACGTCTGCGCGGAGGATGCTGTGGGCGGGCACCCCAGCGCGGATACCATCTACCGCAACGTGGTGCGGGAGACCGGCGAGCAGATCCACTGCGTGGTGCTGATGCACGACTCTGCCACCACCCGCACCACCGCCGAGGCGCTGCCGGATATCATCCGTTGGTATACGGATAACGGCTATGCCTTTTTGACCGTAGCCGAGGCGCTGCCGCTGGGGTAATGCGCCTTACAGCCACTTTTCAAAGCAGCGTCCCAGCAGCACCCCGGCAGAGACCAGCACCGCCAGCCAGAGCCAGCCTGCACCGCCGGTCACCAACCACCCTGCCGCCAGAATAGCGACAAAGGTGCACACCGGCGGCACAGCGATACGCAGGATGCGCAGCAGCTTTTCCCGCCGGGGCGGCAGTCCGGTGTCCAGCTGCTCGGGGTGCACGGCATCGCAGCAGATCTCGTCCCGGTACTTGCCCGGGTTGCGGTAGGCCTTATACGCGATGCCGTCCAGCGAAAACTCCGGGTACATTCCCTCTTTGGTCAGGGCGAAAAGCATTTCCTTTTCCTCTGCGTAGGCCTGCAAAGCCGCCGTAAACTCCTGCGGGGTGTTGATGCTGCCCTGCGGGATAAAGAAAAAGTGCTTCTGATGCTGCACCTGCGCCAGCGTGCAGTAATCCTGCAGCCAGCCGGAGAAGAAGCCCTGCTGCGGGGCGGGGCTTTCCATGCGGGTCAGGCAGGCGTCCACATCCAGCGTGTCCGCCTGCGGAGCCTGCCGGGCAAGGTCGGCGCAAAACTGCATGGCTGCTGCCAGCTGCGCCGCCTGCTGCTCCAGCACGGTCTGCTGGGCTTGCAGCGCCTGCTGCAGGGGCTGTTCCCCGCGCAGCACCGCCTTGATGGTAGGCAGCGGCACATCCAGCATCCGCAGCATACGGATGAGCTTGAGGGTACGGATGTTCCCGGCGGTGTAATCGCGGTAATCGTTGCCCTGCCTGCGTGCCGGTGTGAAGAGCCCCTCTTTTTCATAAAAGCGGATGTTCGGGGCGGACACACCGCTTTGTTCGGAAGCCTGTTTGATATTCATTTGCTTCACCTCCGCCCTTACATTACACCTTAAAGCCGGTTGAAGGTCAAGGCTTTTGCGCAAAAAACAGAGCCGCCGCACAAAAATGTGCAGACGGCTCTGTGAAAAGATGTTTTTATGATATGTATGTCACAGTCTGTGGCCGTGACATACATATTTTTTATTTTTAGTCCGCAGACTGGCAGAACAGGACGAATGCACGGTAAGCCATGTACAGGTCGGTCTTGTGGATGACCTCGAACGGAGAGTGCATGGAGAGCACGGGCACACCGATGTCAATGACGGGGATGCCGCGGTTTGCCACATACTTGGCAATGGTGCCGCCGCCGCCCAGATCCAGGCGGCCCAGCTCACCGATCTGCCATGCCACGTCGTTCTCGTCCATCATGCGGGTAACATAGCCCACCAGCTCGGCGGAAGCGTCGTTGGCAGCGCTCTTGCCGCGGCTGCCAGTGTACTTGAACAGGGCGATGCCACGGCCTGCGTAGGTGCCGTTCTTGGGCTCAAAGGCGCTGGCCCAGGACGGATCGTAAGCGGCGGTCACGTCGGCAGAGAGGCAGACACTGTTCTGGAATGCAATGATGTCATCCTGACCGGCGGCGCGGCAGAGCTGCTGCATAAAGTGGAAGACGTACATGCTCTGCATACCGGTCACGCCGTCGGAGCCGATCTCTTCCTTATCGGTCAGGACGCAGACGGTGGTGAACGCGGGGTTCTTGGTCTCGATCTCCGCCATCAGAGCGGGGTAAGCATCGACCCGGTCATCGTGGCCGTAGGCGCCCAGCAGGGCGCGGTCAAAGCCGACGTCACGGCACTTGTAAGCGGGCACGACCTCGATCTCAGCGCGGGTGAAGTCTTTCTCGGTGATGCCGTACTTCTCGTTGAGGAGGATCATCGTGTTGAGCTTGACGGCCTCCTTGATGTCGGCATCCTCCACAGCCTCGGAGCCGATGAGAATGTTGAGCTCCTCCGCCTTGATGCCCTCGCTCAGCTTCCGCTCGTTCTGCTCAGCCCCCAGATGAGGCAGCAGGTCCGTGATGCAGAAGACGGGATCAGACTCGTCCTCGCCCACATTCACGCTGACGGTGGTACCGTCGGCACGGGAGAACACGCCGTGGATGGCCAGCGGCATGGTGCCCCACTGATACTTGCGGATGCCGCCATAGTAGTGGGTCTTGAAATAGCTGAAATGGTCGGACTCGTACAGCGGGTTGGGGCGCAGATCCAAGCGGGGGCTGTCGGTGTGGGCAATGACCAGGTGGAAGCCCTCCTCATAGGGACGGGTGCCGATGGTGGAAGCCACGACAGCCTTGTTCAGCTGGATGAAGTAGACCTTATCACCGGGGGCGTAAGTCTTTTTGGGGTCAAACAGCTGGTAGCCAGCGTCTTTCAGCATCTGCTCGCTCTCAGCGGCCACCTCGCGCTCGGTCTTGCCGTTATCGAGGAACTTGCGGTAGCCCTCTGCAAAATCGGCGGCTGCCTTTTTGACATCTGCGGATTTGTCCGCCGCGTAAGCGGGGGTATAGAGCAGCTTTTCGGCCAGCTGCTGGGTCGGAGTTTTTTCTGCCATAGAATTTCTCCTGCCTTTCTGTTTTCTATCCTAAATATTTGAAACCAGCGGGTCTTCCCTGCCGGTTCTACCAAATTTTGTCCGGCTCACGGCGTGCCGTAAAGCCGGGTGTACACGCCGTAGCAGGCGGTGATCTTTTCCACATAGTGGTGCATCTGGTTGTACGGGAAGCCTTTCAGGGTCTGCCCGTCGGAGGAATGCTCCTCCATCTGCAGCAGGGTGTCCACCGTGCCCCAGCCGCTGTGGTAGGCAGCCGCTGCCGTGGCTACATCGTTGCTGTAGCGTTCCATGCACAGGTGCAGGTAGTAGCAGCCAAACCGGATGCTCACGGCAGGGTCGTAGAGGTCACCAAATGTCAGGTCCTCGTCCGGGGCGATCTTGCTCCGCAGCCAGAGGAATGTTTCCTCCGTCATCTGCATCAGGCCCCGGGCCTCTACGGTAGAGGTGGCATCCGGGTCAAACCCGCTCTCCGTGCGGATAAACGAGTAGACCAGCAGCGGGTCCAGATGATAGACCTGCGCCCACTGCTCCACAAAGGCCTGATATTTGCGGGGGTAGAACTGCTGCTCCACCTGATCGCGGACCGACGGCACCGAGAGCACCACCATCCCCACCAGCGCCAGAAGCACCAGGGCTTTCATCAATTTTTTCAAAATGGACGCGCCACCCCGTCTTTCCCGGCCGCCTCAGCCAGCAGCTGCTCACACAGTGTGTTGGCGGAAGCTTCCAGCGCCTCCAGCGCTCCGTCGTTGCAAAGGACGTAATCCGCATGGGCACGCAGTGTTTCTTCGGGTGTCTGCGCATTCAGGCGGCGGGCAGCCATCTCCGGTGAAATGCCGTCCCGGGCCGCAATGCGGGCCACACTGGTAGCAAAGGGAGCGGTCACGACCGCCAACCGGTCACATTCCGCTTCCGCCTCCGTGCCCACAATGACAGCCCCATCCAGCACAAAGAGGCGGTTCTCGGCTTCCTGCGCCGCCTGTTTCGCTGCCCGGATGCGGCGGAGGATTTCCGGGTGGGTCAGCGCGTCCAGCGCCCGCTTGCCCTCCGGCGTTGCAAAGGCCCGGTCTGCCAGCAGGCGGCGGTCCAGCGTGCCATCTGCCCGGAGGATATCGTCCCCGAACCGCTCCGCCAGCCGGGGCAGCAATGGCGAGCCCAGGAGCAGGATCTCCCGGGACATCTGATCGGCATCGGCCAGCGGGACACCGTGTGCAGCAAAAATAGACGTGACCGTGGATTTGCCGCAGCCGCTGCGGCCCGTAATGCCCAGCGTAATCATAGCTGGATCACCCGGAATGCCGCCGCCCGGATCAGGCGGTTGTAAACAGCCATGGAGAGGCCGTCTTTCCGGGGGCAGCGGGCATAGACCACGGAATCTCCCTGCTCATCCAGTGCGCGCAGGCTCCGGAAGATGTGCTTGGCCTGGTCGGCACCATCGCCCTCGCGGCCATACTCCACACAGGGCACTCCCAGCTTTTCGGCCTCGCCGGTAAAGCAGAGGCAGCTGGGGTTCTGGTCGGCGTGGGCGTCCACATACGCCTTGAACTGCTCAAAGCTGCCCTCCAGCAGGGTCACATCCGCCTTGGGGGCGTAGTGCTTATACTTCATGCCGGGGCTGCGGACCACAGCGCCCTCCGGCAGCTTTTCGAGGATGGCTTTGGAAACTTCCACTTCCTCGCCGAGGGCGCGTTCCAGCTCTTCCAATGTAATGTGGCCGGGGCGGAACAGGGTGGGCTTCTCGCCCACCACCGAGATGACGGTGGATTCCACGCCCACCGCACACTCGCCGCCATCCAGGATCAGCGGCAGGCGGCCATCCATATCGGTAAAGACGTCCTGCGCGTTGGTGGGACTGGGCTTGCCGGAGAGGTTGGCCGAGGGGGCTGCAAAGGCGCAGCCGCTCTGCCGGATGATGGCCTGCACCACCGGGTGACTGGGCATCCGGATGCCCACGGTATCCAGACCGGCACAGCACTCCGCTGCCACCTCCGGGCCGCGGGGCATGATGATGGTCAGGGGGCCAGGGCAGAACGCCGCCATCAGCAGCTGGGCACGCTCCGGCACCTCACTGACAAGGCCGGGCAGCATGTCCGGGCCTGCAATGTGGACGATGAGGGGGTTGTCCTGCGGGCGTCCCTTTGCCACAAAGATTTTTTTGACGGCTTCCCCGTTGCGGGCGTCGGCTGCAATGCCGTACACCGTTTCCGTAGGGAGAGCCACCAGCTCTCCCTGCCGCAGAAGCTCTGCACCGCGGGCGATGCCTGCCGCATCCGCCGGGCGAAGTTCCGTTTTTATTTTCATACAAATCATCGCTCTTTTCTACTGTAAAGTATAGTTTCTTTACACCGTTTCGTGCGTATTATCTATCGCTTTGCGTGTCCAGCTGGCGCAGCTTTTCAGCCTGCTCGCGCATGGCAAGCGCATCGATGATCTCATCCAGATTGCCGTCCATGATCTTGTCCAGATTATGGACCGTCAGGCCAATGCGGTGGTCCGTGCAGCGGTCCTGCGGGAAGTTGTAGGTGCGGATCTTTTCGCTCCGGTCGCCGGTACCCACCTGCCCCTGCCGGTTGGCATTGATGGCGTCCTGCTGCTCTTTCTGCTTCTGGGCCAGCAGGCGGCTGCGCAGAATTTCAAGGGCCTTATCTTTGTTCTGGAACTGGCTGCGCTCGTTCTGGCATTCTACCACCATGCCGGTGGGGAGATGTGTCACACGGATGGCGCTGGAAGTCTTGTTGATGTGCTGGCCGCCGGCACCCGAAGAGCGGAATGTATCAATGCGGAGGTCTTTCATGTCCAGCGCAAAATCCACTTCCTCGGCCTGGGGCATTACGGCTACCGTTGCCGTGGAGGTGTGGATGCGGCCCTGCGTCTCCGTTTCCGGCACTCGCTGCACTCGGTGGACACCGCTCTCATATTTGAGGCGGTTGTAGGCGCCCCGCCCGTTCACCGCGATGATGGCCTCTTTCACGCCGCCCAGCTCGGTCTCGTTGAGGTTGAGCACTTCCCACTCCCAGCCCCGGCTCTGGACGTACATGCTGTACATCCGCATCAGGCTGTGGGCAAACAGGGCCGCTTCCTCGCCGCCGGCTCCGCCGCGCAGCTCCAAAATCACGCTTTTTTCGTCATTTGCATCCTTGGGCAGCAGCAGAATTTTGAGATTATTTTCCAGCTCCGCCACATCCTGACTCTTTTCGCTGACTTCCTGCTGTACCATTTCCTTAAAGTCCGCGTCGAGGGTCTCCCCCTCCAGCAGGGCTTTGGCCTGTTCCAGATGATCTTTGGCGGTAGCCAGCTTCCGGTAGGCGTCCACCACAGGCTCCAGCTCGTGGTACTCCTGCATCAGGCGGCGGAACAACGCCGGGTCTGCAGCCGTTTCCGGCTGGTTCAGGCGGATGGAAAGCTCCTCAAACCGGTGGCTGACCGCCTCCATTTGGGAAAACAGTTTTGGCATATTGGGCAGTTCTCCTTACAACAATTTCCGAATGTGCTGACAGCTGCAAGGCGCTACACCGTGCCCGGTTTGATGACTTTTTTGATGTTCTTTTCAATTTTTGCGCGGGGCAGCATGACCTCGCGGCCACAGCCCGTGCAGCGGATCCTGAAATCCATGCCCACGCGCAGCACCTCAAAGCTTGCAGCGCCGCAGGGGTGCTTTTTGCGGGTGAGGATGGTATCTCCCACTGCAATGTCCATAAGTGTATCCCTCCTGCTTGTACAAAGTGGTACAGGCCGTATGGGCGGGGCACAACCCCACGCATACAGATATAGTATAAACCAAACTCGTGCAAAATGCAAATATCTGCTGCCGGCTGCGCATATGGTGTACCAGCCTGGTGCCACCAGCCGGACCGCAGGCAAAACACAAGAGAAAGAGGAATGAAAGATGATGCAAACATTCAGAACCGAAAGCAACTACCGCAGTGCGAACCGCCTCTCCCCCGCGGAGCTGCGGGCCGCCATGGCCAACCGCGAGATTTTGCAGAGCACCGCCCTCGCCTTTGATACCCAGCGGCAGCTCCGCTTTGAGCTGGGCGGCACCAAAGCGGTGATGCCCTTTGCCCAGTGTGCCGACGGAGCGGAAAACGGCTCGGTGCGGGATATTGCCGTGCTGACACGGGTGGGCCGCCCCACCTGTTTTATCATTGAATCTCTGGATACCGATGAGAGCGGCCAGCCGTTCTACCGGCTCTCCCGGGCTGAGGCCCAGCGGATGTGCAAGGCGGAGTATCTCGACACCCTGACGCCCGGCGATATCCTGCCGTGCACCGTGACCCATATTGAACCCTTTGGCGCGTTTTGTGATGTGGGCTGCGGCATCAGCGCCCTTTTGCCCATTGATTGCATGTCCGTCAGCCGCATTTCTTCCCCCGCTGACCGGGTCAGCGTAGGGCAGCAGATTCTGTGCGCCATCAAAAGCCGGGATGTACAGGGGCGGTTCGTGCTCACCATCCGGGAGCTGCTGGGCACCTGGGCCGAGAACGCTGCCGCTTTTACCGTAGGGGAAACGGTCGTGGGCATCGTGCGGAGCGTGGAGGAATACGGCACCTTTATTGAGATCGCGCCCAACTTGGCCGGGTTGGCGGAAAGCTGCCCCGACCTGCACCCCGGCCAGCCTGTGAGTGTCTACATCAAAAATATCCTCCCGGACAAAATGAAGATCAAGCTGGTCATCGTCAACCACAGCCTGAGCCAGAGCCACCGGTTTGAGCTGCGGTATTTCATCACGGAGGGGCACCTGGATCACTGGCTCTACTCCACCCCGGAGAGCCACAAACGGATCGAGACGGATTTTGCGGTTGCGGCTTGCAATCCGGCCTGAAACCCTTTATACTAGAGTGGAATAGAAAATAAAACCAGAGGAGATGTGTGAACGATGGCCGCCAACGATGCTTTTACTGCCGGAGTACGTCCCGGCGGGCTGACGAACAGCACCGAGATCCGGTTGCTGCTGTGCTATCTGGTCAAGAATGCCGGGCCCATTACCCGGACGGAGATCGAAAACGCCCTGATGGAGGAAGCGCTGGTCAATTACTTTGAGATCGGCTCCTGTCTGGACGATATTACCCGGCAGAGCCTTGTCACTTTGCAGAACGACCGCTACGCCATCACGGAGAAAGGCCGCAAGGTAGCGCAGGAGCTGGCCTACGATCTGCCCCGCAGTGTGCGGGAGCGGGCCGTGGCTGCCGTCTTTCGGGCCCAGACCTGGGCCCGAAAGGAAGCGGAATACAGTGCCCGCATTACCGAGAAAGCGGACGGCCACTGCTCCGTCCGCTGCACGGTCAAAGCGCTGGATCAGGAGCTGTTCTGCCTGGATTTGGGCACCCCGGACCGTCTGAGCGCCGAGCTGGTCAAAAAGCAGTTCATCCTGAAAGGCAATGAGATCTATCAGATGCTCATTACCAAATTGACCGAAGAAAAAAACTGACCTTTTGCAATTTTTACCAAGAGAACGTCCCCTGCCCCAGCGGCCATTTGCGGCCACACGGGTGCAGGGGGCTTTTTGTCTTACCCCAAACAGCCTCGTTATTTTTTCTACTTTGGCTGAGAATCTTAACAATGGGCAGACTTTATGGTATGCTTATCAGATGTGAGTATTTTTGACACAGCCGTGGGCGTGATCGTGGCGCTGGCCGTCAACTACTACCTGCCCCGGGAAAAAGTCGTGCCCCTGTGGGAGGGGTTCAAAGCCAGAATTTCCGGTAAGAGCGCAAAATAACCCGTTTTACTGTTTGCCCAGCTGCCAGAACGCCACGGCGCTGGCTGCCGCCACATTGAGCGAATCCACCCCGTGGGACATGGGGATCTTGACCGTGTAATCGCAGGCGGCAATGGTGGAGCGGGCCAGGCCGTCGCCCTCGGTGCCCAGCACAATGGCAAGCTTGGGTTCCTTGGCCAGCTGTTCGTCGTCGATGCTGACAGAACGGTCACTCAGGGCCATGGCAGCCGTTTTGAAGCCCAGCGCATGGAGCTGCTCCATTCCCTTTTCCGGCCAGTCGGCGGGCGTCTGGCCGATCTGCGCCCAGGGCACCTGAAAGACAGTTCCCATGCTCACCCGCACCGCCCGGCGGCAGAGCGGGTCACAGCAGGAGGGGTTGATGAGGACGGCATCCATGTTGAGGGCCGCTGCACTGCGGAAAATGGCCCCCACGTTGGTAGAATCCACAATGCCCTCCAGAACAGCCACCCGCCGGGCATTTTTGCAGAGTTCTTCCACGGAACGGGGTGCCGGACGGCGGAATGCGCAGAGCACGCCCCGGGTAAGTTCAAAGCCCGTCAGAGCCGCCAGCAGCTCTCGATCCGCCGTGTAAACAGGAGCATCCCCGCAGCGGGTCAGGATTTCTGCCGCCGGACCGGTGATCTGTTTGCGCTCCATCAAAAGGGAGAGCGGCTGATAGCCTGCATCCAGCGCCCTGGAAATAACTTTGGGGCTCTCGGCAATAAAGATGCCTTTCTCCGGCTCCAGACGATTGCGCAGCTGGTTCTGGGTCAGCCGGGCGTAGGGGTCCAACTCCGGGGCGTGAAAATCGGTGATCTCGATGATATTCGGCATAGGATGCTCTCCTTTGGCATTGTTCAGAATTGTGTGGCCTTATTCTAGCACATCCGGCTCCAGAATGCAAAAATGCAGAGTCCGCCTTTGGCTGGCATATCATTTCCACATGTCAGCCATACCCCGGAATCTATCTTGTGCTTTTTGCCGAATGTGCTTATAATAAAGGAGCTGCCTTTTGCGGCGGTAGTCTTTGAAATTCAAGAGAGGTGGAATACTCCATGCAGACCAGCTCGGCGTCCAAGCGCCTGCTGCACGGCCAGATGTCGGAATCGTTCGTCACGGCCATGTTTTTGTCCCTTTCAGGCGGCTTACAGGACGCATATACCTACTTTTTCCGCGGCAAGGTTTACGCCAATGCCCAGACGGGCAACATCGTGTTGCTGAGCCAGCACCTGTTTACCGGAGATTTTCTCAAAGCGCTTCATTACCTGATCCCGCTGGTCGCTTTCGCTTCCGGCATTCTGGCGGCGGAACTGTTCCGGGAACACTTCCAGAGCCTGAAAGCCCTGCACTGGCGGCAGATGATCGTTCTGGCAGAGATCCTGCTCCTGTTCAGCGTGGGATTTTTCCCGCAGGAGCTGAACCTGCTGGCCAACGCCGTCGTCTCGTTCTCCTGCGCCATGCAGGTACAGACGTTCCGCAAGGTGAACGGCTATGCGTATGCCAGCACCATGTGCATCGGCAACATGCGCAGCGGCATGGAGGCTCTGGCTGTCTGGATCGTCAAGCACGACCCCAAAGCCCTGCGCAAAGTTTCCCATTATTTGGGCATCATCTTCCTGTTTGGCGTGGGTGCGGGCCTTGGCTGGGTGGCCGTGGAGCATTTTGCCACCCGGGCCATCTGGTGGTCCTGCCTGCTACTGCTCATCTGCTTCGCGCTGATGTTCATTCGGGAAGATCTGGAGGACAACCCCGCCATTGAGCAGGACCTTGCCGAGATCCGGCAGGAAGCAGGCGAGATCGACCACCTGCTGAAAAAGGAACTGCACGAGGAGCACGAGGCTCTCCGCGATACGCTGGAACACAAAAACTGAATCTATTTTTCAAATGGCCGCTTTTTTCCTCCCGCCGGGGGATGGGCGGCCTTTTTGCATCCATTCTTCCGGGGAATGGATGTGATGAAAATTCCGTATTTTACAAATATCATACTGGATGTTTCCCATCCCATCGTTCTGGTGCGGGCTGCCACAGAAACCGAGTGTGAAAACGGCCCCGTGCAGTCTCCCCTGCCGAGGCTGTTTTCATTTGCTGAATCATCTAAAAATAGAATGGTTCACGATAAAAACCAGCTATTTTACAGAATGATAAAAGTGCGGTATTCTATGGTCAGAAAGAAGATCCCCCACGGGATGAAAGAGAGTATCAGTACCACCCGGTTTTAGAAAGGAAATATCTGCTATGATCAAACTGTATGAGAACGGCATCTACCTGGTCAACGGCGAAACGATCTGCTCCTGCCCCGAGGAAGTGGCCCAGAAGTCCGGCCGCGCTACCACCAAAGAGGAGGCCACCAAGGGCACCATGGCCTACGGCATCCTGCAGGCTCACAACCAGAGCGATGACCCCGACGCCCTGCGCCTGAAGTTCGACTCCATGACCAGCCACGACATCACCTATGTCGGCATCATCCAGACGGCCCGTGCTTCCGGCCTGAAGCAGTTTCCCATCCCCTATGTCCTGACCAACTGCCACAACAGCCTGTGCGCTGTGGGCGGCACCATCAACGAGGATGACCACAAGTTTGCCCTCTCCGCTGCGCACAAGTACGGCGGCATCTATGTGCCCACCAACATGGCCAACATTCACAGCTACAACCGTGAGACGATGGCTGCAGGCGGCAAGATGATCCTGGGCTCCGACTCCCACACCCGCTACGGTGCTCTTGGCACCATGGCCGTGGGCGAGGGCGGCGGCGAGCTGGCCAAGCAGCTGCTCTGCCGCACTTACGATTTCGCCCGTCCCGGCGTCATCGCCATCTACCTGACCGGCACCCCCCGCGTCGGCATCGGCCCCCACGATGTGGCCCTGAGCATCTGCGGCGCAGTCTACAAGAACGGCTACGTCAAGAACAAGGTCATGGAGTTCGTCGGCCCTGGCGTGGCTTCCCTGCCCATCGAGTACCGCAACGCCATTGACGTGATGACCACCGAGACCACCTGCTGGTCTTCCATTTGGGTGACCGATGAGGAGACCCAGCGCTACTACACTCTGCATGGCCGTCCGCAGGACTACAAGAAGCTGAACCCCGCTGAGGTCGCTTACTATGACGGCTGCGTCTACATCGACCTTCCCACCGTGGAGAGCACCATCGCCATGCCCATGCATCCCTCCAACACCTACACCATCCACGAGCTGCAGGCCAACGCCAGGGACATCCTGCATCTGGTACAGGAAGAGGCCAACAAGCAGATCAAGGGTGCCAAGATGAACCTGGACAGCAAGTACCACGATGGCGCTGTCTGGGTGGATCAGGGCGAGATCGCAGGCTGCGCCGGTGGCACGTTCGATAACATCTGCGCCGCTGCCGACATCCTGCGCGGCAAGAGCTGCGGCAACGGTGCCTTTACCCTGAGCATCTACCCGGGCTCCATGCCGGCTCTGGCCGAGCTCATCCGCAATGGCCGCGCCTCCGACCTGGTGGACGCCGGTGCCATCATGCGCGAGTGCTTCTGCGGTCCCTGCTTCGGCGCAGGCGACTGCCCGGCCAACGGCGAGTTCTCCATCCGCCACACCACCCGCAACTTCCCCAACCGTGAGGGTTCCAAGCCGGGCGAGGGCCAGATGAGTGCCGTGGCGCTGATGGATGCACGTTCCATCGCCGCTACCGCTGCCAACGGCGGCAAGCTGACCGCTGCCACCGATCTGGACATCGAGTACACCAAGCCCGAGTACCACTACAACGCAAACCTTTACGCAAAGCGTGTTTACAACGGCTGGGGCCATGCCGAGCCGGAAACCGAGCTGCGTTTCGGCCCCAACATCAAGGACTGGCCTGAGATGCCTGCCCTGACCGACGACCTGCTGGTCAAGGTCTGCTCCTACATCACCGACCCCGTGACCACCACCGATGAGCTCATCCCCTCCGGTGAGACTTCTTCCTACCGCTCCAACCCCGAGCGCCTGTCCGATTTCGCCCTGAGCCGCCGCGACCCCCAGTACGTCTCCCGCAGCAAAGAGGTGCGCCAGATCGAGCGGGACCGTGAGGCGGGCAAGGCCCTGCCCGAGGAAGTGCGCAACGTTTACGCTGCCTTGACCAAGGCCGGCATCGCCAACGATCCTGCCCATACTGACATCGGCTCCACCATCTTCGCCAATATGCCCGGCGACGGTTCCGCCCGTGAGCAGGCTGCCTCCTGCCAGCGCGTGATGGGCGCTGCCGCCAACTTTGCCAAGCAGTACGCCACCAAGCGTTACCGCTCCAACTGCATCAACTGGGGCATGACCCCGTTCCTGGTGGAAAACCCGGAAGTCTTTGCTCTGGGCGATTACATCTTCATCCCCGGCCTGCGGCAGGCTGTACTGGAAAATAAGGCCAGCTTCTCCGCTTACGTCGTCAAGGCAGACGGCATGGTCACGGAGTTCCCGGTCTCCACGGGTGCCCTGACCGAGCCTGAGCGCCAGATCATTGCCGACGGCTGCCTCATCAACTACTACCGCAACAACCAGTAAGATGGAGCGGCACGGGCTTGCGCTTCTGTCCACAAAACAGTATACTGAAAAAAAGACCGAAAAAAGGACGGAACATGCTATGGATGAAAAAGATCTGCAGATCTTCCTGACCCTTGCCGAGACGGGCAACCTGACCCGGACGGCGGAGAAGCTCTATCTGGCACAACCTACCCTGAGCAAGCGGCTACAGAACCTGGAGTCCGAACTGGGTGCCACCCTGTTCCTGCGCAGCAAGCACGGCGTGACCCTGACACCCGCCGGGGAGGCGGCACGAGAGACGTTCCTGCACACCACCAAGGATTTTGAGGACCTACGGGAGCGGCTGCAGAGAGGCCGCGGCATCGTCAGCGGTACGCTGCGCATCGCTACTTCCATTGATTACTCCACCTATCGCCTGCCGGAAGTGCTGGCGCAGTACACCACCCACTACCCGGAGGTCAAGCTGCAGATCTACAGTGAGCACAGCCGGGAGTGCGTGCGGCAGATGCAGACCGGCCGCCCCCACATTGCCATCATGCGGGGCGAGTGCGAGTGGGACGAGGGCAAACTCCTGCTGGAGCGGGAATCCGTCTGTCTCATCCGGAACAAGGCCAATGCGGACACGCCGCTGGAAGAGCTGCGGTACATTGACCGGGACGCGAATCCCGAGCACCAGAGCATGAAATCCCGCTGGCTGATGGAGCACAAGCTGGAGCCCTCCAGCATCCTGAATGTGGAGGGCCTTTCCACCTGCGTGGCCATGGTCAAGGCAGGTCTGGGCTGGAGCATCGTGCCGGAGATCTGCCTCTCCTACTTTGACGGCATTGCCGAGCCGCTCTTCTTTGCGGATGACACGCCGCTCACCCGCTCCACCTACCTGCTCTACCGCAGGCGGGAAACGGAGCTGCCCCAGGTACGGGCATTCATCCAGACCGTCTGTGAGCGGGAGAACATCCCCTCCCCCGTGCCGCGCGTCTGACCGATTTTCAAAACCGCAGTCCACTTGCAGTCTTATGCAGGCAGGCTGCGGTTTTTGTCATTTTCTCGCAGAATCCAATTGCAGAGCCGTAATTGGTGTGGTATACTATTAGCATTGTGTTATTGAAACAGGAAGAGGGGTCAACGAATGAAAAAAGGCTTTGACAACGATAAATATCTTCTCATGCAGTCCCAGCACATCCGGGAGCGCATTGCCCAGTTTGACAACAAGCTCTACCTGGAGTTTGGCGGCAAGCTGTTTGATGACTACCACGCCTCCCGCGTGCTGCCCGGCTTCCAGCCGGATTCCAAGCTGCAGATGCTGCTCCAGCTGAAAGACCAGGCGGAGATCGTCATCGTCATCAGCGCGGAGGACATCATCAGCAGCAAGGTTCGCGGTGATTACGGCATCACCTATGATCTGGACGTGCTCCGCCTCATCGACGCGTTCCAGGGCGTTGGCCTGTTTGTGGGCAGTGTCTGCATCACCATGTACACCGCCGCCCCCGAGGTGGAGCAGTTTGAGCAGCGGCTCAACGGGCTGGGCATCCGGACGTTCCGCCACTACAAGATCCCCGGCTACCCCAACGATGTGGCCCGCATCGTCAGCGACGAGGGCTACGGCAAGAACGAGTACATCGAGACCCAGCGCCCGCTGGTGGTCATCACGGCCCCCGGCCCCGGCAGCGGCAAAATGGCCACCTGTCTGTCCCAGCTGTACCACGAGTACAAGCGAGGCGTCAAGGCCGGTTACGCCAAGTTTGAAACGTTCCCCATCTGGAACATTCCCCTCAAACACCCGGTCAACCTGGCCTACGAGGCCGCTACCGCCGACCTGAACGATGTGAACATGATCGACCCGTTCCATCTGGAGGCCTACGGCAAGACCGCTGTCAACTACAACCGCGACATTGAGATCTTCCCGGTGGTCAACGCCATGTTTGAGCTGATCGCGGGCAAGAGCCCCTACCACTCTCCCACCGACATGGGCGTGAACATGGCCGGCAACTGCATTGTGGACGATGCTGTCTGCCGCGAGGCTTCCCGCAATGAGATCGTCCGCCGCTACTTCAAGGCCCTGTGCGACCAGAAAGTCAGCGGAAACGCCAGCAGTGAGCTGTTCAAGCTGGAACTGCTCCTCAATCAGGCAGGCCTCACCGTGGGCAGCCGCCCGGTAGAGCAGCTGTCTCACGCTGTCTCTGAGAAGACCGGCGGTGCTCCCGCTGCCGCCATCCAGCTGCCGGACGGTACCGTTGTCACCGGCAAGACCGGCCCTCTGCTGGGTGCTGCTTCCTCTGCCCTGCTGAATGCCCTCAAGAAGCTGGCCGGCATCGACCAGGAAGAAGACCTCGTCTCCTGCCGCGCCATTGAGCCCATCCAGACCCTGAAAACCAATTATCTGGGCAGCAAGAACCCCCGCCTGCATACCGACGAGATCCTGATTGCCCTTTCCAGCTCGGCTGCCGAGAACGAGACTGCCGCCAAGGCCCTGCGCCAGCTCTCCATGCTGAAAGGCTGCGACATGCACTCCACCGTCATCCTGTCCAGTGTGGACACCGATACCATCAAACGGCTGGGCATGTACCTGACCTGTGAGCCGGTTTATGAGGAAGAGGACCGCAAGTACCACAAGCGCTGATTTTCCTCCCCTATGACACAAAAAGCCCGTTCCGCGAAGCTTTCACGGAACGGGCTTTTCTGATGCGTTTTATTCGGAATAGTGTGCCAGGAACTGTTTGGTGCGCTCCTCCTTGGGATGGTCGATGAGCTCTTTGGCAGGGCCCTCTTCCACCACCACGCCGCCATCCATAAAGAGGATGCGGTCTGCCACGTCGCGGGCAAAGTGCATCTCGTGGGTGACGATGATCATCGTGGTCTTCCGATCGGCCAGGTCTCGCAGCACCCGGAGGACTTCGCCGGTCAGCTCCGGGTCCAGCGCGGAAGTGGGCTCGTCAAAACAGAGGATGTCCGGGTGGAGAGCCAGTGCGCGGGCAATGGCCACGCGCTGCTGCTGGCCGCCGGAGAGCTGGTGCGGGTAGTGGTTTGCCCGCTCCGAGAGGCCCATCTGGGCCAGCAGCTCTCTGGCCTGTGCTTCCAGCTCGGCGTGGATGGCCTTTTTGTTGGCCTTATAATCCGGCCGCTCCTTTGCCAGCAGCTCTCCGGCCAGCATTACATTCTGCAGGGCCGTGTACTGCGGGAAGAGGTTAAAGTTCTGGAACACGAGGCCGAAGTGGAGCCGCTTTTTACGGATCTCGCTCTCCCGCTGGGTGGCGGGGTCGGCGGCATCCCACATGGTCTCACCGTTGACCTTGATGACGCCGGTGTCCGGCCGCTCCAGAAAGTTGAGGCAGCGCAGCAGCGTGGTTTTGCCAGAACCGGAGGAACCAATGATCGCCAGCGCCTCGCCTTTTTCCAAAGTCAGTGAAATGTCCTTGAGGACCTTGGTGTCTTCAAAATTTTTCCCGATGCCGGAGGCTTCGAGTAATGCCATAATGTTTCGCCCTCCTCAGCAGCGGAAATAGTCCATCTTCTTCTCGGCCCAGTTGAGCAGGAGCGTGAGGGCTCCCACAAAGACGAGGAAGAAGATCGCGGTGGAAAACAGCGGCCAGATGAGGCCCTTTGCGCTGTATTCCTTTGCCATCATGATGATCTCTTTGTTTGCAATGGTGTTGGCCAGCGAGGTATCCTTGACCAGGGTAATGATCTCATTGCCCATGGGAGGCAGGATACGTTTGACCACCTGCAGCAGTGTGACCTTGAAGAAGATCTGGGTCTTGGTCATACCCAGCACCTGCCCGGCCTCAGTCTGGCCCTTGGGCACCGCCTCGATGCCGCCGCGGTAGATCTCCGAGAAGTAGCAGGCGTAGTTGATGGCAAAAGCCACCACCGCCGCCACCAGACGGCCGTTGGAGCCGGAGGGCCAGGGGTTATTGAAGCCCATCAGGCCCGGGCCTAAATAGATGACGATGATCTGAAGCATCAGCGGGGTGCCGCGGATGATCCAGACGAACGTCTTGACCGCGCCGCGCAGGGGGGCGCAGCGGCTCATGGAGCCAAACGCCACCACCAGCCCCAGCGGCAGGGAGAACACCAGTGTCCAGAAAAAGAGCTCACAGTTGAGCAGAAACGCGCCGGAAAGGCGCTCAAGAATCACAGCCACAAACACACACCCATCAATTCAAACATACGTTCGGTTTTTACTCCGCCAGAGTCAGACCATATTTCTCGGCCAGAGCGCCCATGGTGCCATCGGCCTTGAGCTCGTCAAAGGCGGTGTCCACAGCGGCGGCCACATCGCTGCCCTTGCGGAATGCCACGCCGTACTCTTCCACATTCAGCTCGTCCACCATTTTCAGGTTGGCGTAGTCCGTGCCCTCGCCGATCATGGCCGAAGCCAGGGTCAGGTCCAGCACAGCAGCGTCGGCGGTGCCGGCGGCAACTTCCATCAGGCAGTCCGTCTGGACGCTCTTGGAAACGTAATCGGCCTGTGCCAGGTTCTCGTCCTCCTGGATGGTGGTCTCACCGGCGGAACCGGCCTCGGCGACCACGGTCTTACCCACGAGGTCTGCGGTGGAGGTGTACTCGGTGCCATCCTTGACCACAACGACCTGTGCGTTCTTGACGTAGGGTTTGGTGCAGGCCATGTTCTCCTCACGGTCATCCGTCAGGGTCAGGCCGTTCCAGATGCAGTCGATGCTCTTGGCGGCCAGCTCGGTCTCCTTGGTGTCCCAGTTGATCTCCACGAACTCCGGCTC
>JABLTK010153722.1_pt1 | contig 18141 bp, 25 predicted proteins | sample 7160131 | NCBI WGS metagenome assembly JABLTK01 (sample SAMN14651221, study PRJNA627086) | human gut metagenome | isolation source: feces | host: Homo sapiens
AGAAAACAATGGAAAGAAATTGCCCAGCGTATTCCAGGCCGTAATCACGTACAGTGCTTACAGCGATGGAAGAAGGTACTTCGTCCAGGTCTAAAGAAGGGACACTGGACAGATGATGAAGACAATTTGCTAAGATTGTATCGAGATAAGTGTAGTAATTGGGCAGAAGTTGCTGAGAAAATTCCTGGTCGCACAGCAAAGCAATGTCGTGAGCGATGGTGTAATCATGTTGATCCGAACGTACGGAAAGGTGATTGGTCGACAGAAGAGGATCATGTGATTGTGTGTTTACAGGAACAATGGGGAAATCGTTGGTCTGCTATAGCTGAGGTGAGTGTGAGAAAGAGGAATGAGTTGTAGCAGCTACCTGGAAGATCAGAGAATGCAGTGAAGATTCGTTGGAAAACACTTTGTAGAAAAGGTATTCCAGAAGTAGGTGGTTATTCTTGGAGTGTCAGAAATAGTCCTATCATTCATCACAGAAACTTCAACCTTCTAAGACATCATCTTCACAGCCACCAGCCAACGTTCCTCAGAAACAACCCTCCACACAGCCTTCACTGGGTCCTCTTCCTTCTTTGTATCTTCCTGCTGGTAGTTATATGAACATGCCAGTGTTTCCTATTCCACAACAGCATTTCTTTCCTTCGCCTGATCCACAGCAACCTCCATTCACGAGTGTCACTTCAGTAGGATTGACGTCACTAGAAGGATCAGGTTTCGGTTTGCCAGTTTATTCTCAGATGAATCCGTGGTTTGGTTCTGATGGAATGTCAAGGCCATTATCATTCAACTACACATCACCACCACCTACTGGCGATGGTGTACGTGATGAATGTGTGTGTGATTCTTAGAAGAGTAATATGATGGATTATATGTTACGATTCAATTCTCCTGATGGACAGGGACCAGGAGAGGATGCAAGTCGATTGACTACCTTCCCTACACAACCTACACTGTCAAGTCAACACTCTTTTTCCACATTGACAAATCCTTTGGATGGTCAGACAGCTAATTCTGGACCAAGTGAACCACTGAAAGAGTTACCTAGTTTGGGTTAATTGACTTTGTTTGTGTGTAAAACAGAAGTGAATTAAATGGAACAAACATCAAATTCTACAAGTTGAATATGGAGAGAGGGAGTGTGAAACATGATTTGGGTATAATAACGGAAGTTGCAATGGAGAGTAAAGGGTACAAATGATAACTCAATCTCCCTCAATACATTATTTACAAACTCATCACTATTTCGCTTCCATCGTCGACAGTACTTATAGAAATCATCACTCAATTCACCAAAACGCATCGAAAGATCGAGTTCTTTGTCCTATGTGTAAGAGATAAGATAGGTGAATGCTTGTGTGATATGACTGAGTAAACGATTCTGACGTCGTCGCAGATTCCAGGTGTTTATCTTCTCTAGTCGTCGTTTCCGGATACCTTTCACATCAAAGCGAGATGGAGATTGTATTTGTATTGCTTCTTTAATAATTGGCTGTTGAAGCGGATGTCGATTAATCTTCGGAGATCGTAATTTGTTGCCCTGTCTGGATGGAATCAACGGTATGTTTCGAGATAGGGTCATTTGAATCTTATCCTAGGATTAAATGATCCTATAATCTCTACGGCACTCTCATCTTTATTGAAGACACATACCTCAGGGGATGTAGAAGCGAATTTTACTCGTTTTCGCTTTGGAGAGAAGGATGTCTGAGGAATGGTTTGCTGACTGTTGGCATCTGACAGTGCGATTTTCTGTTCATCAATTCACATATCCACTCGTACCTTTTTCTCTTTCTTAGCTTCATCGTTCTGTTTTGGAACGACATTCTCATTTTCATCAAAAATAACAACTCTCCGATTCATTTACAAACGGAGGAAAGGGAAGGAACAATTCCCGCCATCACATGTTTAACAAACAAGTTACAGCACTACTTCTTATTCTTGGTCATGTTTAGATAAAGCATTACAGCATTAGCAGCAACTAATAGGAAAATAATAACAGATACGAACAGTTTGTTGCCAATCGCTCTTCGGTTCATATCCTATCAATCAGACGGTTTCCGTTATCCTACTCGCAACAGCTGTTTTGCCTGATTTGCATTAGTCTTAACTTCATCAACTTTGTTGATAGAACGACTCAAACTCTCTCGTTGATTCTCTAGTGTTCCAAGTGCCTCCTGACCGATATTTTCACTTTCAATTGCACTAGCCTTCACCTTTTTCAGCACCTCATTTGTTCTAAAGGTCACGACACCATTATTGACCCACTCATTGAGTTTGTTGATTCCTTCAGCCATTTTCTTTTTCTTTTCTTCCACATTCTAAGAATCACTGGTCTCAAACACAATTACAGGGCCCATTAACGATGCCTTATTCAGCTTCGCTTCCAGCCTTGAAATTTCCTTCTTTATACTTGCCAGAGATTGTTCAATATCCCGAACAAATCCCATTGCCTGAATCTTGTTGTTGTACGTCATTGTGCTAGCTGTGTTTCTCATAATCTTCAACGCCTCCTGAGCTTGCCCATAGTACTGTTTTACTCGTCCCAGCTGCTTTTGTGTCTCGCTCAGATTGGTATTCTCTTTGATTGCCGCAAAGATACTATTGATATTCTTAATAATATTGCTAGCAGATTTATAGTTTGTCTGGAACGTATCGGACATATTGAGCACGAAAAGTGGTGTTTCGAAGAGATCAAGATACTTGCCATGTTTATGAAATAACCGTGACTGAATCATCCAAAAGTAGGGACAATAATCACAGTTCCAGATCCCGGATTGCATTAGTTATTGGTTCTAATCATTGTTGTTCCGGATTATTTGTGTCCTACCGGACTTCTACAGCCTAGACAACTATCTTATTTGATCTCTTACTGTGCTCCTTATTTCTCAGGTTCTATTGCTGTATCACTTTTATGTTTCGTCAGCAGGTGGGATTCATCATGACTGTCTTATTTGTCTAGCTATCTTCTGATTCTACGCATCTACCGAAATCATGTTCTTATGATCCTCTAAACGAGGAAGAAACCCGTCACCTGGTTGGACACAATGAGCACCCTTATTTGAGAGTCTCACAATCCCCTTTTTCGTTCGGTGACTATCATGGAATCATGAACCCTTATCAAAACTCTTTTGACTATTCGTACGGTCAGTTGAGTATATTTGATATTGTATTGATTATGGTTAGTATCGCCGACTTCTTCGCTCTCTGTGGATCTAGAGAATTATCGTTATCACAAAATCCGTCCCATGAAGGATTCTTTGCCTAGTTTTGATGAAGTCGATGTCACCGGAGAGTACTATTTTGAGCCTAATAGAGCTCCACTTCAACAGACTGTGCAACCAGAGATTCGTAGTTATGTATATTCGCAGAATCATCAAGTAACTAGACCAACTGATTCTTGTATTCCTATACTTTCTGTACCATCTGTCGAAGGATCTTTTACACAGAAGACATTATCAAGACGAGAGAAAAAAATGGAGAGGAAACGTGCTTCTTATAAAACTAAACTGTGTCGCAATTATATGCGTGGCAACTGTCAGTTTGGTAGTTCCTGCCAATTTGCTCACGGAAATCAAGAACTTAGGGTTAGAACCGAGTCTATTGAATGAATTACTGTTTGTTGATGACTACTTTTTCTTCGTTTGGGAGGTTATTTTCTTAATCGACTCTATTTGATCCTGCAAGATGATGCAAGTAGAGAGAAAGCTGACTGCGATACAGTTGGGGCATCTTGGTTTTCTGATCCTTTTTTGTATCTCCAGTGTATGTAGAAGATCTTTTATTTCGCTTTTGGATATCATACTCGTGATTTCTATGATGTATAACCATGCGTTGTCAGGGATAATTGCACGGGGGTTCATTGCAACAGTCTTTGGGATTTTGAGTTTGTCCATTTGTGGAAATATTCTAGCGACGTTTGTTTCATTTCCTGTAGCCTTGGATTTGGAAAATAACGATTAGTGGATCAGTTACATTGGATTTTATTCGCTTTGTTCTATGAATGGTCTTTGTTGTTTGCTTGTTGAGGGAATGGCTCTTGTTCTTTCTATTTGGCTTCTCCTAAAGTATCCAAAAGAGAATGTACATATATACATAAATAATATCAATTGTAGAAGGACCAAATTCACTTTCATGTGCCGATGGGTATTTTCCGAATCTCTCAGTTGCTTTCTTTTGCATTTTGCCTTTCTGTGACAAATTATATCTCATTGATAATACTTTTGGTTATCTCACAACGGTCGTTTCTCTTTCATTCAACAAAGAAATGGTTGTTTTTCATTCAATCGACTTGTACTATTCTCCAGTTCTTATAATTGAATGGACTTATTTCTAGAGTCGTAGCTATGACTTTCTATCCCTTCGTCAATTCGATTTCTGGAATTGAATATATTCTTCAGATATTTGGAATCCAATCCTCTCTTCTCCCACTCATGCTATTTTTCAATCTCTTATCACTATCTCTCATTTTGCATACACCTGAAGAGGATCCAAATTCTTCTTCACTCTCCTCCAGTCCTATCGAAGTGTCTTCAATTCACCACTTCTTATCCTCTCACGGAATCTCCATTCTTATCTATGCTACTCCTATTCTTCTCTTCATATACTACTCACTCCTTCTACTCTGGGTTGGATTGTATCCTTCTCTCTTCTCATGTGGATTCCTAATATTTGGACTGGTTGATGTTCTGTTCTGTTGTTCATCTCAACATGCCTACAATAGGAAGGAGGCTGAACTGCTATTAAATGAACAGGGAAATGATTCTAAAAACTTCTTGAACTCAATCCAATCTCAATTTATCGTTCTTCCTAATATTGTATGGAGACAGCTCACATTGTGGTATGGTATTCTGGTTCAATTAAATTCGTTCTTTGGTTCTGTTTCATTCTGTTACTTTATTCGTAATCCTCGTTTTTTATTGGCATTCTTTGGTAATCACATTGGAAGTCTGTTTTCAGTGGATCGTTATATTCAATTGATAATCATAGTATTACTGTACAGTATTCAAAGAGTGTTCATTCTGTTCTTCATTAACTCTAGTTTTATCAATACTTCAATATTAAACACATAAATATGTTGAATTTCAGTCATTCCATTTCTACTTCATATTCAGTTCTTCATCACATCTATCACACTCTCTCCATACTCATTCGCTATTCTATCTTCCTCCTTCTTGCTGCTAAAATGGACATACCACTCTTCATTCTCACTTGTCTCAGTGTATATGATCATTTGGTTAACATTCCTTCTATTCCACTGATATCAACTGTTCTTATCATCATAAGCAAGGTGGGCTCTTCAATTCTTCTTCCTGTTCTTCTCTCTTGAATCTATCATTTCTAGTCTTCTCAATTAACTGAACTCTTTCAGTTATGGGGTCTGATGGGATATGAGAACCCTACTCAACCTCTCTCTTTGTTCCCCTCGCTTCTTCTTCCTCATCTTCTTTTGCTTCTCATATCTCTTTCTTCGTTTCTTCCACCATTATCTCTTGCTCCCTCTTCATCATATCTCCTTCTTCTCATCACTTGTTTGCTATGTGTCTTCATAGATACTCCTTCTCTCTCTGTTACTCTTTCTCTCCTTCTCTTCCTAATCATAATCACATTTCATGTTTTTAAACCATCCAAACTTGTTTCTATCATTTTAACTTCAATTCAGTTTTTTCTTCTCCTTCTATCCACGTCATCTGTCCTTCTAAATTTCACTTCACTCACTATTCATCTTCCTTCCATTATCTCTTCAATAGAATGGGGACTATATAAATCGATTCATTCACTAAGTCCAGATTCACGGTATGAATCATAATTAGAGGAAGATCATCAATCAGGACGTGTGTTCAGTTATCTAGCTCCCTTATTTATCAAATACTATTCATTTTATCTTTATACTCAATCCAATTCATTCAAATCATCATCCAATCCGTTAACAGAACCACTCATTGAATCAGTCACTCCTAAACCAGCCTATTCTTCCTTTGATCGATTTGTTCATGTTGTATGTATGTTTCTGTGTTTCCATAATAGCTTTGTATTGCTGGAATTCTTGCTTGTATTTCTGCAATGCCCAATATTGTCACTTTTTTAATTCTTTTCTTCCTGATTGTATGAATGTCTTTACCATCTCATTCATAGTTCTTCATTCTGCGATCTGATTATCCTTGGAAACAATGTGGTCACTATCTCATGATCCCCGTGTTTATCTTCAGTGTGATTCAATCCCTTGGTTCATTCTCGTTCCTCTCTACCTGTTCTCATCGTGTTCAACTTCTATTAGAGTATTGTTGACTCATTCTGTGACAACATAGGATTCTGGGTGTATGCTCATCCTATCCATTTGCTACTCCCATTGAAACTGTTACATTCTGGTCCCAAGAATTCCGAGAAGTGGTTCACTATAAGACATTATTGATGCGAAGTTCCATGATTATTATAGGTCTCACACTGATTATGAATTGGGTTAATTCTGATCATATTTCAAAGAATTGGATCCATTCTCTCTTTCATATTCGATCTCATTTTTGTTCTCCTGTTGAAGTAGTTGAAGTGGAAGATGAATCAACACAGCTTGAGAAAGAAGAACAAGAGTTATTGAAAGACTTATCGTCAGGAGAATGGAGTGACACTCTGGCTGATCAGGAGAAGAGAGTAGGTGAACTGGAGAAGGCATCAAAGCGATTGAGCAAGATTCACAAGCAAAAGGAAAGATTAATGAGAGGAATGAAGAGAAAACAAGAATGGAGGAGGATTCGAACAACTGTTAGTTTGGGGTTGAAGAAATGTGTTCATTTATGTTATGATTATTGGAATTCCATTTTATCTTGTTTGTTATTGGGGTTGATGACGATTGGAGGTGATTATCTGTGAATTGGATAATTGATAGCAGGTACTCAAACAGTATCATCACTCATGAACCTTCTCTTCCTATCAATTCTACTCTTTTCACAGAAGTCCATTGTAACTCGGAATCTGTTGGCTATTTGGTCTTTGATTGAGTTTCTCTGGGTATCATTGCAGCCTTGTTTTTATACAATGCTTCTTTGATTCATAGATCAGTGGATCTCTACTTCGTTATCTCCCTCATGGAATCATTTCTTCTTGATGTCTGAATACTGTTATACTTCGCTCATGATTGATCTTCTTGAATTCTTCCTTGCTGTTGTCATGACTACACGAAGTCAGAATTCATCTCAATCACTTAAGAATGAAGTAAAGATAAATCGAATAGATGATTGGATAGACAAAATTCGGTCTGTTTTCAGTCATGAATGAACTCTTCCTGTTTATTCTCTTCATAACTTCACTTAAGGCATCCTCATTACCATCACTTCTTCCACTTCTCTATTCATTCCATGGAATGTAACCAAGCTTATTGTCTGTCATTTTAGATATACGAATAGGATTACTGCTTATTCTCTTCATATCATTCAATACTGTCTTTTTGGTTTTGTTGTCTGTTTGTGTCTCTTCCAACTCCCTTTCTTCCCAGAACTCCATTCAATGAATGCATTCTGGAGAACATTATTACATGTTTTTGGAATTGACAAATTCAGAAGTGATTTGTTTGATGGACGAGCTATGTGTTTGGGTGATGGAGTTCACATAGAAAAAGGTCAGATTGTGGAATGCCATTATTTCTCCAGTTATTCTGCAATGGGTTACTATTCCCTCCTTTTGATAGTATTGTCTCTTTATGTATGACCAGTGATTCTTGTATATCATAGGATCTGATGATTAATCATTCATCTTATCAATCATTGTTGACAGCAATGAAGAATTCAAAGGAACAAATGAAGGGATTAATGGAAGGACTAATTTGTGAGAGAAGGGAGCAAGAACGAGGTAGTGAAAGAATGAGACATTTAGCATAGAGATTCGATTGAAGGAAACGAGATTGCAGTCGAAAGTACAATCAGTTGTAGGTCAGGTCCTTATTGTTGAGAATACTGTATATAAAGAGAGTAATAATGAAATAAGGAGTTTCATTGTAGTGGGAGTTTCATTGTATCAATCTCCTGAGAATCTTCGAGCAGTTCGAATTGACGGTTTTACTTGTTTGTTGGTGTTGGAGTTTCCACTGTCAACCCCTTTGGATGAGTTGACAGGTGTTGTGATTGAGTGTTGTGAGAAGATGAATGAAAAAATTGTCTCTTACTTCTTTGGTCTTGATTCTTTGCAAATTGAGAAGGAGAAAGGATGGGTAAGAGTAGAAGTACGTGGGTTAACTCCGAATAAAGAAATGGTTCTAAATGTGTGTGAGGGAACAGTGGATAATTGATTAGATTCATTGTGTATATGATCAGCTTAAGATTACGTCTCCGGTTAGAGTTATTGTGGGAGTAGAATGTGAGAGAGAAGGAGTGAGTGAAGGGATTGATGAGAGGATTGAAGGAATGAGTGAGAAAACTGATAAGGATGACGAGAATGAGGTGAATGAAGAGAGTGACTCATCATTCTCCAAATCAGAGACTTTGTATTTCTCTCCTTCATCTTCTTATGATTCTACATTCTATGAAATCCCTGAAGAGAATGTTAGATTTGAAGCTACAAACCATGAGAATAATTCAGTTAGTTTGGAGAGTACTAAGGATTCTCAATCCATCTCAGAAGTGGATATAAAAGTTGAACCAGTTCATAGGGATATTCCTTCTTTCCATGGTGTATGTTATGGTCAGTTCGTCAAAGACACATCAAGTATTTCCCACGGGGAACTATGTGATGTAATTATGAATTATAATGATCGTTATATCCAACTTATCAGTCCAAAAAAAGCTCTAAATTTGTACATTCCATTCAATCATATTTGTGATGTCTCTCTTCTTCAACTCCAATCTATTACTTATTTTCAAGTGATCGTAGTTGGTATTTGGATTGATATAATATTAGTACTTAACAGAGACTGGTTTAACACATACATTAGCACTTCAGAATGTTCATGATGAGAATTGGAACCCAGTATTCACTATAATGAATCCTTTGTTACCATTCTCTTCGGATAAGGTATTTTCTCCTTGTATAATCTTCTCTAGTTGAATGTTTTGAATTGTAATGAACAAAAGAATTGGAAACAACAATGGAATGATTACTGGAAGAATCGTTTGAATTCGACTCAGACATGGTTGACAACAAAGTAATCATTACCATTCTGTTATTATGATAGAATGTCTTTATCACATTTTGAATGGTGTATTGTGTTATATCTTAGCTTCTTATTACTCTTACGAGGAGATCTCCTCACTGCTATTTATTCCATTCATTTGTTTGTTTTCGGGTTTATTTCCCCTCTTTCATTCACTCACACTTATCTGAATTCAGCTATTTGGATTGTATTGATAAGTATGGGCATTCGATTCATTATCCAAACTCCATTGATTTGTCAAACAACACCTCAAGACTCAGGCATTTGGGAATTACACTTATCACCATACTGTGATACCAAATTCATTCCAGATCAATTTCAACCGTTGTTTATTTATTCCATGTATAAGACTGATTCTATTTACATATCCAGTTTCATTCCATTCATATTGTTCCTTCATTAGAACGCTCCTCCAAGAGGATCAAGTCTCATTTGGGATTTCATTCTTCTTCTTCTCCTATTCTCTTACAAACTCTTCTTATCTGTGAGAGTGTTCATTTCATCTCATTCCATAGATCAGAGGAATTCATTCAGTCAACCTCCTATCTGAGTCTCAGAAGGAGTATGAAAAGCAGCAACTCGAAGAATCTGATCCATTGGAGAGTAGTTTTGATGATTCAATTGAACAGTATGAGAATCAGTTACTCTCAATTCTAGTACATTCATCACACGATTGTTAGAGAAGACTCCATTCAATCATATTATCTCGACTTATCTTGAAGTACTGTATAGGTATCCTTATCTATCATAGGCTCCATGTCGTATAGGCCGTAGTTATTTATGGTAAGACTGATTAGAGGAGTTGATGACCAGGCATCAAGTCGTCATTCAATTTATCATCTTTATCTATTCTCTATTGTTTATCTCCAGAGCTGTCAATCGTCGCATATCCTTTCATATCAGTATTAGTAGTCTCTTGACAATCATTATTCTGAGTATGGAAATAACATATTCAATAACCAACTACAAGCTTCTACTGTTATATTTGTTATTATATCAGTGCTTGTTATTGTGACTGATAAGTATTTGAGTCTTAAGGTACATCATTATCACTTCTTCTCAATTTAAGATGGATATTGTTGCTAAGTATGTTTTTCATTGTGTATATGCAATTTGTATCATTATATCCTTACTTCAAGCTATTATTGAATGACTTAACATAATAGGGGTATTTTGTTATTATTGTACCCTATCACAGTTATCAGAATTGGGACGATAATATCTTCGCTCTTTTTTATATTCTCCTTCAACTCCTTTATCTATTCTATTCTTCACTCCAAATTCGTTATGGGTAGAAATAGTTATGATTTTTGTCATTCTAGTTATCCACTCAAAGCAAATCGAATCCTTGACAAAGTGAAAGAAGATACTAGTCTTATTGGACATTTATCATATTTGGTTGTTTCTGATAAGAATGCTGATACATAGGTTTATGTGTCGATTCCATTTATCTACGAGATGAATACGCTCTTAGAGTGGGTGACAACAAAAACAGTACTGGATATGAGCAATTGGTTCTGTATTGAAGAAATACACAGAATTCTGTATGATGCAAAATATGGAGTATTTTTGTCATTAGATTGTAATGAATAGAGTGAACAACGTGAGAGTGATGAGTTGTATGCACGAGCCGAACTGCGACCTCCGAAAGAGAAAACCACAAATGGAGGGTTATTGTTGATTGGCATAATTGTAGGGTATTTTGGTATCTTTTCAGTTAGCTTCTTCTTGTATTCCCTCTTCTCTTGTTCTCATCATCATCTCCAGTTCTCGTTCAGAATCCAGTGCAATCGACATCAATCAGTTTCTCTTTGATCGTATGTTTAATCACTCTATGTCAATGATAGAGTCCCAATTACACAATTCCAATTTTGCAGTTTGATCATCTATTCACATCTCACATCATTCCTCATTCGGAGTTTGAGGCCTGGTCCAATCTATTCACAGAAGAATTGTATCATAGGAAGCAATCTGTATTGAATGATGCATGGCAATCGGCAGCACAAATCATTCAATCTCCATCATCTTCCCTGATGCATTGGGAAGTGAGTGATTATCTTATTAAAGAACTGATTGAAGAATTGCAGGATTCTACCTCGATTCGGATGCGAATGGATATTCTGTTTGAACGAACTAATCCGACTGTGTGCCTGTAGAGAGAGAATAATTTTAAGGACACGAAACAAACACGAGGATCCTGTGAAGTTTCATTGAATCATCAACAATGTAAATATCCTTATTCTTTATGGAATTGGGGAAATCTTAATGATTTATGGAGTTACAAAAGATCCTTCAATTAAATTCAACAGAATTGGTGATTCCGAAATTGTAGGGATTTGTATCATATCTTATACTCAGTTTCCCTCGTTTATTTTATCTTTCGTCCAGTGATAAGGTTCAGTTCATTGACAAAGATGCATCTCAGTTCAATTCTATTGCTGTAAGAATGAATGGATTATTGTACTGTAGATGCGTATGCAAACTGATTCTGAAGGTCAGCTTGTCTGGAACATTCGTTCTAGTACTGCATGGAATGTGACAGAATTAGGATCAACTTTAGAGTTATGGGTTGTTAATGATCCAGTGTTGAATTGTAACTGACTGAAGAGATTTAATCAGTGTAGCTCTTGTAGCAGATGAAATCGGCATGTTGGGTAGTGTTGGGATTATAGGATTGTATGTGACTATTTTGGTGACTGTGGGAGGAGTAATTCGCAATTTCCTTCTTCCTCAAGTGAACTCGATCATGTGAGGATGTGGTTAAAATGAATAAAACGTAGCTATTCGTATATGCCAGATAGTACTTTGTTGTTGAATTTGGTTCATTGTCTCTATATCTGTCGATTCAGCAAATATCCGTAATGGTGATCTGTTTGGAGTAATGATTCTAGAGCTCATTCTATTGATGAAAAGAGAATCTATGAACTTCTCATTCGAATCTTCCGTTCTCCTGAGTTGATGGTGAAATTAACGGAGCATTGTCCAGACTACCATTGTGTAAAAAGAATAGTTTATGAAGATACAACTGTGTGGATTGTTTGTTGAAAATTCTTGAAGTTGCGCCAACGGGGTTATACCGCGTTTGCCGAATGAACATAGAATGAGCGATAAGGAGATTGCTCTATCTACACTCCCTACAAAAGTACTTCTTTGTTCATGGAAGTCAATAGATGGCGTCAAAATTCCCGATGAGGAGAGTTTGAAGTCTTTGTTTCATGGTTGCAATACTACGATTCGTAGTTTTGATTCCAAGTATGAATTTGAGTTTTGATTTCACTTGTAGCGAGAATCAGGCAATTGTTACTTTTGAGTCTGTTGATATTGCAAGAGATGTTAAGGAACTGTTTGATAAGGGTTATGGAAACCCTTTTTCTATTCATGCAGAGTATTGTGATGTCCATCGAATGGACAATAGCAAATCTGATGTATTATCGTTCTATTTATGTCAGAGTGATGGAGTTGAGTCAATGTGATCTTTAGAGGCTGAGAAGATTGTACCTCCCAAGGAACTCACAAATCTGTATTCCCAAATGCGTTCGATACTCAGTGAAACAATGAAGGAATCCGAATTTATCACAATTCCAATCGATTCAATGAGTCCTCCATGTCTCATCTCGTTTCTCTCTCTGTTGAATAACCAACTGTCTACTTCATACGATACTCTTCTCGTTTTCAATAAAACTTCCATTTCTCTCTCTTTACCTCACAACCTGTGGGGTGACAGTTTTGTGTTAGGAACATTGGATTCGAATCCATGGTCAGTGCGATGTCAACATAGTGGTCGGGTTTGGACATCGGACGTGGTTCATGATTGGATCCAAGTGAGTTCGAGAATTCGGTTCACCAAATCAGTTATTGTGAAGACAAGTGAAGGAAGTATACTGTTTGTTACTGTTGAGGTAGGTGTGCTTGAAATCGATAAGGAATAGAAGAGGAAAACACCTTGTACTTGCATCTATCCTGATCATTGTATCGATCGACTGAAAGAATCCACAATGAAGAGCAAACCAACGAAGCTGGAGGAAGAACATGTATATCAGGTAATAGAATAACAAAGAAGTGACAATTAGGTGTATGACAGAATTAGTTCTCATTTCTCCAGAACTCGATTTTCCAAATGGTCGTGTGTTCGAGAATTTCTGGATACGATTCCAGCTTCTTCTATTGTGTTAGATCTTGGTTGTGGTAACGGCAAATATCTGGACTACTTTAACAAGGAAAAGAAAGTGGCAATGATTGGTTGTGATCGATGTGAAGAATTGTTGAAGATATGTAGAGACCGTGCCTATGAAGTTGCTCTTGTGGATGGTTTGTTCCTTCCATATCGTTCTAATTCGTTTGATTTTGTTATTTGTGTTGCTGTTTTGCATCATCTTTCCACAAATAGTTTACGAAGACGTTTCCTTCTATCACTTGTCAGTGTGTTGCGATCGGGTGGACAAGCATTGATTGTAGTGTGGGCAGTGGATGGAATTCCGAAGAATAAAAGGGAAACGAAATTTGTTCAGGTAGATGAAGAGGTAATGGTGGGATGGACTACACCATCTGAATTGGGTGAGGAAGTGAAATTGGATCGGTATTATCATCTATTTGCTGAAGGCGAATTGGAATGGTTGTTTAGTACTGTGGAAGGAATTCGTGTGAAGGAAATCAAGTTTGACCATGATAACTGGTATGGGTTGATTGAGAAATGTTGTTTTGTTTGTTACTGTCATTTGTTGAGAATCTGTACTTGACCTGGTTATACGTAATACCGGGAATCAGACGATATTGACGACTGTTCAATCGAAACGGTTGTCATTTGTTTTCGCGTATTCTAGGGTTCTTCGGTTGCAGAGTAAGAGTATTATAGTGATTATGACTCTAGAATGCACTACCTTGAAGATGAACTCTATGGTTTGTGTAAGGCATGTGGTACAGCAGTAACGGAAATGGAAATGCAATCTCACGAGAGAACTTGTAGAGCGTCGAAGGCGGATCGAGATCGAGTATATGATTGGTTCGCTTGATTTGATGTATAGGTGATTGGAACTATGTTTGATATGTATACAGGAAGAGAACTGAATGAAATGGAATTGAAAGAGTGTGTGTTAGCGATCTCTTGTTTATAACTAGTACTAGTACATGTCAGTCAACACCTTATTCCATTTCTGAATTATCTGAAAATGTTTTGAATAACTATGTACGTGATATATAGATTTCTGTTGGATCGGAGCTTAATGAAGAAGAATCCCGTCGGATACGTCGTGAAGAGCGCCGTCGAAGACGAGAAGGTATAAATGCGTCGTATTCACGAGATCGAGTTCAAGAGGAGGAAGCAGCACTACGTGCCGAAGCGGATCGATTACGAGCTGAAATGAATGCTAAAGCGAGGTTGGATGAAGAACTGAGGAATCGCAGAGAGGAGTCTCGTAGAAGGGAGGAGGAAGCATTAGCTGAGCTGGAGGAGGAAAAGAGACGGTTAGAGGAATTGAAAGAGAGATTGCAGAGAGAGAAGGAAGAAAAGGAGAGAATGGAGAAAGAGCGAGAGGAAAGCGAGAAGGCTGAGAGGGAAAGAGTTGTGAAAGAGGCTGTGGAGAGATTGAGGAGAGAGAAAATGGAGAGAGACAGAATAGAGAAAGAGAGAATGGAGAGAGAACGACTGGAGAGAGAGAAGGAGGAACAGATGAGGAAGGAGAGAGAAAGGGCAGAGAAGAGACGACTGGAGAGAGAGAAGGAAGAGAAGGAGAGGAAGGAAAGAGAGAAGAGAGAAATTGAGAGATTAGAGAAACAGGCAGAGGCTGATCGATTAGCTGAAGAACAAAAGAAACGAGAAGAAGATGAAGAGAGACAACGCAAGGAACAGCTGCGTATTACTGCTGAGTTACAACGAATTCGTCAGAAGAATGAGGCAAGGAAGCGACATGAAGAAGAAGAGAGACATCGCCGACAAGAAGAGGAAGCTAAGATTGCTGCTCGCGTTATGGAACAGAGACAAGAAGCAGAAGCGAAGCGTCTTGCAGAAGAAGAACGATTGAAGAGAGAAGTAGTAAGGAGAGAGGAAGAGGAGAGATTAGTGAAAGAAGCTGAGAAACGAATGGAAGTTGAGAGACAGGAGGAGGAAGAGAGGAAGAAGAGAGAAGAAACGATGAGGAGTTTTCCAGTTTCCTCATCAAATCCAGTCTCTTCATCCAGATCACTCAACACTTTACCTCAGACAGTCTCATCACTCCATTCATTCTCTTCTTCTAGAATCATTTCATCACCCAAATCCTTCTCTTCTAAGCCACTCAACACATCCTCGTCACAACCTGTACCGCTCTCCACAGTTCATTCACCACGGAGTTCAGCCACTCAGCCATCTGAACCTACTCTCCCCACACTATCACTCAGTCTCACTGATGACCTGAACATCAACCCGTTTGATGCTGAGGTCTCGTTTGACTCAGTCACTCCTACGGTTCCTTCATTCTTCCCTACTCAGCAACGGATCACCAATCCATTTGGATCAGAAGAAGAGGTACTCCAGAAATTGGACCAAAATCCGGCAAAACAAGTGCAAGAAATAGGTGTTACTTTGGATAGGTCGACTTCAACTGTCAGATTGAATCCATTTGATGTGGATTCTGAAGAAGAGGAAGTTTCCACAGGCAAGTTGAATCCATTTGAGGAGTCCAGTGAACAAGATGAAATCCCCGTGAGAACCAAGAATCCTTTCGATGAAGTAGAATCAGACCCAGAAGAACCTAGTCATAATCCTTTTGACTCGGAATTCAAAGAGACTCAGTTAAATCCATTCGATCAATCCAGTGATGATTCCTTCTCGAAGTTACCTAGTGCAGCGGAACAGAAGCAGATAGGCGTCAATCCATTTGATGTATCTAATAACGATGTAACTCCCGAAGAAGTCTGTGAACCTGTTGTAAATGTGTTGGGTCCAGGAGAAACAAGGCAGCAATTAGAGATTATGCAAGAAGAGAATCAGCTGAGAGAGACAACGAATACATATAAGACAAATGTGGAAGGTAATTTTGGAATACCAAATATCATTGGTAGAATGGAATCGGATGTTGAATCGGTTAAGTGAAGGAATTCGCTGTGCTAAGGTATGCTCGAATGGAAAGAAGCATATCACAACTGTTTCTGTGTACAGTGTTGGTGATGACAATTTTGTTGGTGATGATTGATGAAGTCATGAATAGATTGAGTGGGAACGCAAACAAGGGTTATTCAAGGGAAAGACAAAGAAGATTGATCTAGCTTCTGTAAGTCAGATTGAGAATCTTCCTGGGACGAATATATTGATTATTCATGGAAAGAAGTAGGAATGAGAGACTATAGTGAAGTTTAGGGACTTGACTATCGAGTTTTTTAATAGTGCTACGAAGATTTCCGTTCTTCCCATGTTACAGATATTGTGTGGAATGTAGTTGAAGGGGTGTTTGTTTCACAACGATTCTCCATGTTTGCTTTGTTTCGAAGGATATCTGTACTAGGAGTTTCTGGGATATGGAGAAATCGTTTGCCTGTATACTTCCAGGAATGTCACATTCATTCTGTTGCTGTTTGATTCTTGGGTGATTTGTAGTCTATGAGCTCAGTAGTTAAAGAGAAAGAAGTGAAGACAGAGGAAAAGGATGTTGATGTTGTGAAAGAGAGTAGAATATGGAAATAGCATTCTGATTGATGTAGAAAAAGAGGATTCAAATGAAGAAAAAGCTCCATACTACATTGGAGCTCATGTGAGTTCAGCTGGTGGTGTTTTCAATGCTGTTGAAAATGCTTCATTGATTGGGGCAAATGCATTCGCACTCTTTTTGAAGTTCTTATGATAACGTGTTTTGAATTCTAGATCCCAACGACAATGGGCAATAAAACCAATTGCAGATGATGTGGTTGAAAAGTTCAAAGCCAATATGAAGAAGTACAGTAGAGGTGAATCATACCTTTGTTCGTAGATATTCAGCCAAAGCATATTCTTCCCCACGGTAGTTATCTTTGTAACATAGGAACACCTGACAACTCTCTATTCGAGAAAGCTCAAGCTTCAATGTTAGAAGAGTGTAAACGTGTTGAAAAGCTTGGATTAATGTATCTGAATATCCATCCAGGATCTACAACCCGAAAATGCACAAAAGAGGAGTCGATCAAACGAATTGCATCAGCGATCAATCATATTCATTCACATACATCGTATATGACAATAGTTCTTGAAAATACAGCTGGAGGAGGTGGAACAATTGGTGTTGATTTCCGTGAATTGAAGAGCATTATTGATGCTGTTGAGAACAAGGATCGAATTGGTGTTTGTATCGATACTTGTCATGCATTTGCAAGTGGAATCGACTTGACGAAGAAGAATGGAGTTGAGAAGATGGTAAAGGATTTTGATGAGGTAATTGGATTGAAGTATTTGAAAGCAATGCATTTGAATGATTCTACGGGAGGATTAGGATCTAATCGGGATGTTCATCAGCCTCTGGGAGAAGGACAGTTAGGACTCGATACTTTCCGTCAAATTATGAATTGTGATGCTCTTCGAGGAATTCCGTTAATTCTGGAGACTCCTTGGGGACAGAATGAATATGGTCCGAATCATGGATGGGCAAAAGAGATCAAACTTTTGCGAAGTTATGTCGGTGTGAAGGAAATTGAGCAGAAGAAGACTGGAATCGCAAAATTGTTTGACAAGAAAAAAACTGTCAAGGAAGAGAAACCGAAAGAGGAAAAGAAGGAAAAGACTTCAAAGAAAGAAAAAGTGGAAAAGAAAGGAACAAAGAAAATCAATTCAACATAGATCCATGGAGTGTTTGTTCAACAAAGAATACATTTCTTTGAACTTTTGCTCTTCTTAGTTACAGGAGGAGGACTTCGCTTTTGTGAAGATGAAGTCGATTTCACAGTGAAAAAAGAATCCATTCGCCTTTGCTTACATTTATCTTTCGCCTTTTCTAATCGTTCAATATATGAATTGTTGTCCAATCTCACAAGAATGCGGAGACCATCAAGAACACGTACTA
>JABLTK010028043.1_pt1 | contig 18137 bp, 21 predicted proteins | sample 7160131 | NCBI WGS metagenome assembly JABLTK01 (sample SAMN14651221, study PRJNA627086) | human gut metagenome | isolation source: feces | host: Homo sapiens
CGGCGACATAGAATTCATAAAATATGAAGATAATTATTTATATGTCAAATTAACCGGAGCATGTCAAAGTTGCATGTTTCAAGATAATACCTTAAATGAAGGAGTCCTTTCCTTCTTCCAAGCACAGCTTCCAGAGCTTGAAGGTGTTATTAATGTTGATTTATAATCCATTCAATCTTATCTATTTTAGCATACTTAGAAATTTCTAAGTATGCATTTTTTAAAAATTCTTCATAACTATCACACTTTTTTATAATATTAACTAACTCTTCTTCATCGCCATTTTTATTCATAACACTTTCATATACATCAAAATAATAAGTCGGATATAAAAGTCTAGCATAAAGCATTTGATATTCATACAAACTTAAATGTCTAATTTTAAGATAACTAGATAGTTCATCTAAACAAAAACTAATATCTTTCTTAAAAAACATAGCTTTCAAATATTCTGCAATATCTCTAACTTCTAAATCAAACACAAAAGAAAGCGGATTTAAATAATTAAGCTTATAATTTGGATAAAATACTCTTCGATGAGATAAAACAATCCTATAAGCATCTCCTCCATATTTCATATTAGTATTATTTACATAACTAATAGCATTTTCAGCCATACCAACATAATAACTAAATGAATTTTTAACAACATCTTTTTCTATAGAAAGTTCTCGTACTTGATATTCAAAATAATCTATCTTTTCACTCCACAAAGTTCCCCAATTATTACGATATAAATTAGATTTATTGTTATTGAGCACTAATTTTTCACTAATTTTAACCATATCAAATATATCATATTCTTCATTTAAATTACTAACAGCAAAAAGTATATAATTATACTCACCTACTTTTGTTAAAAAACTATTATTTCTATTTATAAATATTTTATGAACATTTATACCTTTTTTAACCATTTCATTACTAACATTAATAATGTCTTCAAGTTCTTCAATCCCACGATTATAAAACACAAAAAAGTAATCTTGATTTTCTTGTTTTATATGATATTTACCATCAAGTTCTTCAATATTTTCTATGTCAAGTCCATAATAATATTCGAGTGTTTCTTTCATACTAAATTATATAAAAAAAATAGGCTTTTAGACCTATTTATTATTAAATTTAGCAACTAGTGCATCAAACATGTTTTCACAAGCCTTTAAGAAAGCTTCCTTATCAGCAGTAAAATCAACTGGTGTATCATTCACAGGTTCTGGAATTGGTTCAACACTAGGCATTGGTGTTACTTCAACTTCAGGCATAACTGGAGCTACAACTTGACTTTCTACTGGTGCACTTGGCATAACAGGTGCACTTGGAGCAGGATTAACATTTTGCATTTCAACTGGATTTACTACTTCACTTTGTACTGGAGTAACTTCAGGTGTTACAGGTCCAGCCATAGGTGTTACTTCTGGTGCACTCATAATTTCTTGATGAGCCGGAGCAACTTGAACTTTTGGTTCTACTGAAACATTTCCTAAAACAACTGGTTTATAATTATTTTTTAATGCTTCAAAAGATGCAACAGGAAGTGTAAGTTGTTTAAAGAACATATCTTCTGCATTAATTGTTTCAGGTACACTAATATAATCAACTTGATTTCCAGAAATAATTAATCTTAAAGCTTCTTTAACACTATTCCATTCTGCATCAGGAATTAAACTAAGTGCATTATTAACAAGCTTAGATACCAAAATTATTGGAAGTCCCATTGTTCCATTCATTTCATTATCAACAACAACATATTCTCCACTACCACTTTTAAAAGCAGTAACAAGTGGTTTTTCTAATACTCCACCAGACATAGTATTTATTTTCAATTTTTCCATATTATTCTATCCCTTCTTTATTCTCTTTAAATTATACCAAATTATTTTTTAATTTTCAATATAAAATATTTACAACCATAAGCACAATACTTTTCAATATAATCATCAACCTTTTGAATATCATTTACTGGTTTAAAATATTTATTATTCTTATCATTAAAACCTTTAAGTCTTACTTTACCATATGCATAATCCCCTAAAATATAATCAAAACTATCATAATAATCAGTTATTTTTCCTTCCAAATCACTTATATCCAAAGCATCTTTTTCATTTTTAATAACTTCATATTTTTTATTATCAATAACAACTTCCATAAAACCTCCCTATATAACCATAAACACAACAATACCAAGTATCATCAAAGCTGTACAAATAACACTAATAACTAAAAGGATATCAACATAACCATTTCCACTAGTAACTTTATTATTTTCTCTTTCTATAGCTTCAATAGCTTTATCAAGTAAATATTCTTTATTAATAGCATTTTCTCTAATTTTAAAATAATCATAAACTTGTGAATTAACTTTATCAACATCACTACTATCCATATTTTTAATATCATCAAAACTATAGTTGAGTAGTTCATAAGCTTTTACATTTAAATAATGTTTTTCCTTAGGTAAAATAACTTTTATATTTTCTTTCATTTGAATTTTAAAATATCTATCAACTTCTAAAACATCACTAGCTTGTAAGAAATTATATGATACTCTAAGTGGATTTTTAGAATATGGTGTATAAAGCAAATCATAAAATTCAATTACTTCAGCTTCAGTTAAATAAAAGTTCAGTTTCTTTTTTATTAACATATCCACAAGTTCTTTTTGAATAATTATAAAGTATGGATTTTTATTTTTAACACTTCTCTTTTCATTTTCTTTTTCAAAATCTAAAAATAATTGTAAATTTGATAAGAATACTTCAACATCAGTTTTACTATAACCAAATTTACTTAAATTATCTTTTAAAAGTTCAGCATCATCCATAACTTTTGGGTTAACTATATCAAGTTCACTATAAATGGATACAAGACTTCTTAAAACCACAACTAAGAAAGAGTTATATGTAACCCCTTGGATATTATCGCTACTCTTTAAATAGTCATTAATTGCCTTAGTAAATGCTTCATTAATAAACACTTTATCCACTATATCTTCACCCTATAATAAATTATAACACACATTTTATTCAATTGGAATAGAAAAATTACGACTTTGGTTCTGAATTAATCCACCATAAACTTCAGGAACTCTTCCATTAATAACAGATGATGCTACCAAAACATTATATTCAATTTTATTAGTTTTCTCACTTACTGGACTTATCAAATCAGTTTTAAGCTCAATAGTAACATAAATTTCAACTAAAGCATTATTAATCCCATAATCAGTAATTTTAGTTTTAATATTTGTAAGAACAGAACCAACAAAATTAACTGGAACATAAACACTTGGACCCAAATTAGAAAGAAACACACTAGAACTTCCAGTAAAAAATGGCATTCTAAGAGCAATACCTTTACCTCCAGAAACAATATTTCTCGACTTTACACTTTTATTTCCATTTTCTAAATCACTAATTGCTGTTTCCAGTTCCTGTGTCACAACTTCAAGTGCATAATAAGCTTGGTCCATATCATAAGTAACATAAAGTATTTCTCCCTCTTTATTTTTATTAATCACAATAATATCTTTCATAACATCATCTTTTAATAAATCAAAATTAATATTATTACTTAAAAATCCTTCCATAAATTCATTAAGTTTAATAAAAGCTACATCTATTAACTTATCACTTGTAACTTTACTATACAAATTAAAAAGAATATATGTAAAAAAAAATATCAAAGCTACTACTATATATATAACTTTAGATATTTTTAAATTTTTCCTTTTCTTAAATCTTTTCATATTAAATAATATGATTACATAAATGATTTTATAAATAAAAATAAACCAACTAAGAACACAATTATTACTAAAGCAATTAATATTTTAATGCCCACACCAACTTTATCATCTTCCACAAAATCATTTTCATCTTCAAAATCTTTTTTCTTAAACAAATCACTTGTATAAAAAGAATTATCTAATGTTTCTTTTTTACTATTCTCTTTATTTAAATTTTCTTTTTCCTTCTCTTTTTCTTTTATTTCAGTAATCGTTGTAACACTAGTTTCCATACTTTCATAAACTTGTGTATCATCATCACCCTTTAAATCAGTCAAAATATCTAGAGGGTCACCATCTTTTTCTTCTTCTTTTTTCTTTGCTTCATTAATAGTAATTGTATTAATCAAATTCATTAAATTTTCTTCAGGATTTATCTTTTTTTCTTCCTTTTCTTCTGCTTCTTCAATATTCAAATTATTTAAAATATCATACTGAGTATTTCTAAGTTTTTTAGCCCTAACTTCTTCATAAGTTTCTACCTTTTCATCCTTAGCTTTTTCTAATACTTTAGTTAAATCATACTCTTTAGTATCTTCTTTATCAAGTCTACTTACTTCTTCTCTAGGTTCAACCCTTATACTTCTTCTCTGAGGTCTATCATTATATCTTTTATCAAGAATTTTTTTTATTTGTTCAACATCAATTTCTCTTTCTTGATTACCAATCACCGTAGCATTACTATGCACATTAAAATTATCAAGTTCACTATCATTAATTTGCTTATAAAGATCACTATTTTTAGATACCCTTGACATTTTATCACTTTCATTATATTTATTAATTCTTGTGTCCATATGCACTACCTCTATAATCATGATATCATATTTAAATATTTTTTTAAAGGCTAATAATTGATTTTTTATAAACTTTTTATTATAATTAGAAAAGGAGGATACATGGAAAAGTTAAACGTAAATGAAAATTGCATTGGCTGTGGAATGTGTGTTGCTATTGATCCAGAACACTTTGAAATAGTTGACGGCCTATCAAAAGCTACAAACAGTGACAACCTAGATAGCAAAGACTTAGAAAATGCTATAGCATCTTGCCCAGTTGCAGCTATTGAAAAAACTGAAGAAAACTAAAAAATGCTAAGTAATCAAACTTAACATTTTTTTAATGCATATAATTTTTTTATTTCCTTAATACTAAGTTGTCTATATTCTCCAGATTTAAGTCCATCTAAAGTTAAAAATGCATAACCTACCCTAGATAATTTCATTACATCAATATGCATACTTTCAAATATTCTTTTTACTATATGATTTCTACCTTCAACAATAGTAAGTTCTATTATAGATGTATTTTTTTCATTATCTTTTTTTCTAACTTTAAATCTCTTTATTTCAACTTTTCTATTATCAATAACAATACCTTTTTTTAACTTATTTATATCATCTTTATCAAGTATCTTATTAAGTTTAGCAACATATGTTTTTTCTACTTCATAACTTGGATGCATCAGCATATTAGCAAAATCACCATCATTAGTTAAAATAATTAATCCTGTAGTATCATAATCAAGTCTACCTACTGGGTATATTCTAGCATCAGTATTAATTAAATCAGTAACAGTTATTCTACCTTCCTTATCTGTAACACTACTTATTACTTGTCTAGGTTTATTAAGTAAATAATATTCATGTTTTACATCTTTATTAATTATTACTCCATCTATGCTTATTATATCATTTGTTTCAACTTTAGTACCAAGTTCAGTTATTACTTTACCATTTACTAAAACTTTTCCATGTCTAATTAAATCTTCAGCTTTTCTTCTTGATGCATACCCATAAGATGCTATAACTTTTTGTAATCTTTCCATATTGGTCTCCTTCAAATAGAATTATACCATTTTTTTACTTAAAATAAAAGAAAAAAGTAGTTTTCCCGATTAAAAGAAAACTACTTAAATACTACATTAGGTCTGGACTGTGATTTGAGGGCAGCCTGTGTCGGTTTACTGGATATTAATGTCCACCATCCTGGATTAACGCTGACCTCTAGCACTAACAGCATTACCTGTCAATATAAATGTATAACAAGTTCACACAGATGTCAATAACTTTAGCAATATTTTTTAACATTTATGATTAGTTTATGATAGTGTCTTAATCTCAAATACATTGTAATATATGTTACTTGAGATGACAAAATGAGAAAGGTAGAATTAAGAATGAACGAAAAATTAAAATATGAAACAATTAAAGAATTAGTTGATCACAAAATAAGTAAAAAACGAACAGCAAAGAAACTCGGTATATCAAGAAGACAGGTTGACCGTCTAATTATCAAAGAATTCTACATTACACATTTACTAATTCTTTCTTCTTTTCTATAGATATACTTAAAACTTTTTGTTCTTTCAAAGCCCCAATTAGTGACAATCTATTTTCTACTATAAAAGTTTCTAATACACATTTTCTTAAACTGACACGCTTAATTGAAAACAAAGGATATTTATTATTTTTACAATTTCTATACAAAAAATAATTTCCTTTTAATTTTGTTCTTCTCAAAAGCAATTCATTATCTCTTATACATAATTTAGACTTACTTATGGTATTTAAAAACATTACAAAATAACTTATTCTTTCTTTAATATCTTTCCAACTAATATCACATTTTTCGTCTTTTATATACTTTTTTAGAATATTATAAGTAACATCCCCATTTTTAAGTTTCAAAAATCCTTGTTTACCAATAAAAGATTTTTTATTTTTATTATTCATCATAATATGTCCTATTCCTAATAAATGCGGCAAAGCATTCAATTCAAATTCAAAACATATTGTCTCTTCCATAGTAATTATTTTACATAAACAGCCTTCAAATTGTTCGAAAAATAAAGCAATATCTTGTAAGGAAACTTTATTTAAATCTATCTCCCTTTTAATATTATTTAAAACTACCACCATAAAACCTCCCTAAAAAAAAGCAGTTTTCCTGATTAAAAGAAAACTACTTAAATACTACATTAGGTCTGGACCGTGGTTTGGCAACAGCCTGTGCCGCTCGCTGAATATTAGTGTCCACCAGCATGGATTAACGCCGACCTCTAGCACTAACAGCATTACCTGTCAATATAAATGTACCACAAGTTCACACAGATGTCAATAACTTTAGCAATATTTTTTAACATTTTTTAAAAAAACATAGCGGTCAAAATAAAGGCAACAACAATACCAATTAAGTCAGCAATAAGACCGACAACCAAAGAATATCTTATTTTTTTAACTCCGATTGAGCCAAAATACAAGGCAAGAACATAAATAGTCGTATCCGTACAACCTTGAAGTACACTAGCAAGTCTTCCCGCATAAGAGTCGGGACCATAATTGATAAATATATCATTCATAATAGCAAGCGTAGCAGTTCCCGAAATAGGTCTTAAAATAGCCATAGGTAAAATATCAAGTGGTATTCCAAACTTCATTAAAAATCCTTCAAAAACACTCAAAATTTCATAAACAAAATTACTATCTAAAAAAATATTAATAGCAAAAACCATAGCAATAATATTTGGGAAAATATTAAAAGATATTTGTAAGCCTTCCTTAGCACCATCTAAAAAGGCATCATAAATATTAACTTTTTTTGTAAAACCATAAAATACAACAAAAACCACAAAAAGAGGTATAACTATTTTAGATAAAATATTCAATTTTTTCCTCTCTTTCTAATAAAATAATCAATTGTAACAGCACCAATACAAGAGCAAAATGTTGCAATAGCACCTGGCAGAATTATTTCTGAAGGATTTGCTGAACCATGAGCAATTCTAAGAGCTAAAACTGTCGTAGGAACAATTGTAACCCCCGCCGTATTTAGAACCAAAAATGTAATCATTGGCACACTAGCAGTATCTTTTTTATCATTTATTTTTTGTAGTTCTGTCATAGCCTTAAGCCCAAAAGGTGTTGCAGCACTACCCAGCCCCATCATATTAGCAGCTATATTAGAAGCAATAAAACCTAACGCTGGATTATCCTTGGGAACACTTGGAAAAAGCTTAGATAAAATTGGTTCAAGTATTTTAGCAAACTTTCTAAGCATTCCAGCTTCTTCAGCAATTTTCATAATGCCACTCCACAAGACAATAACAGGAAAAATAGATAGCATTAACTCTAAAGCATCTGCTCCATTAGTTAGAATGCTTTCATTTATAACAGAAATGTTACCAGTTAAAAATGAATAAACTATACCAACAACAATTAAGAAAAACCAAATATAGCTTACCACCCTAACCACCTCTTTAGTTTATCCCAAAAACTTAAATGTTCTTCTTGCTTTTTAACTTCAACATATATTTTTTCTTTTCTAACCAATTTATCATTTAATTTAACATTTACAAAACCAGCAACATCACCCGAAGAATATTTTTTCTCATCATAAAGTTCATAACTAACATCTATCTTATCATTTTTATTTTTAACACTTACATAAATATCTTCATCTAAATACAAGATATCATCTTTATAAACTTTTTCATCTTTTATTTTTATATTATTCTTATCTAAAACTTTAATAGCTTCATAATTTCTAAATATTTCTTCATACATACTGCGATGATCACCAAAATCATTTCCATCATTTAAAGTAACAACTACTACATTTGTATTATTTCTTGAACCTGTAGTAACAAGTGTCCTTCTCGCTTTTTCAGTAAAACCAGTTTTCCCACCAGTTATATAATCTTCACTATGTAAAAGTTTATTTTTATTAGTCCAACTATAAGTTTTTTCACTTGACTTAGCAACATATTTTTTAGTGCCAAATATTTCTCTAAAAGTAGCATTATTCATTGCATATTTAGTTATTATTGCCATATCTCTAGCAGTTGACTGATTAGCACTTCCATCATTTTCCTCAAGACCATGGCTATTAACAAAATGACTATTTTTCATACCTATTTTACTTGCTACTTCATTCATCAAATGAGCAAACCCTTCCATAGAACCTGCAACATTCTTAGCAAGTACCACCGCCGCATCATTACCACTCCTAAGCATAAGCCCATAAAGTAAATCTTTAATAGATATCTTTTCCCCTACATTAATATATATAGCACTTCCATAAGCTTTTAAAACTTCTTCACCAACTACAACTTCATTTTCAATATCAACGTTTTCTATAGTAACAATTGCTGTCATAATTTTGGTAATACTAGCAATAAGTCTTTTTTGATCAGCATTATACTCATAATATATGATATCGTTATCCAAGTCCATTGCTATCATACTAGATGCACTCATCCCAAATACTTTAAAAGGTACAAGAAGTAATATTAAAAACACTACTTTTTTCATAAATATCCCCCAATAAAGATTATGAACAAATACATTAAAATACTACTAAATTATCAAAAGAAAAAGAACCATTATACAAATGATTCCCTTATAATACCAAAATTATCTAGTTCTAACTAAAGTATTAGCTTTTCTTGAACTTGAAAGTGCGTAACAATACATATCGTTTTCTGTGACATAATCTTCAGAAAAATTATCATCATTAAAACCTTTTTTAAATTCCTTAAGTTCACTTATTTTTTGACTTACATCCTTATCATAAATACTACCAAATATTCCAACAGTTATATTATGTCCCTTATTATGTAATTGTTCCCAATTTTTAATATAAGATATATCGTAAGGATTTTGTGTAATAAATCTATTAATAAATGACGTATCAAGAAACTCTAAATTATTAACACCATTTTTATTTTTCACCACAACAGGTATTCCTTCATAAACAGTAAAATTAGCTTTAATTAAATCTCCTTTTGCTTTATCTACTCCATCAGTATACGGTGTTATCATAGTCATATTCGAATCTAATGCTATAGAGTCAAATATACCTTTATCAACTTCTACAGTTTTACCATTAATTTTAGGATATACATCCATATACTCAATAAACGAATTATAATGATTTCTCAATTTTTTACGAGCTATAATCCACTCACTAAACTCCCTTATAAATTCTTCTGAATTAATATCAACATGATTTACACCTGTAGCACTTTTAAATTGTTCAATTAATTTACTTAAATATTCTCCCATATATAAGGCCCCCTAAACTTTAAATTAATATCAATTGATTGGTTTATCCCCCAAAAAAATCATTGCAAAGGCAATGAGTTCGTTAAATTTTCAACATTGTTCAACAACCCCCATTGATTCACAACGGATAAGATGATATCACATTTTAACACAAATGTCAATAAGAAAGTTTATTTTTTCTATCAATTAGAACTTTTTTTAACAATTTTTAATAGATAAAATAATATTGTAAATAAAACATATCCATGATAAAATAAAATTATTAAGAAATTCAGGTGGTTATATGCAAATAGCTTATATATATTATCTAGAAAAACTAAAGCACGAAATTCTAGATGTTATGGAAGTTGATAAATTAGAAAACATAGATCCAATTCTAGTAACAGAATTTAAAAAATCTATAAAAAGCATCACGCCAGAATATTGGAATAAAATTAAAGATTTATTCGTGCAAAATATAGAATTTACTTATTCATATGACGAACAAATGGCTTTTACAATACTTGCATCAAAATTAGGGCTTGAATTCTTAAGTAAAAAACCAGAATACTGTGGAGAACTAGCAAGCATACTACCACTAGTGCAAAAATCGCCATTAAATTATAGTAATTATGCCAAGATATTCTTAGAAAGCCCAATATATGAACTTATTGTATCAATAGTTGAAAACAATCAAATTACAAGTTATTTTGAATTATTTCAAATAATTTTAACCAGAATAACAAGTGCAAATCTTTCAGAAGAAGATCGCAACTTTATATTAAAACTACTATATAGATTTAATGACCAAACATATACTATATTAATAGAAGAAAATGATACATTAGATGAAATTTATTACAAGTTATATTTTAATATGAAAAAGGCCAATAGAAAAGGATTAATATATGGTTTTGATGCTTTTAGAAAATTAGCTATTTTATTAAATATCATTAATGAAAACAAAGAAAATAAATGTAAAGAACTAAAAGAAAAAATACTAGAAATAGAAAAAGAAAATTACACTATTGAATCAATAATACACCTTATATTAAAAGAATTAGAAAATTTTCAAAAAATAGTAATACTAACAAGGGGGAAACAAAATGGCTTACATTAGAGAATTTACATCCTTCAGAAGTAATATAGTAAGGTTAAAAAACTATGTTAATAAAAATTATCAAAATGATAAAGATAATGAACTATACCTAATTATGTTTAATTCAACAATTAGCAATTATCCAAACAAAAACTGGTCATCTATAGAAAATGACTTTTTTGACAAAATACCAAAAGATGACATAAATTTAACATTAATTTTTACAATTCTTTCTTACAAATTAGGAAATAGTTTTTTATCATTACCTGAAATAGTACAAAGAGATTTAATTGATGCCCTAATTATAAACAAAATAAATGCATATAAATTTGCAAAACATGCAACATTTTTAATAAGTCCAGAATTATTAAAACAAACATTATATGCCTATGAAAATCATTTGATTAAACCAAGACACATTTATAAAATAATATATGATAATTTTGATTTAACTAATTTAGATGCACATAAACTAGAAGATATACTAACAATGATTAATAAATTTATAAAAGAACATGAAATAAAAATATTTAATGGCAATTACTATTTCTTTAACATATATAGATGTTTAAGAAAATTAATAACTTTAGAATTTTATCCAGATGATACATCAGTTATTGAACTAATACCTTTATTTAATACAATACCAGATGAAGAATTAAGACAAAGAATTCAAAAAGATTTTGAAAACATTGAAAAAAGTGACAAACCATTAATTGAAAAAATTGAAGATGCTATAATTGTTGCACATCACTATAGTTATGATTTGCCACTTGCCCAAAAGAAAAGAGACAAATAGTCTCTAGTCATTATCATAGTTATAAACACCATGTATTTTTTCTAAATCAGAATTACTTAAATCATTTACTTTATAGTTACCTTTATCATCTTTAGTTACATTAAAAGTAATATTATATTCTACTGTATCAGTAACCTTTTTCATTTTATCAAGTTTATAATTCATAAATAAATCATTACTATATACACCATTTTCTTTGAATTCATCACCACTATTAGTTAAGTAATTATTAGCATCCTTTTGAACTTTATATAAATCATATACAGTTATTTTAACTTCAACAGTGGCATTATCTCCATCATATTTTTCTGATGTAATTTCATATTTTAAATCTTGATATTGTCTTTTAAGTATATCTCTATACTTTTCTTTTTGACTATCAGTTAAATTTTCATCATTAACAACATCATCCATACTACTTATAACATTGCTACTTAAATTCTTATATTGATTTAAATAATCTTGAACTGCACCTTTAGCAGTTTTTTTCATACAACCACAACCAGCTAATACTAAACAAATACCTACTACTAATAATAATTTATAAACTTTTTTCATGAAGTCTCCTCCTTCTACAATTATTATTACCATTAATTTCTAATTTATACTTTATTATAACTAAGTTTTATTAAATCATATATTCTTTTTTCTTTTATTCCTATTTCATTACTTAATTTTTCATTCATCACTTTATACATATTTTCACCATCACTTGGCTCTTTATTAAACCATTCCATATATAAATATTTAAGTTTAGTATATTCTTTATTCTTCTCTAAAGTTTCTAGTTCAGTTCTTATAATAAGTTTTATTTTATTTTCATCTCTTAGACTTCTATTATAATCTATTCTTTTTATTACTTCATAATCCAACTTTATTATATCCATAGTATATAAAACTTCTGCAATATTCAAATCATCTCCAACTTCTAAGAAACTTCTTGAAATAGAATTGAGGAAAGTGGAATATCAAGCTCACTCAGTATCTTTTCTACCGCAGGACGGACTGTTTTCGTTGCTTCTTCGACCGTAGCAGCGAAAATAGCGAGCTTTGGCATCAATCCCTCATAGGTCTGTCCGCCGTATCTCTCCCAAAACTTTGTGATAACGACCTTTAGGAACTCCTCATTCTTGACATTCTCAAATGCGATCGGATCAGCATCTTTCAGATAGCCGTGAGCGATAGATTCATTCAGCCCGTAGGCATAGACCACTTCCGGCAATATCTGTCTGTTGACATAAGGTGTACCCGTATAGTTGTAGCAGGCAACGATATGGGCTTTTTTATTCAGCTCATTGATCGTATTGCGGAGCGTTGTCTTATTTGCTGTACCTGACCGCAGCTCCTTTTCGAGATTCGCACCGAACAGATGATGTGCTTCATCGACATACACGCCGAGCTGAGGAAGTCTGCACAGCTTCTTGAAGCGCTGATTGTCGATCAGCATCGAATCATCGAGAATATCGCTGTCATCATCGTCCTCATCATCACCGTACACGGTGGACAGCAGAGAGCCACCCTCAAACAGCAGATCGGTAGGCTTTTCGGCTTTGTGCTTCTTTTTCAGAATGATCTTCTGATTGTTGGAGATGATAATATTGAACTTGCTATCGTCGATAGTATGAAGTGTTGTTCCCGTATCCTCAAGGAAATGGAACTTGATATTGGAGTCCAGTACACTTGCATATTCAGGCGGCACCACCTTTGTCTTATCAAAGGTCATGATCTCATGGAGCGAGTCAAGCACCGTCTTATCAGGAGCGAATACAAGTGCGTTCTGGCAGTAACGCTTATCCTTCGGGTACTTCTTTGCAAGCAGGAACTCATAGAAGATGCAAGTAGCAATCAGGATAGTCTTGCCGAGTCCCATAGTCAGAGCGTAGATATAGTTCGGATAGTCCTCCTTAAACTTCTTCATCTGCTTGAAGATAGCTTCATTCTGATCGTCGCCCAAGTCGATAAAGCGGAACTGTCCGTCCTTATGGATACTATAATAGGAGGAGTCAGAGAACCTGTTGCGGCGGTTCCTCCAATCATCGAAGATCTCATACATATGAGCATTATCAAGAAACTCCTTGATAAATACATACATTTCCAGAGAGTGGAACTGCGGCTCACGGAGGAAAGCATCGGGATTTTCGCTCTTATCGTTATATGCGAGGAACTTTCTTGTCAGGTCATTGTAACGGGAGCGTATCTTACCACGGTTCTCTACATAGAAAGTCCATAGCTGCTCATAAAAGGCGTATTCCTGGGCAAATGCCGTTGTTTTCTTTGCCATAGAGCATTACACCTCCACTTCAAGGGATTCTGAAAGGAGATCGGTGATCTTGACCTTGATCGTGCCTGCATCATCGGGAATATCATAAACGCCGAGGACAAGGCTCTTTTTGTCGGGAATATCGGTCACGGCAGGCTGCATAACAACACCGTCATAATTCCAGTCGATCATGATAGACTCGACGAGCTGTCTCCAATCCTCTACATATTCCTTTTGAAGCGAGAGCTTCTGCAAGAGGTTCATGGGATAGAAAGCACGGATAACGAGCTTGCCGCCCTCACGAACTACCTCGGCTTCTGCTTCACGCTTCAATTCAAGCTCAGACTTATCCCTGAGAATATCCACGATCTCAATATCGAGCTTATAGTCCGACAGCTCCTTTTGAAACGAGGCAGCGAGGTCAGGCTCATGTCCCATACAAACAATGGTGATCTTCTCCACGGGCTGGGACGGATTTTCCTCTTTGCGCTTTTCGTAGGTCTTGTAGGGGAGATTTGCTTTCAGCTCCTCCAGATCAGCCTTTGTAGCGATACGGTTGACGGGCATGATCTTCACCATTCTGCCGTCCTTTTCGCCGTCCCATACATTCGACTGCTCAAACGGTTGAATCTCAAGCGCCTGAATGATAAGGTCACGGGCTTCAACGGGGTTGCGGAAGAAGTCATAGTTATTGACATTGTAGACCTCAAAGCCGGTGTACTTCACATCATCGGCATCGAGCGTCTGCTGAGAAAGCTCCTGAGCGATACCGATCAGACGCTTGGTAGTGGTCTGAATCGCTCCGAGGTTAATATCCGCACCGAGGAAACGCCTGCCGAGCTTCATTGCCACAGCCTGAGTAGTACCACTGCCCATGAAGCAGTCGAATACGAGGTCACCTGGTTCTGAACAAGCCTTTATAATTCTCTCTAACAGTTTTTCTGGCTTCTGCGTTGGATAACCAACTATTTCACTACCAGTTTTTGAAGGGAGGATATCTGTCCAAATACTTTGTAGTCTTCTTCCTTGCTCTGTATATTCATCAGCGTATTCTTTTAAGTATGGAACACCAGTAGACGAATAATAAATTCGATTTTGTCTCTCCAATTCATCTATGTTTTCTTGTGAATAACTCCAATGTCTTCCTGCTGGTGGAAAAAGCTCTTTCCCTCTAAATATTCTTGAAGGTCCATCTCCAGGTGCGGTTATCGGTCCGGGATAAAAACGTCTGCCTGTTTCAGGTTCTATTGTTTTGAATCGGCTACTAATGTGATCATCTGTTAGAGGAATCATCTCCATAGTAAATTTATAAGTAGGAGTTTTTGTATACCACAAGATTGTATCATGAACAATTCCATATTTGCCTGCATCATTATGTGCGCCTGTACGTTGCCATATAATCTCGTTCTTAAACCCTGAACCTTTACCGTCTTGCCCACCATTACCAAAAAGTTCATCCATGATTATTCTTAAATATGAATTTCTATGATAATCACAATGGAGAAATATAGAGCCAGTTTCAGACAATAAATCACGCAGAATAGTTAAGCGTTCATACATAAACTGTAAATACTCATCATTTGTCCAAATATCACCATACTGTTTTTCCTCAAATGAATTACTATCACCCGTTACGACCTGTCCCTTCAATTTTATGGACTTTTTGTAGTCTGCCTTGCTGTCAAAAGGAGGATCTATATAGATTAAGTCAACTTGACCTCTGTACTTCTTTAATAGGTGACTCATAACCTGAAGATTATCGCCCCAAAAGATTTTGTTAATCCAACCACTAACATCTTCACCATAACGCTCTTTTAGTTGAGCAGGATAATACTGTGTGGATTCGTAGGGGCGCTTGCCTGTCCATCTCAGCTCAGGAAAGCCCTTGATCGTCGGTCTTTTGCTAAACTCAAAAGTAAGCTGTCCGTCCATTTCCATTTTCGTATCCTCCGTTTATTTATTCTGGCAATAGAACCTGAAATCGCAGCCAGTGCAGGTTTTCAGCGATTCCGCCTGCCTTGAAAAGTCCTTTTTCATGATCTTGTGGACTGTATCATCAAACGCTGAAACAGTACCCTCGATAGCACTCTTGGTGTAAGGGAACGAGATCATCGGATTTCCGTTTTCCTCTCCCGTATAGTAAAGGTGCATCTTGCTTACCTTTTGCCCCGTTCGCTGCTCCACAAGGAAAGCATAGATATGGAGCTGTCGGCGGTAATGCTCGATCCTGTCTCTCGCTTTCACCATATCCGGCTTGCGTTCAGACTTGAAGTCCACAAGCTCCACCGTGCCGTCAGCACCTTTGATAAGGTCGATCTTGCCCTCGATGATGTACTCAGGCTGCACAAGGCTTACATCGACCTCGGCTTGCTTTATCATCGACCAATCGCCGTGCTGTCGCTCTACATACCGCAGGACTTGTTTGAGTGCTGCCTTTTTCTGCGGTTCAGCGAGGTAGGTATGCTCCGACTTGACGAGGGAGACATAGTTGCTTTCAAACCAGTCGGAAACATTATCAGGTGTGATAAGGTGTTCCTCCTGCCTGATCGCAGCTCTGTGTATGTCCTCGATCGTTTCATGAACGAGCGTACCGAACATCATAGCGTTCTCACGGATTGGCATAAACTCCAGTTCCTTATAGAACTTATACTGTAAGGAACAAGTCTCATAAACCGTGATGTGTGAGGTAAAGGAGAAAGTATCCTTGATATTGACCGCCTTTACCTTGTGGAACGTAAACTCATTCAGGTCAAAGGCAGAGCTTTCTATACTCGGCAGTTCATCATAAAGCTCTCGGAAATACAGCGAGGGTGTGCGGTTATTCTCGTTGCAGGTCAGCACAAGCAAGTCCTGCGCACGGGAGAACGCCGTGTAGTACAGCCGCCAGAAGTCAAAGAACTTCATTTCCTCAAAAGGCTCAAACTGCGGTCTGTGGTAATACTTGACCTCGACTTCACTCAGCAAGTCTTTGTAGGACTTACGGGGCGTATTGCCAAGAGAGTCCACGATAACAATCGGGAACTCCATTCCCTTAGACTGATGTATCGTCATGAATGATACGCAACCGCTGGGAGCGTATTCGGAATCGTCCTCATACTCGGAGATACCGCCGTCAAACAGCAGGCGCATATAGAGATTGAAAAATAGCTCTGTATTCTTATTGATGTACTTATCTGTAAAAACGTCGATTCTATGTAAATACTCAAATTTGCAGGACAGCGGCAAGGATATGCAATGGCTGAACCATCAGCTTGCCATGCACCATTACACCCCCAAGGAGGTGCTGCTTGCCCTGTGCAATCCGGACAATACCCTGTCCGTATACAAAAAGGAAGACACCAACAGGCATACGGATCGGTTTCAATAAAAAATACCGCACAAAGCCGGGACCCCAGCCTTGTGCGGCATTGTCATTTACTTTTGCATACCGGATACATGAATGCGGTTCAGTGCCCGTTGGAGCTTCAGCTCTGCACGGCGCAGCTCCGCATCGCTTTTTGCCTTATTTTTACGATCGATCGCCTGCTGCTCGGAGCGCTTTGCCCAGGCAAGGTCAATATCCTCCGCCCATTCTATGGCACAGGCAAGGATGGTCGTTCCCTCCTTCTCCACCTGCACCACACCGGTGGAGAGAGCTGCATAACGATCCGCACCGTCCACGGTGATCCGCACCGGACCGGAGGGCAGGCTTGCCACAAAGGGCTCATGCCGCGCCAGAATACACAGGTCGCCCTCTGAGGTGCGCAGCACCACACGCTCCGCCGGGCCATCAAAAAAGATCTTCTCCGGTGTCACGATCTTCAACGGGAATGCCGTCATTCACTCACACCCTTTTTCGCCTTTTCCACTGCTTCATCAATGGTTCCCACAAACAGGAATGCAGACTCCGGCAGGTCGTCGTGCATGCCCGCAATGATCTCCTTGAAGCCCCGGATGGTTTCCTTGATGGGCACATACTTGCCCTTCATGCCGGTAAACTGCTCAGCAACCGAGAAGGGCTGGGACAGGAACCGCTGGATCTTTCTTGCCCGGCTCACCGTCAGCTTATCCTCCTCAGACAGTTCATCCATGCCCATAATGGCAATGATATCCTGCAATTTTGAAGATACCAAGCAGTGAAGGCTGCGAAGTGGGGGTGTAGCTCA
>JABLTK010001123.1_pt1 | contig 18117 bp, 20 predicted proteins | sample 7160131 | NCBI WGS metagenome assembly JABLTK01 (sample SAMN14651221, study PRJNA627086) | human gut metagenome | isolation source: feces | host: Homo sapiens
AAAATAAATATGTATAAATATACAAAAAAGAAAATATAATCAATACTCCATAAATTCAACGAGAGGAAAAACAATTGAGATTACCGCATTCCAATACTAAACAACAATAAAGGTTTACTTAAAGACAACATTTAAAAACTATAAATTATTAACTGGTATTAAAATAGTTTTCACTTTATAAAATATTTCCACTTTTGTGAATTCAAATTGCCTCCTATTATTTACATATTACTTGGTGCTCAAATTAATTCTTGAACAACTTATTTTGCAAATTTTGTATAAATTTTTTCTATTTGAGATACCGCTCCATATATTAAAATTGCAATTACACACAGCAAAAATATTCCTGCCATAACTAAATCTAATTTAAAAACCTGTCCGCCATAAACTATAAGGTAACCTATTCCTTTGGATGCCACTAAAAATTCACCGGTTATAACACCTATCAATGACATTCCTACATTAATTTTTAAAGTGGATATAATTGTAGAAATATTGGCCGGTATTACAAGTTTTGTCAAAATTTGAATTTTATTTGCCCCAAATGATTTCATAAGCAGTATTTTTTCAGGACTCACATTTTTAAACCCTGCAAGAATATTAAGAGTCGCTATTATTACAGAAACAAGAAGTGCCATTATTATTATTGATTTTGTTCCGGCTCCCATCCAAACTATTATAATAGGACCGAAAGCAACTTTCGGCAAAGCATTAAGTACTACCAAATAAGGATCTGAAACTTTAAAAATAAAATTCGACCACCATATTACAACAGCAAATGCAATTCCAAGTATCGTTCCAAACAAAAACCCCACAACGGTTTCCCATGCGGTTACTCCAACATTATTCCACAATTGATTAGAAGAATTAAGACTAACCAAAGTCTTAAATACTCTCGACGGAGAACTCATTATAAACGGGTCTATCCATTCGAATTTTGCAGCTATTTCCCAAATAATAATTAAAAAAATCAAAAAACCTGTTTGAGTTGCTTTTACGGCAAAATTTTCTCGCTTTTTTCGTCTTAGGTAATTTTTATGTTCCCGAGAAATAACATTTGTATTTATTTTCTCATTCAACCAACTCACCCCAAATGATATCAAAATAATCGTTAAACTTTTTATGATTTTTCTTTTCATGTAGTGAAAGTTTATCTGAACCGAAATCAACTTTGACAATTTTTTTTACTTTACTTGGTCTTTTAGAAAATATAACTACTCTGTCCGAAAGCGAAACTGCTTCCGATATATCATGACTGACCAATACAGCAGTCTTTTTTTCATTCTTTATTATATTTAAAACTTCTTCAGATATATTTATTCTCGTCTGGTAATCGAGTGCCGAAAAAGGCTCATCAAGAAGTAAAATTTGAGGTTTAACGGCTAAAGTTCTTATTAGTGCCGCTTTCTGCCTCATTCCCCCGGAAAGTTGACCCGGGTAATGATTTAAAAATTCTCCCAAACCGTATTTTTCCATTAATTCAATTGCATATGACTTCGTCTCAGGAGTTAATGCATGCTTGAGTTCCAGCCCAAGTAAAACATTTTGCTCAATAGTCCTCCATTCAAAAAGATAATCTTTTTGAAGCATATATCCAACCTTTTGTATATATTTTTCTGAATCAGGTATATTTATTTTTACCGAACCTTCAGACGGTTCAAGTAGTCCCGAAATTAAGGACAACACTGTACTTTTTCCGCATCCACTCGGTCCCACTATGGTTAAAAATTCTTCTTTATATACATCAAAGTTTAAACCCTCAATCGCTGTAGTCTCTCCTTGAAGGGTGTGATATTTCATTTGCACATTGTTTATTTCCAGAATTTTTTCAGACTCCACTTTATTCCCTCTTTTCTATGTCGCTTTTTTATCACATATAATTTCTTCACTTAGCTGTGTATTGATTATATCTTCGAAATTTACTTTCTCGTCAAGTTCTTCAGCATGTATCATAACTTCCTGCATTAGATCAAAAGATTTTTCATCAATTACAGGATTTTCGCACCAAACATCATATTTAAGATAGTTACTTACACAATCGGTAAGCAAATTTTCATCCGCTTCTACAAAGTACGGAGCAATTACCTTTGCAATTTCTTGGGCTGTATGACACTTTATCCATCGTTGAGCTTTATAAATAGCTTTTATAAAACTTTTTATCGTTTTTTCATTATTTTGAAGATAACTTCTCGAACAACAATATCCCGTATAGGCTATCTTTCCACATTCTTCACCTAAAGCACTTAAAATATGAAAATTTTTTTCTTTTACCATCATCGAAGCCGTTGGTTCAAACAAAGTGACATAATCCCCAGTACCTCTACTAAAAGCAACACTCATTAAATTAAACTGAATATTATTTAAAAGCTTTAAGTCCGACTTTACATCAAATCCCTTTTTATACAAAATATACTCAAGAACCATTTCCGGAACTCCGCCTTTTCTTCCGGCAATAATTTCTTTTCCCTTTAGATTTTTCCAACTGAATTCCGAATTTCTTCCTACAAGAAAACTGCCGTCACGTTGAGTAATTCCTGCAAATAAAATTGGAAAATCTTTTTTACCTTGTTCATATACGCTAATTACCGAAGAAAGTCCTAATAAACCTATGTCAGCTTGTGATGACAAAACTGCAGTCATAGTCTTATCTGAACCATCGGCACTTATTAATTCAATATCTAAATTCTCATCCTTGAAGTAATTAAGACCCAATGCAACGTATTGCGGTGCATAAAACACTGAACGTGTAACTTCATTTAACCGAACCTTTGAAATATTTGTATCTGAATTTTGCGAACAAGAAACCATTGTAATACAAAAAATTAATAAAATAAAAATGCTAACCGTTTTCAAAACCTTACTTTTCAATATATCACCAACTTAAATTGTGATAATACCATTTTATTAACAGGTTTAGAAAATTGTTAACACTCATCATTGATATAAAAAATTAAAACCGACACCACATTAAAGTTTCAAACACAACATGGAATCGGCTTTTTAAATTATTTACCTTTTTGTTCGTTAACTGAACTCTTTCTTTTTTTTATTTTATTTGCAATTTTATCAATAACATCGGGAGTCATTGCAATAATTCTATCAATTGCCCCATCAAAGGACTGTATTTGAAGAAGTTTTACATCACCCTGAGAAATAACTAAAAACGCAACAGGAACTATATTAACACCTATTCCATTTCCTCCTCCGAACAAATCTTTATCCGGGTGCTTACTTAAAGCAAAATCAGAACCTCCCGAGGCATATCCATAACTTACTTTCGACACAGGTATTACTACTGTACCGTCAGATGTGGTTATCGCTTTACCTATGATTGTATCTGCGTTAACGACCTCTTTAATTTTTTCGATTGAAGAATCCATCATACTTTCCAGTTTATCGCTCATTTAAAATACCACCTTTTCGATTTTTAGTTGTATACTAATTGTATAATTCTCGATACTTTTTAACCGCAAAAAAAACCACACAAAAAATCCTGAAAATATTACTACTTACATTAATTTCAAATTCAAAAGTAATTTTTTCTCCTAAAAAATCAGGCATGACTTCAACCTTAAAATCTTTCGGAGAAGAAATACAATTAACTGCAGACATAAACGGATACACAACCGCAGAAGCTTGTCCGTACCTAATTGACGCAGAAAAAGCATTCGGAGCTCCTGCTTTAACCAAAAGTTTAACCTTATTTACACTAATCTTTTTCATTAATTTTGCAAACACTTCACTGCAAGCATTTAGAATATCGTACATCATTTTGAACGATTTTACAAATCCTCTTTTTTTAAATGCTTCAAAAATTTTATTCTCAGAGTTTCCCGATTTCAAAGATTCATTCTTCGACTTATCAAAACTATTTTTATTATTAAAAACATTCAATTTAATCCCCAAAATTAAAATTTCAACATTGGGTACTTCAGGATACCTTACAACAACGTTAAGAGGCAAAAAGAGAATGACAATTAAAATAATTAAAATTAGCAACGCTACATACAGCCAAATCATCTTGTTTTTTTCCTTAATTTTTCAGTATGATGTTTATTATTGGAAATTTTTCAAATTTTATACATAAAAAAATGGCAAACTGGTTATTCTTATAATAAAGTTATATATCAAATTTTCAATAATATTTATCGGAGCACCGAGAATTCCAAAAAACAAAAGGACTATTAAAATAATCTCTACAGTACGCTGGTGAGGATAATATATCGCCCAAAGCTTGCGAGGCATGAGTGAACCGAATATCGCATAACCATCTAAAGACATAAGAGGTATAAGGTTGATCACAGCTATTTCCAAATTTATTTTTATAAAAACTGCAAAAAACAAGTACAACCAATCATTTCCCAAATTACACGCTATTGCAAGATTCAAAAGAAATCCTCCAACAAGTGCCGACAAAAAATTTGAAATCGGACCTGCAGCAGCAACTAAAGCAGTATCTCTGCGAAGATTTGAAAAATTGGAAGGATTTACAGGAGCAGGACGAGACCATCCAAATCCAAAAAAAAGAACGCACGCCGCACCTATCGGATCAAAGTAAAAAAGTGGATTGAATTTTAGCGCTCCAAACATTTCTGCAGTATTATCTCCGAGTTTTCGTGCAACAAGCGCATGAGCATATTCATGAAACGGTAAAGTTACGAAAACTACAACCAAAACGGCAACAATTCTCATCAACAAATATTCAAAAGTAATTCCGGGCATTAAAAACCACATTATTTTTCACCTCTGAATCAATTATACCATCATTTCGTAAGCAACTCAACCGATTAAAATTTATTTATTCAACAACACTACAGCTGTATTTGGATAATACCATTCAAGTATTTTTTTATAATCTGCTCCTTGTTTAGCCATATACTGCGCTCCACACTGACTCATACCCACACCGTGTCCATACCCTAACACCTTAAATATAAATTTACCACCATCTTTATCACAATCAACATAAAAATCCGAAGATCTCAGTCCGAACATTTCACGAATTTCAATACCTTTTGCTTTATGAGAAGCTATATTAATTTCTTTAACCATTCCGCCTTCGGTACGTGAAATATCCTTAATCCAATTTTCCGGAATATCGCTGAAATCACAATCGTTCCATTTATTCGAAGCAACCTCTTTGAATTTCTCAAACGTAATATCTACGGTAGTTTCATATCCTGAAGCAAATTTATCTCCAGGGCTTTCCACGTTTGTAAGATACTTCAAATCTCCACCAAAAACATCTGATGATTTTTCTGTTTTTCCGGAAGAAATTGCGTGATATGCAGCCAATATCAAGTTACCCTCATCTTCTATTACTTCTCCAAAAACACTGTCTACGGCTTCTTTTATTTTGGAATAATATTTATCAAATTCACTGCCCCATTTTTTATGCATCTGATCTTCAGGGACGTAATTTATCCACTTTTCGGTATTGACTTTAAATGCATATTTTCGACTCTTATCAGCTGATTTTTCAAAATCATTCCGAGATTTACAAAAATATGTATAACAGGCCACAGCTTGAGCTTTAAGCGCTTCAGGTTCAAATCTTGCAGGCATCTCCGCAGTTACCGCCCCATATAAAAATTGTCTGTCGGGTATGCTCAATATTTCACCATTTGATTCATCTAAAACACAAAAAGACTTGGAACTTATCTTCGATTTATTAGGTTTTTCTTTAAAATTGCTGATATTTGAATCACATTTAACACTCCTACCCACAGACAAAAGTGGTATTAAAATCAAACACAAAAACAATACCAATGAAAATAAGATGTTCCTTTTAAAAGATGCTTTCATATTCAAACCCCCGTTACTTTTAACAGCCAAAACAACAATTTTTCTTGCTTATTGACTTTAATAAACACTTTATATAAACTATCTTCTGAGAACGTTTCATTATTAATAATATGGACGAGTTTTTAAAAATATGTTTTATTGGAGGTATTGAAATTGAAATTGAATTTAAAAAATACTTGGTTGATTTTTCTTGCTTTTACGCTAACTCTGGTTCCTCTTAAAATTTGTTCTGCACTCTTTACAATTAGCTTTGTGGAATCTGCAATATTTACTTGTATATTTATGGCAGCCATTGCATCTCTTGTGATTTTTTCCTGCTTCAGCGAAATAAAACTCAAAAACATGGACATAAAGAAAAATGCTTTACTCGGAACAGTAAGTGCTCTTATCTCAATTGCATTCTTCTGGTGTATTTCAACGTATTTTAACGATAATTCGAAATATGATTTTGAATGGCAACCTGTGGTAATGTCGCTTCTATCTATACTTTGCTGTATAACTTTCGCATTGAATTCCGCCTCTTTCTTTACCGGAAAAAATATTTTTTCGGGAGTGCCGTTTTTCATTTTCTGTCCGACGATGTGGTTCGGAATGTCAATGATTTTATTCCTGTCCATATACAATAACAATGCGAATGTTTACGAAGTTGGATTGACCTCATTTTTAGCTCTGTTCATGGTCTATCATACACAGGTTTTCGCAACTTCTTCAAATTACAATATTATAAAACAAATGTTTATTTTCGGAATGCCTTCGATCTTACTTATACTCGCAAACTCTGTGCCTGTGATTATCAAATATTTAAGAGGATACGATGTAAGCGATTTGGCTATATCTGTTTCTTCTCTTCAAATCCTTATAGCTTTATACATTGTCGGAGTTTTGGCTGAATCTTACAAACAAATAAACGCCCCACAAGAACCTGAAGTTCGTTCAATAACAATTCATTAATCCGTAATATATTTATTCTTACGTGCACATAATTTATTAATTAATTTTTTTATAAGGAGCTGTTGAACATGTCAATAAAAATCGGTATCAATGGTTTTGGAAGAATCGGAAGAATGGTTTTAAGAGCTTCACTGAACGAACCTTCAATTGAAATAATGGGAATAAACGACCCTTTTGTAAGTGCCGATTATATGGCTTATATGCTTAAATACGACAGCGTTCAGGGTAAACCTGACGCCCAAATAAAATCGGAAAACGGACTTCTTTATGTAAATGGAACTATGATAAACGTATTTGCAGAAAAAGATCCCAAAAATATTCCCTGGAAGACTGTAGGAGCAGAATACATAGTCGAATCCACCGGTGTATTCTGTACATCCGAAAAATCAGATGCTCACCTCAAAGCAGGAGCGAAAAAAGTAATTATATCAGCTCCTGCAAAAGATACCATAACACCTACTTTTGTATGTGGCGTCAACTTAGAAAAATATGAATCTTCCATGAACATCGTATCTAATGCATCTTGCACAACAAACTGCCTTGCTCCCCTTGCCAAAGTAGTAAACGACAATTTCGGTATCGTAGAAGGTCTTATGACAACCGTTCATGCTATTACAAGCACTCAAAACACCGTTGACGGTCCATCTGCGAAAGACTGGCGAGGAGGCAGAGCTGCCGGATGTAATATAATACCTTCGTCGACCGGAGCAGCAAAAGCTTGTGCTCTTGTTATTCCGGAACTTAAAGGAAAGCTTACAGGTATGTCTTTCAGAGTTCCCGTCCCTAACGTTTCGGTTGTTGATTTAACTTGTAAATTAGAAAAATCAGCAACGTATGAAGATATATGCGAAGTCATAAAAAGAGCATCTGAAAACGAAATGAAAGGTATTTTGGGATATACCGACGAAATGGTTGTTTCAAGTGATTTTTGCGGAAATTCTCACACTTCGGTATTTGATGAAAAAGCTGGAATAATGCTAAACAGTAACTTTGTAAAACTTGTTGCATGGTATGATAACGAATGGGCATACAGCTGCAAAATTATCGAACTTATTAAACACATGTATAAAATCGATAACAATTAATATTATTAAAAAATATCGACGGAGTAAAACCTGTATGGTTTTACTCCTTTATCATACTTACTATTTACAAGTGATTATTTAATTAAGACAGATTAAACGTATAAACTAACCGGTAAAAAACGATAATCTATTTTATTCCGGTTACTACCCTGTCAATACTATTTATATCCTTAATTACTTGTATATTTTTAAAATTATGGTTTATCAATATTTCACTTACTTGCGATGATTGCCCTATACCTATTTCAAAAGCTATCATACCGCCAAATTTGAGTTTTGACGTCCACAAATCGGATATCTTTCTATAAAAATAAAGTCCATCTTTCCCACCATCAAGAGCCATAAGCGGCTCTTTTTTTACTTCTTTTTGTAAAGTTCTTATGTCACAACTTTTTATATATGGTGGATTGGAAATAATTATATCAAAAAAATCATCTCTGAAATTTGAATATATCTCAAAAATATCGGCATTAATACACTCAATTTTACTTTTATGAAATTCGACATTTTTACTCAGATATTTGAACGCTTTTTTTGATTTTTCTACTCCATATATTTCAGGAGAATTCTTTAAATTTTTATCAAGAGCTATTGCAATACAACCGGTTCCACTACAAAGATCAATTATTTTCGGATTTTTTAATTTACTGACATATTTGTAACTTTCTTGAACAAGCACCGTTGTATCGTCTCGAGGTACAAGCACTCCTGATCCAACATTAAATTCAAGCCCCATAAATTCCCATATTCCGAGTATATACTGTAAAGGAATTCCATCTTTACGCTTGTCCAAAATTTTTAACAAATCAATTTTAGCTTGTTCGGACACAATGTCATCAAACTTTATAATCATACCTGATTTTGTAAGTCCAAAATATTTTTCAAATATGTATTCTATTTCGCACTTATAATCTTCAATTTTGGCATTTTCAAATTCTTTACAAATAAAATTATATAATTCTTTTATTGTCATGAGAGATTCTCCGAATCGGATTCATTTTTATCCTGAATTTTCTCTAAAAAAACAGGAAAATTCACCGTAACAGTAGTACCAAATCCTTCTTCACTTATTATACTTAATGTTCCTCCGTGAAGAGCAACTATTTCATCCACTATGGCAAGTCCTATTCCAGAACCTTTTTTTAAATAATTTGCTTTGTAAAATTTTTTTGTTACATTCGGCAAATGCTCTTTAGGAATTCCACATCCATTATCTGTAACACTGACATACACCATATTTTCGTTAATACCTGCACTAACGCTTATTCCACCACCCTCAGCTGTATATTTCAGTGCATTGTCTATTATGTTTATAAACACTTGACGCAAACGATTTTTATCTCCCATCACCGGCGGAAGCATTTTAGGTTCATTGTATATTAATGTTTTTTTCTCATTAATTGCCCTATCTTTAAACATATAAACAGCTTCTCCGAGCTCTGCTAAGATGTCTATTTTTTCTTTTACTAGAGTAATTCGTTTATCTCTAATGCTTGAAAAGTCCAACAATTCTTCAACTATCCACGATAATCTTCCCGCTTCTTTTACTATCGTATCTAAACCACGCTTCATTGTTACAGGATCAGAATCGCATATTTGCATGGTTTCTGCCCAACCTTTTATCGCTGTAAGAGGTGTGCGAAGTTCATGAGAAACCGATGAAATAAATTCATTTTTCATTTTTTCCGAAGCATCTAATTCTTCAGCCATATAGTTAATCGTATCGCTGAGTTCTCCTATTTCATCATCATATTTTTTATCTATTTTTATATGAAAATCTCCTCTTGCAATCATTTGAGCTTTCAGGCATATTTCGCTCACCGGTGTAACTATCGATTTTACAAACTGAGTTCCAGAAACAATCATAAACACTATAACGATCGAACACAAAATAAGAAGCATAATCATTCCGAAAATTATTCTGGTATTGGCCTCTTCTACTGACACTACGTACCTAACCGCTCCGATATATTTATTCGAACGGTCATAGATACAGCGCGTAACTGCTATCAATTTTTCACCACTGAAAGACTTGCCCTCCCATATGCCAAATCCATTTTGAGAATTTCTCGCTTGGTCGTAGTCAGGTCTTATTTCCGGACAATCAGGCAAAAAACCAGTCGATGTTATTATAGTATCATTGTTTTCATCAAAAATCATTAGTTCCATCGTATCACTGTCCGTGAAATTTTTAACGTATTCCTTTGCAATATCCGAAAAATTCGTCTCAGTTTGAACCGAATAGCTCTTAAACATGCTATAAAGTTCATTCGTTCTACCTTTGAGAGTCTGCTTAATTCCGCTGTAGAAATATCCCCTGATTACCAAAGCAAATGCCGTTACCAAAATTGCAAAAATCACTATAGTAAAAACCAAACTGTTAAAAATCCAACGCCTTTTTATTCCCTTTATAGTCATAAAATAAACCCTTCTACCTTAATTTTCCCACTTATATCCCATTCCCCAAACAGTAATTATGTGCTGCGGAAAAGATGGATTATCTTCTATCTTCATCCTGAGTCTTCTTATGTTTACATCAACTATTTTTTCCTCAGCTTTATTTGATTCTCCCCACACGTGGTGAAGTATTTGAGTACGACTTAAAACCGTACCGGGATTTGAAAAAAAGTATTCCATAATTTGAAATTCTACCTGAGTAAGCTCTATAATATGACCACGTTTTTTTAAAGCACGGTTCTTTAAATTAAGAACAAATTCACCAAATTTAATCTCCTCGTGAAATTTATTCTCACTTCTCATAACATTAAGCGCAACACGTCGGTAAAGAGCGTCTACCCGAGCGACAAGTTCTGACGGACTGAAAGGCTTTGTTATATAATCGTCAGCGCCGAGCATAAGACCACTTATTTTATCCATTTCCTGAGTCTTTGCCGTAAGCAAAATTATTCCAATTGTATCGCTTCTTTTGCGGAGTTCTTTACAAACTTTCATTCCATCTATCCCCGGAAGCATTATGTCCAAAACCGCCAAATCAAAATCTCCATTATAGTGATCAAACATTTCTAAAGCTTTTTCTCCACTGTCGGTATCAACCACTTCATATCCTGAACGTTGTAAGTTTATAACTTCAAATTCTCTTATTGCTTCTTCGTCTTCAGCTACCAATATTCGTTTCATTTAAAGACCTCCTGTATTACTTTCTTTTTTCAATTTTTCGATTGTTTTCTGCGATAAATCAACTTCAGAAATAACCTGTTTTTCCCATTTGTACGCATAAAAAGTTTTAGAAAGTTTTCCTGAATCCAGTACCGAAATTACAAATTCTTTATTACCATCTTCATCAACAGTATAAAATTTTTCTATATCGGAAGCATTAATCAAAATATCATCAGCTATTTTATACTTTTTTTCTTGGTAAATCAGTGCAAGCATATGTATTATTTCGAAATCACCCGGAGATTTACAAAACACAATTTTTAAATTATTTTCACTCGATAATAAATCTGCATTAACAACTGCAGAATATCTACTATCTGATCGCACATATACCCAATTAACATCACTTCCAAAATATTTTTTAACCGCCTCTTTTATACTGCTTTGATTCTCTGACAAACGTGGTGGATTCATCGCACTCTGAATTTCAAAAAAATTTTCGACACTACATCCCGAAAAAACTGTAAAAACAGCTCCCAAAGCAAAAATTTGCCAAAATTTATTCTTCAAACATTACCCCCCGCTTCCAAATGCTTTGAACAAATTATATCATACTTTATTATTTATTTAAATGCGAAGTTAGGATATTTTAACTGTTTCAAAACAAATAAATTCACACGATTTACCTCAGTGAAATTATTGACACTTCAATAATTCAATTGTATAATGTACTAAAAATATTGTATTATTTGAATAAAATAAGATATATTGAGGGATGGTTTAATGGGAATATTAAGTGATCAATATCGTACAAACGTTTTATACGATTTTAGTCTGGTTTCAAAGGCAGTTTTTCATATTTACACACGAGCTTATGGTGAATTAAAAATTCCAAATATTGTCCCAAAGAGCAAGGGAGGTAAAACCATCATTTATAAATTTCCAGATTCATTTAAACTATTAGACATCTTACCTGTACAAATTAATCCTGAAGACATTAGGCTAAAATACGGAGGAAAAATGTATAATGAGAAAACTCCTGGTCAACCAGCTGTACAACTAAAAAAAGTACTTTATGGTTTTCCCATAAAAAGAAAATCGGAAGATATGGCCGGAGAAGAATCTTTAAATATAAGTTTAAAGTATGATATATATGATGAATACATGGTCAGTACTGCAGAAGGATTAATAACAAACGATAAATCTCCCTCTCTACTAAATAACAATACCACAAGTTTGGAAAAATTATGTAAATATTCCGGCAAACCCGATATATACGCCTTGTTCGAATGGGGTGAAATAGAGTGTTTTGGTATTTTGGAATCTATTGATGTAACTTTCGATGCTTTTTCATGTTGGGGAACTCCTCTTAAAGCTTCAGTTGAAGTTGAAATTTCAAAGCAAATTTTAGCGGTTGATAGCGACAACGAGGAAATACCTCCTAAAGAAAGTAATTGTCTAGCTCTAAGTAATAAAAAACAAAATATTATGACGTACAAAAAAAATTCAGATATTTTGCTCAAAACTCAACTTGGCATAAGCCAAGCACTCAGGTAAAAATAAGCACAAAGCACTAAAAGGAGGAAAAACAATATGGGTGGACAGACCACGTTTGACACAAGTGTGGAACAACTGCTAAGAGATATAGGTAATACTATTGCAGCCGTTGAGAGCATGAAAAATTTAACGAATATTCAGTATACACCACAGACTTCCCAAAAAGGTACTGAACTACACGAAGACAAATCTGATTTATCAGAAATATCCGATGGTAGGAGCCACCAAGATATACCAGAAATTGATAGTAATTCATCAGAAGCATCTGGTGATAAAAGTCGTCAAGACACATCTACAATCGATAGTGAGTTGGTAAAAACAGCAAAAAGCTTTATAGAAAAAATTAAAAATGAAGAAAATTTCGACTCTGAAAATTGCAAAAAACTTTTAGACAGTATAAAAAAACAAGTAGACCAAATAAAAAAGAAATCTGAAGAATATTCTAAATCTGACATTGAGTCATTCAAAGAAAATGACCAAAACTTTATTATATGGCAAGCATCCCAATACATTCAAACTCTTTCTGTTCTCTCAAGAGATTGCAGTGAATTATCACTTAATGACATAAAATTTTTAAAATCCATATCCGAGAATCAAGAAATTTTCTTTGAAAACATACGCGAAAAATCTCTTCAAAAAGTAAATGATTTTCTCGAATTTATAGATGAAATAAAACCAAATGAAAAATTTGACGACGACGATGATGATGACAGTGACGATTATGACGACAGTGACGATGATTACTATTCCACTGAAACCGACGACGATGACGATTTCGACGAAGAAGACGAAGAAGATGATGAAAAAGAATATATAGAAAAATTTTCTTCCGAAGGGGTGGAAGAAAATCAAAAATTTATAGCAATGGCCAAGGAATTTAAGGATAATCTTTCACCTGATATTGAAGTAGTAGATATCGTAGACGTAGAAGGAGCAGATTACGATAGTGACGAAGATTACGAACATGATTACGAATTAACTGAGCCTCAGGTGGAAAGCGAAGACGATGATACCCCTTCTGGTAAAAAAGGCTTCTTATCTAAACTCAAATCAAAATTCAAAAAAGTGACTTCACGCAAATCCAATTCAACTTCTAATACTAACATTGACGATTTAATAGAAGAATATGACATAACTACTATGCTAAAAGAAGGACCAAAAAATATCAAAAACGCTGCAAATTTTGTACTTTCCAAAAACAAGAAAAACGCAACTCTCTCAAAAGCAATGAAACTTCTTTTAAATGACATAAGTATGGTAGAAAATGATTTTCCATACTTTTCGGTGGATTATTCTTCAGATTTAGAAAAGTTAAAATTTATCGAACGTATAGAAAATTGCGTAAAAAAAGCACTTTATTCCTTAGAGGAAATAGATAAAAGTGATGAAAATTTAAAAAAAATATTCATACTTCTTACCTCTTTTTTACGTGAAAAAGAAGATAAAGAAATAAATTTAATGAAAATCACTGACGACAGAAATAAATTTAATGAAGAAAATTATTTAAACTACGAAATTGATGTTCGCGAAAAAGCGTTAATCAAAAGAAAAAGCAAACGTTTATTTAAAGAACGTATTCATGATAAAAATAGTGATGATCCCAGAATAAGAAGGTTAATAAAACTTGAAAAAGAAGAATCAGAATACGAAGAAGAATATCCATATGAAAGGCAAAAATATAAAAAACATTCTGGATCCGGAAAATCAGCAATGTCTCCCAAAGAAAAAATATCAGAAAGAAAACACAGCATAGAAATACTTTGCAGATGCTTAGGTTTACTGATACCAGAAGATAAAAAAGACAAGAAAGTAAAATATTTGACCCCAAATAGTGAAGTATACCGAGATATTGAACCTAATGCCAATACAAATTTCAGAGATTATAGATCTAAGACAGCACCGGTAATAAAACAGATTGAAACAGATGCAGGTAATCTAACTGAAAAAGACCAAGAAGGTTTTTTTGAATTTTTTAATAAATATATTAAAGGTCGTGAAAATTTCACAGAATTACCACAGGACTGCATATCATCACTCAAAAGATTATGCCAAAAAAGATTAGCCAACAACGTTACTTTTGAAGACTTTATCGATGACGACAATGATGTTTTGAAAAGATTATAATGGATTTAAAATTTTTCCTATGAGTTTTAAAAAGCTTATAGGAATTTTTATTTAAAAAAGAATTATTAAATACTTTCACTTTAAAAATTTATATTGACAATAACTCATTGAACTTCATATTATGTAAAAAAGTATATAAGTGAGGCAAAAACGATGAAATTAACAATAATGCCACTTAGTAAATCTGAAGTCGGTAAAAAATTTAAAGTTCTGGCTTTACGGCTAAGCAAACAAAAAAAACGAAGATTTTCAGATTTGGGAATTCTTCCGGGAACAGAAATAAAAGTTTTACAAAAAAGTCCTTCCGGTGACCCCATAGCATATTTCGTAAGAGGAACGGTAATAGCTCTCAGAAATGAAGATGCACAAAAAATAATAGTTGAAACAATATAGATAATAATTTATTGGAGTTGACCTTACTTATGAACCTTACAAAAAGTTCAAATTTTAAAGTAAGGAAGTTTCAAAAAAAAGTTTCACCTAAAAAAACAAAGACTATTGCCATAGCAGGAAATCCGAACGTTGGAAAAAGTACCGTTTTTAACGCTCTTACAGGTCTTAACCAACATACCGGAAATTGGCCCGGAAAAACAGTGGAATGCGCACAGGGAAAGTTTATTTACAATTCGACAGAATTTAAACTCATAGATTTGCCCGGAACATATTCACTTATTTCAAATTCTCCGGAAGAAGAAATCGCAAGAAATTTCATATGTTTTGAAAATCCTGATGCAGTGATAATAACTTTAGATGCAACATGTCTTGAAAGAAGCCTCAACTTGGCAATTCAAATACTCGAATTAACAAAAAACGCAATAATTTGCCTGAATTTAATTGATGAAGCCGTTCATAAAAAAATTCATATAGACATTGACGAACTTTCTATGCAGCTTGGAGTACCCGTAATTGCTACCAATGCAAGAAAAGGAACAGGTCTTAAAGAACTTGTTAAATCTACGTACAATGTTGCTTACGGTAAAACCAAAACGTATAAGATAAAAAATTACTACGGCGAAGATTTAGAAAAATCTTTAAATAAAATTGAGTCTGAAATAAAAAAATCCAAAAATTTAAAAACTGATTCAAGGTGGTTAAGTGTACGGCTCATGGAAAATAATTTTGGGTCATCTTCTTTAGAAAAAATCTCAGATATTGACCACACCGAACTCTTAATTACTTTAAAAAATGAAATTAAATGCTTGAAAGAAAAAAATTTAAATCAAGAAAATATTCAAGATAAAATAACCGAATCGTTAATAAAAAGAGCAGAAAAAATATACAATCTTTGCGTAAAAGTAGAAAACAGAAATTATGATAATGCTGACCGAAAAATAGATAAAATTTTAACTTCAAAACTCACTGGATTTCCTATAATGATTCTAATGCTTTTGGGAATTTTTTGGATAACGATCGTAGGCGCAAATTATCCATCTGAAATTATTGCTTCGGGACTGTTTAAAATTCAAGACATACTTCTGGAAACAATGAAAACTCTTGGTTCTCCTGCCTGGTTATATGGCATATTAATAGAAGGAATTTACCGAACTTTAGCATGGGTAGTGTCGGTAATGCTTCCACCTATGGCTATATTTTTTCCTTTATTCACTTTCCTTGAAGATATAGGGTACCTACCTCGAGCAGCATTTAATATGGATAATATATTCAAAAAATCAGGAGCACACGGAAAACAAGCTTTGACGATGTGCATGGGATTTGGATGCAACGCATGCGGAATAATCGGATGCAGAATTATAGATTCTCCAAGAGAAAGAATAATAGGAATTCTTACGAATAATTTTGTGCCATGCAATGGACGTTTTCCACTTTTGATATCTGTTATTACAATGTTTTTTGTGGGGAATGCTTTTTCAGGTTTTGAATCTTTGCTTAAAGCATTCATTTTAACCTGTATAATACTATTTGGTATCGTCGCAACTTTTATAACATCAAAACTTCTATCTATGACCATATTAAAAGGAGTTCCGTCGTCGTTCATACTGGAACTTCCACCTTACAGAAAACCCCAAATAGGAAAAATTTTAGTACGCTCAGTTATGGACAGGACCGTTTTTGTACTTGGAAGAGCCGTTGCTGTGGCAGCTCCCGCAGGACTTATAATATGGCTTATGGCAAATTTAAAAATAAACGATTTAAGCTTACTGTATTACCTTACAGCTTTCCTTGATCCATTCGCCAAAAATATCGGTTTGGACGGAGTAATTTTAATGGCTTTTATTTTAGGATTCCCCGCAAACGAAATAGTATTTCCGATAATAATAATGAGCTATATGTGTAAGGGCAGTATTCTGGAAATGGATAATCTAATGAATCTTCACGAACTTTTAGTAGCCAATGGTTGGACTTACATCACAGCAATTTGCGTAATGATTTTTTCGGTAATGCACTTCCCCTGCGGAACAACTTGTTGGACAATAAAAAAAGAAACAGGAAGCCTAAAATGGACTTTCCTATCCCTCTTAATTCCCACAATAATGGGGATTGTAACTTGTTATATCGTGTATCATGTACTAAGTTGCGTTAAATTTTTATAAAATTCCAGAGATTTAAAATGTGTACCTATATGTTCAAAAATGTATTTTTCACATACTTTACCTAAATATTCTTCAGACTCGGGAGAAATAGTAAATTTAAAAAGATTTACAAACTCCGCATAAACTATATGTCGTAACGCAGAAAGTACTCCCGCAGAAAGAATCGTACTTATTGATTTTTCCTGCCAAGAAACACATTCTTCACATATTAATTTTCCACTTCTTATTAAGAACAACATACCTGCATAGTTAAAATTTCCGCACTGACTACAACACACCAAGTCCGGCATATACCCACACAAAGCACATCCTCTTAATTCAAAAACAGCTTTTAAAAATTTATTGGATTTCTTTTTTTCAGACAAATAATAGAGCGTATTCAAAAGTAGTTTTAAAAGACTTTTTGAATTATTCTCATCAGGCATCCATGCTATACATAATTCACAAAAATACTGTGCCAATGCCAAGGATTCCAAATTTTCACGAATTCCCCAAAAAAGTTCCTCAATCTCAATTTCATCTACAACGAAACCACCTTTTCTCTCGTAAAGAGAAAAAGTACAATAAGCCAGTGGTTGTGAAATCGAACCTTTATTTGATTTAATACTTTGTCCACGCCTAACTATAGCCGAAATTATACCTCTCTCAGCTGTAAATATTCTTATCACTTTGTCTTTTTCTCCCAGTTCTTTATCACGAATTATTATTCCTTTAAAAATCAATTTTACTGAATTTTCTCGAATAAATTATCATCCTTTTTATATTTATAATCAGCAGAGAGAAGATCGGATAGGGATCTATGAAGTAAATAATATTTTACTTCACCTGTTCTCATAAATTCTTTCCAGGCTGACTGCGCTGAATCTTCTATTAATCCTAAATCTTTGCCCATATTTTTCACCTCTGACAAACAAAATTAGCAATTA
>JABLTK010020572.1_pt1 | contig 18103 bp, 3 predicted proteins | sample 7160131 | NCBI WGS metagenome assembly JABLTK01 (sample SAMN14651221, study PRJNA627086) | human gut metagenome | isolation source: feces | host: Homo sapiens
CCGGTTGTACATCGCTTGAAACAGTTACAATTCCCGCGAGTGTGACATATGTAGGAAATAGCGCGTTCTATGGCTGTACATCGCTCAAATCGGTTACTGTCCCTGAAAGCGTAACTTATATAGGCGGCTATGCTTTTGCTGAGTGCTATTCACTGAAATATGCCGATATACCTGCAAATGTAACCGGTATAGGCACATCACCGTTCTGCAATTGCCGGTCACTCGAAAATATAAATATAGATGAAGCGAACAAATGCTATACTACTGTAGATGGCGTTCTTTACGATAAGGATAAGACAGAATTGATAAATTATCCGGCAGGAAAAAAAGACAGCAGTTATGTTATTCCTGAAGGAATAAGAACCATAAGAGAAAAGGCATTTTACGGATGCTTAAATCTTTGTGAGCTTACAATTCCTGATAGTGTTACTGAAATTGAATCCGGCGCTTTTGAATGTAGTGCTTTAATTTCAGATGAGTACGGAACAATAAAATATGTAGACGACTGGGTCGTTGGCAGCGGTCATACTGCGAACGTAGTATTAAAAGACGGAACACGTGGAATTGCTTTCGAAGCTTTCTCATGTGATGAAATAATTGAAAAAGTAACAATGCCGGATACGGTTAAATATATCAAAGGCTGTGCTTTTGAGAATTGTACGAATCTTTCTGAGGTCTTATTGTCAAGCAGTTTAGAGAATATCGAAAGGTGTGCTTTCCTTAATTGCTCGAACCTTGCAGATATAGTAATACCGGACAGTGTGATCAGTATAACATCGGATGCGTTTTATAACACAGCTTTACTTGATAAGCAGAACACACCGGTAAAATATGCGGGCAAATGGGTAATTACAGCTGAAGATCGTGATAAAATAGTTATTAAAGATGGTACAAAGGGTATAGCTAGTTACGCTTTCAGCGGCTGCACAAGCTTAACAGATATTACGATACCCGACAGTGTGACAATGATCGGTGATGCTGCTTTCGGCAGTTGCACAAGCTTAACAGATATTACAATACCTGACAGTGTGACGAGTATAGGGGACTCTGCTTTTTATAATTGTCCGAAACTTTTAGATGTAACGATACCGGACAGTGTAACAAATATAGATGATTGGGCATTTGGATTTGATGAGAACGATGAAAAAATAGACGGTTTCAAAATTTACTGCTACGGCGGCACAGCCGGAGAGCAGTATGCCAAGGACAACGGCTTTGAATATAAGATACTTGAATGCAAAGTACATAAATTCGGCGAATGGACAATTACTGAAGAAGCAAGCTGTACAAAAGACGGTGAAAAGGTAAGAGTATGCTCTTTATGCAACAAAACGGAAACCGAAACGATCCCCGCAACAGGTCATACGGAAGTAATTGACAAGGCAGTAGAAGCGACCTGCACAAAGACAGGTCTTACTGAGGGTAAGCACTGCTCGGTTTGTGACGCTATAATCAAGGCTCAGAAAACAGTACCTGCAAAGGGTCATAAGTATGTTGACACTGTTGTAAAGCCCACATACACAGAAAAGGGCTATACACTGCATAAGTGCTCGGTTTGTGGAACAGGCTACAAGGATACTTACACAGCTAAGCTCACACTTGCAAAGGTTACAGGCGTTAAGCTCGGCGGCAGAGCGGCTGACGCTCTCCGTATCAACTGGAGTAAGAATGCAAGTGCCGATGGATATATCGTTGAGATGTATCAGGGTAACAAGTGGGTAAGAGTTGAGAAAATCACAAACAACAGCACAACCACATTCAGAAAAGCAGGACTTAACGCTTCTACGGTTTACAAGTTCAGAGTCAGAGCGTACAAGATGGAAGGTAAGACTGCGGTTTACAGTGAGTACAGCGCAACTGTTGCGGCAAGCACAAATCCGTCTGTTATGACAGGCACAAAGCTCGGCGGCAGAGCCGCTGACGCGCTCCGTGTAAACTGGAGTAAGAATGCAAGTGCCGATGGATATATCGTTGAGATGTATCAGGGCAACAAGTGGGTAAGAGTTGCAAAGATTACAAGCAACAACACCACAACATTCAGAAAAGCAGGTCTTAATGCAGGAACTGCTTACAAGTTCAGAGTAAGGGCATATAAGATGAGCGGCAAGACTGCACTTTACGGCAATTATAGCGCGACTGTTGCGGCAATGACAAATCCGTCTGTTATGACAGGCGCTAAGCTCGGCGGTAGAGCCGCTGACGCGCTCAGAATAAACTGGACTAAGAATGCAAGCGCTGACGGATATATTGTTGAGATGTATCAGGGCAACAAGTGGGTAAGAGTTGCGAAGATTACAAGCAATGCCACAACGACCTATAGAGCAAGCGGTCTTAAGGCTTCTACAGTCTATAAATTTAGAGTAAGAGCTTATAAGATGAGCGGTAAGACAGCGCTTTATGGTAACTATAGCGCAACTGTTGCCGCAAGGACAAATCCTTCGATTGTTAAGGGCGTTAAGATCGGCGGTAAGGCTAAGGACGCTTTAAGAGTGAACTGGACTAAGAACGCTTCTGCGCAAGGCTACATTGTTGAAATGTGCAAGAGCGGAAAGTGGGTAAGAGTTGCTAAGATCACAAACGGCAACACTACTACTTACAGAAAAGCCGGACTTGCTAAGAATACTGCTTATAAGTTCAGAGTAAAGGCTTACCATATGAGCGGTAAGACCGCGCTTTACGGTAATTACGGAAGTGTCAGCGGAAAGACCGCGGCGAAATAACGCTCTGATTAAAAGCAAAAATCAATAATTACGACCGGGTAACGATGGGAAAATCGTTGCCCGGTTTTGTGTTTGAGGGGTATATCGGGTGTGCTTATTTTTCAGGCGAATTTACTGCGATTTGCGTCCGTTGCAACTAAATCAAGCCTTGTATCGTTACCGTTCGCGCCATTATAATTACCGTTCGTGCCAAAAAGTTGAAAACCGGACGAAAATGCGGTATGATATAATTATAAAATTATAAGGGGGAGAAGTATGCTCATCTGCGTTTACGATACCGCAAACGAGGCGGAGATACTGAAAGCGAAAATAACACAGATCGCAACGGCGGCATATCGACGAATTGCCTACAGGGTATGTCAGAGGTATGAGAGCTTTGCGAAGGAGTGTAAGACGGCTGACCTTATAATCGTGCTTGCCGACGGAGCGGACGGTATGGAGGGCGTTATCGCGGCGAAGAATGCCGACAGGGACACGCCTGTAATATGGCTGTCGGACGATGAGGGATTCGGGGCGCAGTCATACAGGCTTGGCTGTACCTATTTCCACAAGAAGCCGATACCGCTTGAAAAGCTGAAGGAGGCACTGCATAAGTGCAGGTGCATGGCGTAAGCACGGGTAAATCTACAGGAGGAAAAACATGAAGAAAAAATTTGTACGGCTCATAAGTGCGGTGCTGTCTGCGGCAATGATGCTGACGGCTGTACCGTTATCGGCATTTGCCGAGGGCGAGGGACATACGCATGACGGCGAGAGCAATGTCATCACGACACCGCTTGATTTCAGAGAAAAGACGGCGGACGAAAACGGTGACGGCTGGAGCTGGGATTATGACACAAAGACGCTGACGCTTAACGGAGTGAACATTCAGGCGACAACAGAAGAGAATATGATGAGCGTCGTAACAGTCCCCGACGGTACGGAGATAGTGCTGAACGGTAACAATACTATCGTACAGACGAACACCGGCGACAGCGATACATACGTTCTCAGTGCCGTAAATACGAATGATGTTAACTGTGACGGTACAATGACGATCAGCGGCGACGGTGTGCTGAATGCAGAGAACCGCTCTACAGACAGTATGGCACGCTCTCTCGGCGGATCAATAATCCTGAACGGCGGTACAGTAAACGCAACAGGTACTGTAAAGACAAATTCGCTTGAAATACATAATGACGGTGTGCTGAACGCAAATGCGACAACTGCATCTTTTGAGGGTGTGGCTGTCAATGTCAGCCGTGGCATTACTGTTGACGGCAACGGCAGTCTTACTGCAGTAGGTTGTGCTAATGAATCTACGTTAAACAGTGCAATATTGCTTACCAGTAATTTCGACAAAATTTCCGTCAGCGAAAACGGCAGTATTACTGTGCCTGAAGGCAATGCAGCAAGAGTCGGAATATACTACAGCGGAAACAACGGCGACGGAATGGATGCCGAAATAAGCGGCGGTAAGGTCACTGCTTACGGTGCTAAGTATGGCATTTACAAAGTAAACCTTATAATGAGCGGTACAGGCTCGGTATATACTACGGGCGGTTCATACGCTATCGGTCAAACTTTACCGGCAATAGACGAGGACGAATTTGTAGTAAAGGGCTCGACCGAGTCCAAGGCTTCAGAAAGTGCTGTAACAGCCGATGCCAAGTATAACAGCGGCTATTATGAGATTGGCGGAGCAGACGCTAAGACGGTAGTTATAAAGCCTGATACTTCTCCCCGTATAATACTCGGAAACCAAATCGGAATATTCAAGACTGAAGAGTATGAAATAATTGAAGACATGGACATGACTGATATCAAGCTCAAGGGTACGGTTTACTTTGATATTACTCTGAAGAATATGAGCGATGAAGAGTTTGCAGACGCAAGAGGCTATTTCGGCGGCGATGAACCCGATTTATTAGCAAGCATAATCAAGACCGATTACGGCTGGGTGTGCATGGTCTGCGATACCGAGTTTTCGACTACATACGACACTGATAATACTCTTACAATAAAGTGCGGAGATATTGTATCCAATACCGTTCAGGTAAAGTCGAATGCAAACCGTTTCAACAAGGTTACACAGGGTGACAACACAAACAGAACGGTTTTCTATACAAACACTTCGCAGGAAGAGAAGGACAATTACAAGCTTGTAAGCACCTATACGGTTGACAGTGAAAGCATAAGCTATAACTGGTACAGTACGAACAGTGCATACAGTGCAGATGAGCTCGGTGCGGCAGTATCCGGAAGCAACGGCGAATTCAAGCTTGCGGATAATATTCCTGCCGGAAATTATGTTCTGTATTGCGATATAACCTATTCAGACGGTGACAGCACAGAAACTGTTACAGAAAAATTTACATTTACATATAAAGAATGTGCACATGAAAACGGTTATTCCGACGGTAAATGCACAAACTGCGGAGCGTTATGTGATCACAGCGATATTGACATTAACACGGGTAAGTGTAACGAGTGTGCGCATCAGTTTGTTGCTACAATCAGCACAGACGGCAATGCGCCGACAGGCTATGACACGCTCGCAGACTGCCTTGACAGCATTACTGCCGAAACCGGAAACTATGTTAAGATCTATCAGGATATCGGCGATACATCGGCAACTGCAACTTTAGATACTATAGATGTAAAACACAATGTTATGATCGACCTTAACGGTCACAAGCTGAACAATATCAAGCTTGGGGTCAACAAACTTGGGGTCAACAAAGACGTCACGCTTACATTAACCGGCACAGCGGGCAGTTATGTTACGCAGGTGTATGTTCGCAAAGGCGGCGGATCATTCATAATTGACAGCGAAGCAAATGTAGAATTTAATACAATTTTTGTTGAGGACAGTGCACGGCTTGCTGTAAACGATGGCGCAAAAGTAACTACAGAACAGTTGACTGTGATAGCATCCGTGAATGATGACGGAACTACAACGACATCTGTAAAGCTCGCTACGGGAATGAAGTTAGGTGGGCTGACATATCATCGCCAAAACAATTCCGGCGCTCTGAAATTAGGCAATCTTCTTGATGTTACCCGGCAGGCACTGCGACGTGAAGATAACGGCAATTATCTTGATCTTTATAAAGAATATGGAAGTATGGGTTATTCCGTTGCGCTTACTGTTGTTGAGCATACTGACGCTGACCACAAATACGGCAGTGGAACAGGCAAGTGCGAGGAGTGCGGAAAGCCCTGCGAGCATGGCGGTGATATAAACACGGACACCGGCATCTGCTCAATCTGCGGTGCGGTTGTGTCTGTCGCACTCTATACAGACAAGAACTGAAGCTTAAAGTATGTAGATACCGATGAGCTTCACTCTTTACTGAATGAATACAACGGAAGCGGTACGATAAAGCTGTTTAAGGATTATTCTAAACCAAGCGCTCAGTATGACTTATACGGAGAACTTACAATTGACTTAAACGGACGCCAATTTAAAATCCGGAGTATTACTCCTTGCAAAAGCGGAAAGCTTACGATCAAAAACAGCGGCAATCCGGTTATGCTCGGTTGTAATGTATATCCGACAAACGACGCTTCATACGCCGGCGGTACGCTTATAATAGACGGCGATGTAGTTTTAGACACTTCGATCTATGTATATGATTCGAGTACGGTTATATTGAAAGCCGGTGCATATCCAGCCGGACTTTACGCCAGGGACAGCAAGACATTATACGATATGCTCGGCGAGGGTAAGGCTTTCTTCAAGGCTGACGGAACTCTTTTCAACGCAAGCGTTAAGGAAATATCAAGCAGTGAAACGCTGACAGTCAAAGACCACAGCCATACCTATGTTGACGGCAAGTGCGGCTGCGGATATGTTTGCCCTCACAGCGATGTTAACAGCGAAACGGGTAAGTGTACAGAGTGTGAATATCAGTATGCGGCTGTTATCGTAAAGGACGGGGCTGCAGCTTCTGTTTATAAGGAAACTGAGATGGAAGCGGCTTTTGAAGCGGCTGATAGTGACGCAAACACCGGCTGTACATTAAGAGTATACAAGAATTATACAGGCAGCTATAAAACACTCAGCGGTAAGTTCACGCTGTGGATCGCTGAGAAAGCCAATGTAGGTACGTTAACTGTTTCGGGAGATATAACCGTTACGGGATCGGGAAAAAATAATAGTATTTATGGCGATTTCAATGTAGCGGCCGGCGGTAAGCTGACATTTGACGAAAAATGCGGCGCTATGGGAACTGTGTCGGTAGGTGCAGGTACATTTGACTGCTATAGTACATTCGGCATAACACTCAATATAAACGATGCAAGCAGTGACGTAATTCTTCACGGCGGAGCTTTCAGAAAAATATGCTATAACGGCGGCGGGGACAGAGCAAACGCAGAAATACTGACTTTGTTGGCTGAGAACCGTATATTTACGAGGACTTACGGTGAACTGATAGACGGCTCAAAAACACTGTTGAAAGACGGTTTTGCAACAACTGTTATTGTAATACGACATGAAGATCACAGTTACGACAGCACAACGGGTAAGTGTACGATTTGCGGTAAGCGGTGCGGTCATACGGATGTTGACAGCAAAACAGGTGTATGCCCTACCTGCAAATATCAGCTTACTGCGAGCATTTCGGGCGTGGGAACAGCGAAGTATTTTGATAACATAGACAACGCTTTTTCTGCGGCATTATCGGCGGAAAACAACGGCTGTACGCTGACGTTATACAAGGACTGTGAGCTTTCGCAGAACATAGTGATCGGCAACGCAACGGTTACTGTCGATATGAACGGACATTCTATATTATTGGCGTACAGAATTAAAGTAAACGACGGAGGCGTGCTGTATCTTAAAAACAGCAGAGAAAACGGCAGTATAGACACAGAAATTGAAGTGAATAAGGGCGGCACGCTTATAAACGGTACTGCGGACGACAGCAGTTCAGCCGTTTCCGTGTTCAGTGTATACGCCGACGCGGCTAAATGTGTGGAGATCTACGGTGGTAGTTGTACAGGCTTAACAGTAAATAACGGCACAAGCGGTATAGCTTTATACGGCGGAAGCTACGAGTTAATTCACACAAATGATTTAACTGATAGCACGCCTGTAAGCGCCCTGCTTGCGAAGGGCTATGCGTTTGCGATCTTAAACAGTGTCACACATCTCCCCGAAAGTATAGTTGACGGCAGTGCGGTGACACTCAGCGAAGGAATTAGAAATGTCACAGTTGTAAAGCATACTGACGCTGACCACAAATACAGCAGTGGAACAGGCAAGTGCGACTGCGGATATGTTTGCCCTCACAGCGATGTTGACAGCAAAACAGGTGTATGCTCTACCTGCAAATATCAGCTTACTGCGGGCATTTCGAGTGCGGGAACAGCGAAGTATTTCGATAATATAGACGACGCTTTTACTGCGGCATTATCGGAGGAAAACAACGGTTGTACGCTGACATTGTATAAGGACTGTGAGCTTTCGCAGAACATAGTGATCGGCAATGCAACGTTAACTGTTGATGTGAACGGACATTCTATATCACCGGAAATCAGAGGAATTGACGTAAACGACGGGGGCGTGCTGTATCTTAAAAACAGTGGTGAAAACGGCAGTATAGGCCTGGAAATGGCCGTGAATAAGGGCGGTACGCTTATAAACGGTACTGCGGATGACAGCAGTTCAGCCGTTTCCTTGTTCGCTGTAACTGCCGATGCGGCTGAATGTGTGGAGTTCTACGGCGGCAGTTGTACATACTTAACAATAAAAAACGGCACAAGCGGTATAGCTTTATACGGCGGATACTACGATATAATTTGCGGACCTTTGACTGATAACACACCTGTAAACGATCTGCTTGCAAAGGGCTATGCATTTGCAACCTTAAACAGTGTCACACATCTCCCCGAAAGTATAGTTGACGGCAGTGCGAAGACGATCGGCGACGGACTTACAAATGTCATGGTTGTAGCGCATGAGCATAGATACAACGTGGAAACGGGCAAGTGTCCGTGCGGCGTTTGTGCGCTTGCTGTATTTACCGAGACAACACAAAGCTCTGAAACTTATACATTTATTGAAAGCGAAACACAGTTTAAAAATATTGCGGAAAATGAGGCTGACGGTGTATTAAAGCTGACCGGCGATGTAGATTGTATTGTTAAGGGCATAATAATAAACGGCAATAAAACGATCGACATGAACGGTCATACGCTGAATGTTTCGGTCGGTACCGAGGAAATAAGCGCAGTAGCGGTTTACGGAAATGTAACCTTTGAAAACAGCGGAAGCAGCCGTGCAGTTATAAACGCCACCGGCGTTTATTCCTATGGAATGGTAACTGTAAACGGAGATATTGAATTCGATACTTTTGCAACATTTGAAGACGGCGACGCTTTGATCAATGCCGGAGTATTCAAGAGCATTTATGTTCAGGGAAGAAGTGTAATTGAAATACTGGGTAGCGGTAAGGCGCTTGCAAGTGAAAGCGGAGAAATACTGAATGCAAGCGTACAACAAATATACAAAGCAGGCGATAATATATTTGTTAAGGCTCACCCGAAGCATACATACGATGATCACGGCAACTGCGCTTGCGGATATAAGTGTCTGCATGACGGCGAGGGTCAGGTAGATGAAGACAGCGCCAACAAGGTGTGCAGTGAGTGCGGTGCGAAAATTTACGCAAAGGTAACTACTGCCGACGGAAAGGTAAAGTATTTCGACGACATAACCGAGGGCTTACGGTATGCGGATAAGGCTGAAAACAAGGGCTGTGTTTTCACTCTTGTGACAACCGGTGGACTTGAGAACGATATTACATTGTCAAGCGGTCAGTTTACTATTACCGCGATCGACGACAATTATATCAACGCTTATACACGGAAGATCAATATTAAGGGTGCAGAAATTACTGTTGAGAACTGCGCTTTTAATTGCTTTGTAGGTTTATATAGCGGTTCTCTTACATACCCTGAAGGCTCGACCTCCGTTTGCATTAACGGTATTAGTGTATTTGGCGGTACTTTAAATATCAGTGACGGCGTAAGTGAAAACTTCGGTGCTAATAAATTTACTATATCAGACACTGCAACGGATGCAAAGGTGACTATAGGCGGCGGTATTTACGGTGAGATCAAACTCGGACAGTATACGTTTAAGGATATACTGGCAAGCGGCACTCGCTTAATAAGCGTTGAATACTCGCAGGAGACTGATGAGATAATAGCTACTAATGAATTATTATACAGCATTGTTTCCGAACAAAACACCTTGGGCGTTGATGATGACAAAGACTATCGGTTTGTCAAGTGCGACCATAAGAATGAGGACGGCAGTTATGCCTTTAATGACAGCGGTATATGCAAATACTGTAACTCTGAGTTTGCCGCAAGCGTAAGCTATACAGCTGACGGCGGCGAAAAGACAGAACTGTTCGGTGATATTTATGACGCTTTTGACAAGGCTAATGGGGTAGGTACGGCTACAGTAACGCTGTATAAGGATATTACAGACAAATGTACACAGGAGATTACCGTTATGGGCAATGTAACGCTTGAACTGAACGGTAAAACACTGGGTGGTCGTTATGGCATAGCGCGTATATCGGTATCTGACGGTGGCACGCTTACTGTAAACGGCGATGGCGATATGGATACACCTATTTACGTTAATGAAAACTCAAAATTAGTCATTAACGGCGGTGGATACTTCAATTCTGTGTCAGTTAAAAAAGGAGGCAACGCAGAAATAGGCGGCGGCACTATACAAGGTCTGTCCGTTCGCGGTAACGTAAAACTCAGCGGCGGTAAATTCAACGACATCGAGATATTTAACGGCAATCTTGAATCTGTTCTGGCTGACGGTTATGCTTATAAAGTTGAAGACGGTACATGGCTTTCAATTGCAGAACGTGCAGAGAGCGTTTATAGCAGTTTGAATAACAACGATAAACCGTTGAGTGTAGAAGAAGCGCCGATAAAGAGCGCAAGTATTGCGTGGGTAGGCGAAGAAGCGCCTGTTATATACCGTAACGGAGAGAAATATTTATACGTCGATATTACATACGAATTGGCGGTCGGTTCAAGGGGTGCAACCTATTCGGATTTTGTAAACGGCAATAATCGCATTAAAGATTATAATTTGTACAATAAATATATGGTACACTGTTATGAAATCGGTAAGCTTGCGGCTAAAGACGGCGAGGTTGAATATTACATTGTACTTAAGTGCAACGGATACGAATATAAGTCGAATGTGCTTAAGCTTACACTTGCGACCTGCTCACACCCGAAGGATAGCTTTTCATACGAAAACGACGGTTTTGTAATCTGCGGTATATGTGATGCATTGATAGAAGCCGAGGTAGTAGATGCTGACGGCAAGTCGTTAGGCTATGCGGATATAGAGAGTGCCATAAAGCTGGCACAGGAGAACGAGGGCAGCACTGTAAAGCTGATGTCGGAAGGAGTATCTGAGTCCGTTACCGTGACAGGCGGCAGGTTTACTGTTGACTTTAACGGTAAGAAGGTATTTTATCAGTTCGATGTCAACGGCGGTGACGTGACTTTCACTTCTTCGGTAAAACAAGCCGATGTAGAAACTCTGATAAGCGGAATCGAAGTAAACGGAACTGACGCTAAGGTTACAATTGACGGTAAAATCAAGCTGGGAAGTGTAACATTAACAAGCGGTGCGCTTGCAGTAAACAGTGCCGAGAGTTATATTAAAGAACTGTCAATAATTGGCGGAAATGCTGTTATAGACAATGCAATAATCGGTGCACTGCAAACTAACGGCGGAGACACGGTCATCAATTGTGTTGAAGCTAATTCTTTAAGCATTAATATCAACGGGTCCGGTAGCATCTCTATCGTAACCGGTACGTTCTACAGCACCACTTGCAAAACAGGCTTAGGTATGGCAATTGCGAGTGGAAGCAGAGTTTACGACAGTAATATGAATGGCGCTATTATTTACACATACGATGCTATTCAGACCATGACCAAAACCGATAGAATTTTTGTTGATAAGTGCGTCCATAAGGACGGAAAAGGCAGTTATGTGCTTGACGGTAATCCCTGTCCTTACTGCAGTGAGGAAATTGTTGCAACTGTAAGCTATACTGCCGGCGGAAGCGAAGAGACAGATCTGTTCAGCGATATTTATGACGCTTTTGACAAGGCTAACGAGGCAGGTACGGCTACAATAACGCTGTATAAGGATATTACGGACGATATTACAGATACGATAGCTGTTACAGGCAATGTTACGGTTGAACTTAACGGTAAAAAGCTCTCAACTTCCGGTTTTGATCCCTACTATGCCATAGAAGTGAAGAGCGGTAAGCTGACCGTTAACGGCAGTGGCACAATAAAATGTGTTGTCGTTCGCAACGGCGGCGATGCGGAAATCAACGGTGGTATTTTCTCTGACTTCAGAATTGAAGACGGCGGTAACGCTGTAATTAATGGCGGCAAATTCAACAGCATAAAGGTTTCAGGTGAAGGCAGAAACGTAGGACAGCTTCTTGCGGATGGCCATGCCTATAAGAATTTCGACGGCTTCTGGTCTACTGTTGCAGAACGTGAAAAGCAGGATATAGCTAATGTAGAAGTAAAGGAAGCGCCGATAAAGAGCGCAACAATTACCGCTAATGACGAGTCACCGATAATATACCGTAACGGTAAAAAGGCTTCAACTTTCGCGGCCGATGTGACATATTCGGGAAATGAAACACTCTATATTACCGGATGCTTAATTGACGGAACGGTAATAAGCGAAAAAACAGAATTATTAAACGGTTACTGTTATTTACTTGGCGATCAAGTTGATAAAGTGGTGGCAGAAGACGGAGAAATCCAATATTACTGCATATTTACCTATGACGGATATGATTATAAGTCGAATGTGGTAACGCTTACAGTAGCTACCTGTCAGCACCCCGGCGAAAGCGTAAAATGTGACGATAACGGTAATGTATGCGGTATATGCAACAGAGCACTTACGGCTTCGGTAGAGCTGTCTGACGGTACGTTATCGTATTACGGCAACTGGAATGACGCTATCAGCGCTGCCCAGGAAAGCGAAGGCTGTACATTAAAGCTGTTAAACTACAGTTGGCTTAAAGATAATGAAACATTTGACATAAGCAAGGGTAGATTTACCGTTGATTTAAATAAAAATGACAGCAGCGGACCGTTTGCATTTAATGTCAAGGGCGGAGATATAACGTTTACGGCACTGAAAAAAGCCTCAATTTCATTTACCGGTGTAACGGTATCTGGCGAGAATGCCAATGTTTTAATTGACAGTAAAGCCACATTGAATTATTTAGTTGTAAATTCCGGAAAGGTTACTGTAGATGGTGCTTATATCAGCACAATAACGATAAAAGGCGGAGACATGGTCATCAATGATGTTGATACCGGTTTATTAAGCGAGGAGGGCAATGGGTCCGTTAATATATCTATCGTAAGCGGCAGATTCGAAAGCGTCGTTTTCGATGAATATACTTTCGGAAAGGCAATAGCGAGCGGAAGCAGAATTAGATTGACCGATGCGGATGGCGGAAAGATTTACAAATATGCTGATATTCAGAACAAGGGCAATGCCGGTGTTATTGTTGTTGAAAAGTGCGACCATAAGGACAAAAACGACAGTTATGCGCTTGACGGAAACCTTTGTCCTTACTGCAATGAGGAAATCGCCGCAACTGTAAGCTATACGGCTGACGGAAGCGAGCAGACAGATCTGTTCAGCGATATTTATGACGCTTTTGCCAAGGCTAACGAGGCAGGTACGGCTACTGTAACGCTGTATAAGGATATTACAAACAGCGAACTTACACAGGGCGTTACCATTACCGGCAATGTAACGCTTGCACTGAACGGTAAAAAACTGGGTGGCACTTTTGCTTTCAACGCACCTGTAGAAGTATCCGACGGCGGTATGTTTACCGTAGGCGGCGATGGCAAAATGCGGATGCCTATTAAAGCTTACGCAAACTCAAAGTTAATCATCAACGGCGGTGAATTCACATCGGTGATGGTTTACATAGACGGCGACGCAGAAATAGGCGGCGGCGTTATAGACGCTCTGACCATTATAGGTAACGCTAAAGCAAAAATCAGCGGCGGTAAATTCTACAACATCGAGATAGCAAACGGCAGTCTTGAATCTGTTCTGGCTGACGGTTATGCATATAAAAAGGACGGCGGTGCATGGCTTTCAATTGCAGAACGTGCAGAGAGCGTTTATAGCAGTGTGAATAACGACAATAAACCGGTGAATGTAGAAGAAGCGCCGATAAAGAGCGCAACGCTTAGCACAGAAATAAACAAGCTGTATCGCAACAGCAACGCAAACCCCACGCAGAAGTTCAACCTTGCTCTTGCTCACGGCTCGAACCTGAACGACTCGTATGTAAGTAAGAGATACGGTATAAACTCCTATGTAAGCGGAGATATAATTTATAGCAGCTTAAGCGCACTTGTAAAGGACGCTAAATTGTCGGCAGACGAAATAATTGATAAGGCGGGCAACAGCGTTGCTGCCAAGATATACTTCGTAGTTATTACCGATGACGGCTATGAAATAAAGTCGAACACTGTAAGCATAGACCTTGTTGATTGTGATCATTCTCAGGTGGTCGATCCTACAGCGGACAAGGAAACCGCAGGCAACATTACTGAGCCGACATATTGCGAGATATGCGAGAGCAAGTTCAATGCAAAGATAACAAAGGGCGACGATGTCAAGTATTATAACGATCTTGACGAGGCTGCGAAAGACGCTCAGAAGAGCGAAAACGAGGGCTGTACCTTATATCCGCTTTATAACAAGAACGGATACGGCGGTCAGTTAGTCATAACCGAAGGTAACTTCACGCTCAAGTACGCAGTTCGTACAGCGTTCTCACGTCCGATCATCATAAACGGCAAGGCAAAGCTGACGGTTACGGGACGTTGTGCGGTGACAGCGTTTGAGAATCAAGACGCATTCATAGTGAGGGGCGGTGATGTCACATTTGACGGGCTTGCTACAGGCAGCAATGTGACCATAAACGGCGGAAATGTTACAATGACTGCCAACAATATAAATTGCCTTACTATAAACGGCGGTAATGTATCCATTTCGTCAGGTGGGTTTGCCGAAATCGTAACTACGGTCAGTGATAAGGTGATAGCCGATTATATCGATCCCGGCTTCTGGGTACAGGACAGAGAAACAAAAGAGTGGATAGATATATACAGTCTTAATAAGGCAACGGCGTCATCGACAAGCGGCCTTACGGTACGTGTGTGTCCGATGCAGATAATCAAGCCGATAGATACTGTATATTACACCAACGGCTATTATCCGGGCGACATACCGTCACTTCAAATAAATGCAGTGCCGTGGTATTCAGGCGAGGTCGACGCAAAAGTTGCTTATCAGTGGATCGCCATTGATGAAAACGGCTACGAAACAGTGATAGAGGGCGCTACAGACAGAAAGCTGTCGCTCGAAAATCTCACAACGGGCAGGTACTACTGCCGTCTTACCTACAGCAATGCTACAACTGCGGGAGTTTCGATGAAGTCGGACGTTGTAACGGCTACGATAACCGAATGTGAGCATTCCGGAGGAGAGGCTACCTGCACCAATAAGGCAAAGTGCGAAATATGCGGAGCGGAGTATGGCGAAACTAAGCCGCACAGCTATGCGCAAATAAAATCGCCTGAGTATCTTAAATCTGCGGCAACCTGCACTGCAAAGGCTGTATACTATACATCTTGCACAAACTGCGGACTGTCAAGCAAGGGTACAGCCGATGAAGCAACATTCGAGTACGGAAACGCACTCGGACACAAGTACGGTGAGTGGGTATCTAACGGTGACGGAACTCATTCGAGAGTCTGCGCTAACGATAACAAGCACATCGAAACAAAGGCTTGCCACGGCGGCAAGGCTACTTGTACGGCAAAGGCAATATGCGAGGACTGCGGTAAGGCTTACGGCGAAATGGCAGCCCATACATTCACAGCTAAGACAGTTGCGGCTAAGTACCTTAAATCTGCGGCAACCTGCACGGCAAAGGCGGTATATTATACGTCCTGCGCAGACTGCGGACTTTCAAGCAAGGGTACTAAGAATGAAGCAACATTCGAGTACGGAAACGCACTCGGACACAAGTACGGTAAGTGGGTATCAAACGGCAACGGAACTCATACAAGAGTTTGCGCTAACGATAACAAGCACACCGAAACAAAGAATTGTCACGGTGGCAAGGCTACTTGCACGGCAAAGGCTATATGTGAAGACTGCGGTAAGGCTTACGGCGAAATGGCAGCCCATACATTCACAGCTAAGAGCACAGTATCAAGATATCTTAAACGTGCGGCTACCTGCACGGAGAAATCGGAGTACTATGTATCATGCGCAGGCTGCGGACTTTCAAGCAAGGGTACTGCAAGTGAAGCGGTATTCACAGGAAGCGCGCTCGGACATTCACTTACCGAATGGAGCGTTATAACTGAGGTGACCTGTACGACAAACGGCACTCAGGAAAGACACTGCACAAGATGTGATTATAAGCAGACAAGAACTATTGTCGCCAAGGGACACAGCTACGGTCTGTGGAATGTCACAAAGAAAGTCGGTTGTATTACAGACGGCGAGCAGTCAAGAGAATGCTCGGTATGCGGCAATAAGGAAACAAAGACTATTGCGGCGACCGGTGTACACAGCTACGGCAGCTGGAAGGTCGCTAAGGCGGCAACCTGTACAACTACAGGCACAAAGGTAAGAAGCTGCTCGGAATGCGGTGCGAAAGAAACAGTTATAATACAGCCAACAGGTCATAAGTATGTTGAAAGCATAGTTAAGCCTACTTATACCGAAAAGGGCTATACACTGCATAAGTGCTCCGAATGTGGAACTTCTTACAAGTCTTCGTATACCGATAAGCTTGTACTGGCATCTGTAAGCGGTGTTAAGCTTGCCGGCAGAGCGGCTGACGCACTGCGCGTAAGCTGGAATCGCAACACATCTGCCGATGGCTATATCGTTGAGATATACAAGGACGGTGCATGGGCAAGAGCAGGTAAGATCACGACCGACAGCACCACCGACTTCAGAGTTACGGGACTTAAAGCATCTACGTTCTATAAGTTCAGAGTAAAAGCCTATAAGATGAGCGGCAATACGGCAGTCTACAGCGACTACGGCACAACATTGACAGCAAGAACAAATCCGTCTGTGATAACGGGTGCAAAGCTTGCCGGCAGAGCTGCTGACGCACTGCGTATAAGCTGGGATCGCAATACATCTGCCGATGGCTATATCGTTGAGATATACAAGGACGGTGCATGGTCAAGAGCGGTCAAGACGACAAACAACAGCATCACAACGTACAGGGCAGAAGGGCTTAAAGCATCAACAGTTTATAAGCTCAGAGTAAGAGCTTATAAGATGGACGGAACAGCAGCGTACTACGGCAATTACAGCGCCGAAGTCACAGCAAGGACAAATCCGTCTGTGATAAAGGGTGCAAAGCTTGCCGGCAGAGCGGCTGACGCACTGCGCATAAGCTGGGAACGCAATACATCTGCCGATGGCTATATCGTTGAGGTGTACAAGGACGGTGCGTGGGCAAGAGCAGGTAAGATCACGACCGACAGCACCACCGACTTCAGAGTTACGGGACTTAAAGCATCGACAGTTTATAAGCTCAGAGTAAGAGCTTATAAGATGAGCGGAACAGTTGCATACTACGGCAATTACAGCGCCGAAGTCACAGCAAGGACAAATCCGTCTGTGATGACAGGTGTCAAGATAGGCGGTACTGCCAAGGACGCATTGCGTATCAACTGGAGCAAGAACACCTCAGCTCAGGGGTACATTGTTGAAATGGCTCAGAACGGTGAGTGGGTGCGTGTTGCAAAGATAACCGACAACAGCACAACTACATTCAGAAAAGCCGGTCTTGCAAAGAACACATCATACAGGTTCAGGGTTTGCGCTTATCATATGAGCGGAAGCACACCGCTTTACGGTACATATGTAAGCGTCAGCGGCAAAACAGCGGCTAAGTGATAACTGAATAAAGCGACGCGGGTTGTGATACAACCCGGAAAAGAAAAAAGTGGGTCGAAGCGCAAAGGATAGTGCGCTCGGCTCACTTTTTTGATATGTTGAGAAATTCTGTTTTTGGTGTGCTTCTGTTATAACGTTTTAGTAATCAACATTGATAGCAGGCTACCGATAGTTCTCTTTGTAGGACAGCACTTCTCGGGTTCGCTATTCTGTGCGATAACGTTGCTGCTATGAACGAGGGAGACAACCAAAGGGAACAGGAATAAGTCTGAGCCTTGCGTACGCAAGGCTCGTGCACTCCGCTAAAGCTCCGTTGGACTTGCAGCCCAGTGAA
>JABLTK010162455.1_pt1 | contig 18076 bp, 26 predicted proteins | sample 7160131 | NCBI WGS metagenome assembly JABLTK01 (sample SAMN14651221, study PRJNA627086) | human gut metagenome | isolation source: feces | host: Homo sapiens
AATTGGGAGACGCCTCAATAATCGACATCGAGATGATGTCAAAAACACCTGGGTTCGTCTCTTTCAAAAGAGTTGAGAGTATTACTTAGTGTTGTCTTCTGTATGTTGCAGAAATGAATTATACTTTTAGGCATAACCTAAAGTTTTAGGTTACACCTAAATTATGAGTATTGTTTGTTTCATTTGTTTTAGGAGAAAGAAGAATGATCTTGTCAATCTTCGTTTACTACTCTCTCATTCAAATATTGTATTTTCACTTTATTGCATGTTTATCTGGATCAGAAATTACATTACAGAGTTATTTATCATGGATAGATCGAATAGTATCGATGATGGAGTAGATTGACGAATCCGTGTATCAATCGACCAAAGATACGAAATGAAATTATGGAAAAAATAAAGAAGACAAGAAAAGAAGGTCAACTCCAATGGAACAAGGATGAAACAAAAACAACATTAGAATGTGGTGTATCATATTTCTAAACCATTCCACAAGTAATTCAACACGAACATGTAAATGAAACACATAACCGTCTATTTACTTGTTAAGATAGGAATGGCCCCCTCTTCATTGAGTTACGCAAATCGATTCATGTATTTGACACATATACTCTAATCCATATCATCCTGTCAAGGAGTTCCTAATCAGAGCATGTCTTTATAACCATCCGTTTTCATTCTATATTTCCGTTGCAATGTGAGTACAAAGATAGATAATGGCAAGAATAGAATGAATTCCATCGCTGTTGGTGCATCATATTATCCAATCATATTAGTGGAACAACTCTTTTATCCAATGAAATAATGTATATTCCACGACGGATTGATTTAAGCAAGATGACGATTTGAGATAACACAACACAATAAGAAATCTGTAAGTGGTGAATAGAATCTATTTCTTTGTTTATAGTGAACGTGAATCCGTGTTGCTACCTGTTCATTCCGTTCATCTCTTTTTTGTCCCTGTCTCTAACCAAGTGTAGATATATCTTCTTTCTTTGTGAATCATGAATTCGGAATAGTAGGTTGGGTGGAAAAATGGAAGATGAGAAGGGTGCTCACTTTTGTGTAGCGATTATCTTTTCAAGCTTTTGCTGATTGGAGATTCGGGTGTCGGTAAATCCTGCTTGTTGCTGCGCTTTGCAGATGACCAGTACTCAGATTGCTACATTACCACCATTGGTGTTGATTTTGTATATTGGTTCTTGGTTATGATAATTCTATAGAAGATCCGCACTGTTGATCTGGATGGAAAGACTGTGAAGTTGCAGATTGTTCTTTTTTCCTTTTTGCATTTCATGTGTAGTGGGATACTGCTGGTCAGGAGAGATTTAGAACAATTACTTCCAGTTATTATCGTGGAGCTCATGGCATCATCATTGTATATGATGTGACAGATCAGGATTCGTTCAACAACGTGAAGACGTGGTTGCATGAGATTGATCGTTATGCCAATGAGAATGTCGTGAAGTTGTTGGTTGGCAACAAAGCAGATCTGACTGCAAAGAAGGTGGTTTCGTATGAGACTGCTAAGGAGTTTGCTGATAGTCTTGGAATTGAGTTTGTGGAGACTTCTGCCAAGAATTCGACCAACGTTGAAACGGCGTTCATGACCATGGCTCGTGAGATTATGCAGAAGAATGCTTCTGTACAGCCCGGTAACAAAGGAGCGAAGCCTACCGTGGTACCTTCTGCTGCTAAGAAGGATAGTAAGGGTTGCTGCGGAAAGTAATGGGATTGAATGAATGTATCGCGTTATTGTAGTAATGGGTTATTTGTTGGAAAGGAACAATCGTGAATAGAGTAATGATGGATACAACAGGATGGTGAACATCTGAGTTCAGATAACTGGTGAATGTAGCAATTAGTGTTTAGCTTATTAACAAGAGTAGGAACAGCTAACTGGTAAATATAGAAATATGAACGAACTGCTGACAAAAGAGGGAGTTCAACTCACTGGTAAACGAATCCAACTAATAAATAAGGCAACAAATCACAAAAAAACAAGACATAGTCATTCTTTCTACCAATTGCCAAATGCACCAATTCAACACCAAGGAGATTGTATCTCCCAAGATACGTTCAATTCATCTCCATCTAGTCCTAATATACACCAATCTATATTGTCATTTTGTTTCTACAGATTCTATGCAAGCATACCCTAATCTCACAGTCCTCCAAAACAGAGTAGGGTCGAACCATCCTTCTAACCTCCAGAGTGTCAAGGCACTTATGACAATCCTACGTAATACTTCAACCAATACAGCATCCTTCCGTTTTCATGCAAACCGAGTCCACAGGTATGCACACCCTTTAGTATTCTAAGGGTTTAGAATTCTTGTCGAAGAGGGAGTATGTGTCCTTCCAGAAACCCAAGTTTCCATCTCAACGCCCTGTGGAATCTTTCAAGGGATTGAATACCCTAAGAATATCTGTGCCGTTTCCATCATGCGCTCTGGGGATTCTCTCCTCCAAGCATTTATGGAATTGTATCCAGATGCTCCTATCGGAAAAGTCCTGATACAACGAGACGAGACATCTTCAGACAAATGTGCTCATGTCCTATTTATCATTTTGATTTAATGATAGTTCTACTATAGTAAACTTCCAAAAGGAATTGAGAATCAATTCGTCTTCATTTGTGATCCTATGCTTGCAACTGGTGGAAGTGTATGTGAAATGATTCGAGTATATGGTTTGAATAGCAGAACTACATTGTAGTTATTGAAAGAACATGGCATTCCCGAGAATCATATCATTTTTCTCAATGTAATTTCGGCTCCTCAAGGGATTGAACGAGTGTTTTCACAGTACCCAGATGTTCGAATTGTTACATGTGCAGTTGATGAGGGATTGAACGATGAAAAGTTTATTGTACCCGTAGAATTGTTATAGAAGTTTAAGAATAGGGTCTGGGCGATTATGGGGATCGTTACTTCAATACTCCCAACTAATGGTACTAATACTAAGAATAGGATTTGGTCTTATATGTGTGTTTGATTGACAGATAATCTTTGTGGATATATAGTTCTAATCCAACCTATTCCCAGACAGGCTAACAATTAATCTAACAAACAAGTCAATTCACATTCATAGAAATTCGATAAAACAACTCCTACTCATTACCATTCTCTATATAATCATACTCGCAACTCTTCTCTAGTAATCTTATCATCACTCACTCCCAATTCAAAAGGACTCTCACATACCGTCTCTAGTTCTACTTCCCGGATATCAGCGAAATATGGATGATCCAAAGCCTCTTCTACAGTAATTCGTTTCATGGGATTAATGGTCAGAAGACGATGCAACAAGTCAAGACACAACGGGTTGGCATTCGGAAACACTTCACGAAAATCCCGTGGAATTTGGTTTAGAGCCTTGATGTACTTTTGTCCCTTCACATTTGTAATAAAATCCAAATCATGCTCATCTGGAACACCCAACAAATCACAATACAGTTTGATCTGGTTCAGATAGTTGGTTCCTCGAAACAATACAGTTCGATTCAACAACTCTCCTAAGATGCAGCCAACACTCCATAAATCGACTGCTTTTGAGTAGTGCTGTGAAGAGAGCATTACCTCAGGAGCACGGTACCACCGTGTCTGTACATACTCCGTTAATCCGTTACTTTCATCTCGCGCCAGGTTGAAGTCACAGATCTAGTGTCAATCCCTCACTTCAGTCCCACTTTCAGATCACAGTTCGAATTGAGCAGAATATTGGAAGGCTTCAAGTCCCGATGAATGATGTTGGCCGAGTGAAGATACTTCAACCCACAAAGCATCTGATAGAGAAAGAACTGAATGTGGTCATCCGTTAATACTTGTTTGCTGTAAATTACGCGACTCAAATCCGTCTCCATCAATTCCATAGTCATATATCTGCATTACACTACATCAAAACCACTTACAAATCTACATAGTCATGCGTTGGAGGATCCACCTCCACATCCACTAGTCGCAATACATTCGGGTGATGACAGTACTTCATGATCTTAATCTCGCGATATACCCGAAACCCATTTCCCACATCTTGTAGGACATTCGGTATCTTCTTTATTGCATATTTTACGTGGTCTTCATTATTTGTTACCGAGATCACCACTCCGTAACTACCTTCCCCTAATTCTCACTCCTTTCATTTCCAAATACCTATGCATTTAATATACGAATATTTGCGGTCCAAATTGAAGTTCACACCTGTATTAGTCTTGATCACTTCTCGATTCCGTCCATATGTCCTCAGACTGTACGGATTAAATGGTTCCCTAGAATACTCTGTCATTTCTCAGGAAATCGTGATTTCTGTAGCCTTGACAAAAACAACCGGTTTTTCGACCTTCGTTTCAAATTCGATTAACTCTTTCCTAATTTCTCTCTATCACATTTAATCTTCTTGTACTCTCGATTAGCTAAGTATCAATGTGACACAGATCCTTTTCAACACTTCCTTATTACCCCTACACCTTCTCTCCTTTGTCTTCTTCTCTCAAACTCCGACTTTAATCTCGAGAATTAGAAAACCGAGTGTTCTATAGAATGGGCGTTTCATTTGGAGAATTCCAAACCTCCTCATTTTAGATTCAATGGTAAGTGAAGTCGATGGAGTAGGCTTATGGTTCTAGCAGAAAATCATTCCCCTTGCTGACAGAGTCCTTGTAAAGCGATTGGTTGCTAAAGCACAAGTAAACCTATTCTCTCCTTGTCATTGTTCTAGACTGCTACTGGTATTCTTCTTCCAGAGACTTCGGTTGCCAAGGCCAATCAAGGAAAGGTAGTAGTGATTGTTTTATATAATCATAGGTCTTGGCGTGTGGACCGGGTCGTCTGGACAATAACGGAAAACTGATTCCAATGAACTGCAAGGTTGGTGACCGTGTACTTCTCCCTGAGTACGGAGGTACTCCTTTCAAGATGGGTGACGAAGAATATACGTTGTTCTGTGATTGCGACATTCTGGGTAAATTCGAATATTCTTGTTTGTTTGGAACAATCCAGGGTTCACAACATGGAATATGGGAGAAAGGCTGTCCTTCGCACCTTATTATTTCTTGCTCTCTCTCAACTTCGTTCCCAAGATTCTTTCCATCTTAGAAATTAGAGCAGGGTTGGGTACAACTTTTCCAGACTCATATTCTTGAATCACAGATACTTTTACGTTTAGTTTCTGCAATCACACTAACCACACATTTCCTACTACAGCTAAGTCCTTTTGAGACATTTGTTTTGCAGTACGAGCCTTTTGGAGACGAAGACGAAACGAAAGGTCGACTTTGGGAAGTGTGAACACTTCATCTTCCTCTTCCACCTTTCTTGCATATAATGCTGGACCATTTGTAACATTTTTATTCTTTCCAGCATCATCTAACCAAGTTATCCAAGCCTAAGAATGGACATACACTTCGAAGAAGTAACAACAGTTGTCCCTAATCTTCTCGCAATATTCACTTGTTTCTCCTTCGACTCTGTAGGCTTCGATCCTCTTTTATCCCATCCAGCGGGTTCCCAATCTTGAAAGACTTGTGACATGCTCTACCAACGAATTAATAAAGTACCGATTAGTAGTATCGAACTTTCTGAGACTATGAGATTAGTGGACGAAATCGACCTTCTTTTGGGAATTGTTCTCACATTCACACTTCTGTATTATCGAATGGTCGCATACTTGAAATGATCCTAGTGGTCATGCTGTGGATTACTGGTTGTTTTGTGGTGATACTGCATTGTTCGTGGATATTGAGGGGAACAGAGTATCCAGATGATAAGTATATGGGTCGTTTCATTGTATTGAGTGGGGATGGAATGAGTGAAGGTGAAATGGAGAATGGAACAAAAGTGACCGATGTTATGGTGGAGAGCAAAGGGAATATATTTGATGAAGCGAATGTAGAGAGCAGAATTGCTTTAGTTGATGAAGGTGGAATTGATAACAGAGTGACGGCTACTGATGAAACCAATATCACTAGCAGGGTGGTTATGGAGAATAGTATTATTGGCTACAACCATGATAATAGCAGTGGGATTCTCAACAATCCAACGGATATTATTCCATCACTGCATATAATCAATGCCATCCATCCAGTCTTAACTTCCATTCTTCAGCCTGAGATTACACACTCTCCACCTAAATTCAATGTCACTCCCTTACTCGATATGATTCACCAGTTCCAACAACAATGGAATTCGTCAGTCGTATTTGAAACCAATCGTCACCACTTTATTCTTGGTGGGATTCCTTACATGCGTGCACCCTGGTTATATGCCTCTGATGTCTGCTACAATCCAGCAACCACTGTCTATTCGTTTTATACTAAATCACCCCCTCAATTCCCCAAGTCAAGTTGATTCAATAGCACTCGTTCACCTATAGGTTTCCAGTTTGGATGGAACTTCAAATACGTCCCAAGATCTCCTCCTACAGATGTATCTTGGGTTGAAGAACCTGTTGCTGTCAGTCAGGCATTCACTCCACGTCACATCTATCACTTTGCTGAAAGTGTTAATCAGCTTATTCTCGTTCTTTATTATCCGTCACAGTATCCTCCTGTTTGTGTATCTATGTTTTCTTATTGATAGATTCATACTCTTCTTCTTCCTCAATTCAAAGTTACATCTGAATTAACATGGTCTAAAGAGTATCTGCATCTCATCACATCGCTTCTTCCGAATCTCACTATTGCCCTGGCTCCTCATACAGTCACATGTTATCGTCACCTTCTCTTCTTCGATCGACTCAACTATCTACAAAATGGAGGTTTGCTTGGAGGATTCCGCTCTGCAGATACTGTTCGAGCTCTTGTGTATCATCGATTCCATATTTCTTCTCCTCCTTCTTTTTCTGCTCTTGTTCTTCATCGATCTGGATCACGAGCCTGGAAGAGCCAAAATCAAATCATTCAACTCGTTCGAAGAATTGCGATCCGATTCAATGCCACAGTGAATCACTCGGACCTTTTCGGATATGACTTGCAGAAGCAAGTGGCTCTTTTCTCACAATCGGATGTTGTTATTGCAGCTCATGGAGCTGCTCTCACAAATGTTATGTTTATGCGACCACATACTGCTGTAGTGGAGTGCTTTCCTCCCTACTTTTATGAACTAACATTCGAAACTATTTGCGGTCTGGAACAGGTTCTGTATATTTCTGTCCCTGATTTCCCTCGTCAGGCACAGTATGCAGTTGCTGTCAAGTATTACCGTCAGGGATCCTTCTATCAGAAACGAAGAAAGTTCATTGACGCTCCTGTATTCCCTCCATCAAGTCAGTTATATGATGCTGTCATGAGAGCTTTTGAGTATGTGACTCGATGGAGAAGTGTTTTTAGAGTTACTGACCAGTGGTCGGAAAGCAGTTCATGGCGATTAGTTGTTTGTTATTGAAACAGATCTCTTCGGAAAGAAGGCCACTTTTCTGTCAGCCCCTTTACGCCATATGGCGAAATTGTCCAAACTCCATGATTCTTATGGATCAAAAGGAGTCAGCTGAAGAAAATAAAGAAGCGTCCACATGCATTGATAGTATTCCGGTATTTCGTCTTTTTTCGTTCTCATCCAATAGCCGTCGGCTCTCTGCATGATATGCTTTCGACCATTATGTGATATTCGATGTAAAGGTTAGAACTTAATCTGACCATAATCTCAAGGATCTTGCATGCGCGTCTTCCATAGTACATGTATTAAAGAGAAAGGAAAGAGATCAAAATGGTGGAAATGTTCTCTCTGCTCAAAGAAGGAGATTGAAGTTGAACTTATGACAAGGTTTTATTCGTAGAAATTTTATAAGATTCTCAAATTTGTGCGAGAGGAATGTACAGAACGTCATGAATTCCCAGGATCTGCTTTCAACCAACTCATTCTCATTGATACTGTTGTTCCTCACAAGAAACGGGAAGTATTTACTCCCAAAGTCCGGATGATTCGTTTGTTTCACAGTAGACTGTCAAGTGCAGCGAATGTGATAAAAAGTGTCGAAGTCAGCTTGTTCGATGCATCCATTGTGGAGCACTTTATCATCGAGGCTGTCTTCCTATCAACAGTATCACCATATCAAACCGATTCGTCATGTTCGTGTTCTCTTGTTCTCTTACATATAGATGTCCCAGTCATTATCAGAGTCCTATTACGGTGGTTTCCTTATCCTTAGACAGTTCTAGTGATTACATGCACAAAGCGCTTCAAGACCAGTTCGATGTATTGTTCGTTTGTCATTCTGATCCTCAGAAACTAAAAGGAATTACTGTGTCGTCAGGCCGTAGCTCACACTTCTTTCGTGGTCGTGGTCGTGGTCGTCGTGGAGCCAGTGTTAGTCGAGGAGGGCGAGGAGGCAAACGACTGTTCCATTGATGCCGGTGACTCACGTTTAGACAACACATTATTGCTTCTGATCCTACTCTGGCTTCTACCAAAGGAGAACTAATTCAGTGTCAGCGTTGTGGTCGAATGCGTCGATATCCGGCTTATATCGATCGCTCGCAATTGCCTGAAGAATGGTACTGTGAATACAATGTGTGGGATAAGCGACAGTGTACCTGTGATGAAAATGAAGTAGGAATGATGAAAGAGCCTCAAACAAAGGAATATAAGAACGATGAAGAGAAAGAAGGATTACTGAAAGTGAAGTTAGCGACTCCAGCTATTTGGGGAGGAGAAAGCATGAAAACTGTTGTTATAAGGATAATAAGTAACGAATAGAATAACAAATTCATTCCATCCACATTGAATAGTGTTGCTCTTATTAATTATATCTACTTCTCAAAGATTGCTCAGAGAGCTGTTCATCGAATCAACTATCTTGGAACTGTTTCTGCTTCCTACGCTTTCAATCACAATCTTGATATTCCTGGTAGCAGTGATATCACTCGTTTACTGTAGATCCCATCTTCCAGTCCCTCAGTGAAAATACACCTCTCAATAAAATGGCATTATCTGTCTATACGTATTATCGAGGAGCACCTCATATATCGATTCGGATGGTAATGAATAATGAAGTGCTCTATAAATCCACCTTTGATAATCAAAAGAGTCTAGTGGTCCAATGTGTGAGATATATGATGGAGAAGAATCTCATTGTCTTGATTGGGGAGGGTCCCTTGACTGACGACAGCGAATGGTTGTTCAATGACCGACCTGATGAGAAGAATGTATCTATCAAGGAACTACGGTTACGGAGAATGTTTGAAACCAAATAGTTGTAGAACAAATAGTATATTGCATTCAATGTTTATTTACTACACTCAGCTGCTTATGGATTACATTCCATAACTGTTCATCCCATCTCAATCATGACCGAACAGTCTATTGATTATTCCTCCTATTCTCACTAACGTTTATGTATTGAACCAAATCTCGAAGAGACGCCCGCTGTGTCTTTAAACGAGCAATCTCTGTCCGAATAATCGTCTCCTCCTCCTTGCACTCTTCCAGTGTTGCTCTTTGATTATCTTTTAGGGAATTCTTGATATGAGATGATTCTACTGATTACAACACTTTCCTCTCATGTCTACGTTCTTCCTTCAGATCTTCCAGTTTTGTCTCTTGTCGGCGGTGATTTATTGCCCTACACTGTTCAAGATGATTTCTCTCTTTACTTCTTGAATAGCTTACGCTTATCTCCTTCAACGAAATGAAAGAGATAATTATAACGAATCTTAATTTTCTCTTTCATTTTGCAACAAACATGAATCTGATTAAACGACATTCATACAGGATTGAATTTCCTATTGCTTTTCATCTTTGCAATCTTTGCCTTATCTCTTTCAAACTGTTCTCGCAACTCTTTCAGTTGGTTTCTCTTATTCTCTCGTCCTTGGAATCTACACTCACAAACCCATCCAAATCACACTTATAAAAGTCTGTCTTCATTTCCTTTTCTCGTCGCTTCTTCTCCTGTAACTGCATCGCTGTCAACAGCTCTTCATCTTCAACCCGAGTACGACGACGAATAATCGTCCATCCGTCTTCGTCTGTCTCATTATGCATTCCCTACAACTAACTTCCGCCATCCTCTAGTACATCCAACTCTTCATTGAACTTCACTAATGCAGCCTCTGCATTCTTCCTCAACTCCTGTGGAGATGTTTTGTAAAGACTACGGCAGGAATTCAAATGACTCTCAAGTAGAGGACTACGAATAGATGGATTATGAGAACCCCTTGGAGAAGGAATAGATCCAGGGTTTGTACGAAGTACTTTAAGAAGTGAGTGTAACGACTTGCGATCCACAAATTTGAGATAAGCCACGCGTGTTCCTCCCTTTGCCAATCGACCAAACCTAGCAATATATCCATTCAATATCGCTTACTCAATAGATTCAATCTCTCCAAACCCACCAAACATTTCCTAACCGTAAATCCATATCATCTGCCCATACTTTCATTCCATCCTCCGTTAGATTATTTACATTAATCAGAAACAACCGATCTGTCTTAGTTCCAGAGGAAGTTCTACAACTCACAGATTCACCTCGTTCCTACACATCCTCTTTGCAGTAAATCTCTTGGTGTCCAAAGGTATTACGCAATTTCATCGGGATAATATAAAACCCATCAATCGACAATAATACTCCAGAATCTGTTGACGTATTTGGTATCGGTCCTCCCATTCTGTTTGCACTCCCAAAGAGTCTCAGAATGAGTATCAATGGTAAAAACGGTAATCAAGGAAAACCGTGGTTATTATGACAATGTAGAATCAAGAGTGACAAGAAACAAAGGAACAGTAGAGTACAAAATAGAATCAATGAGAAGTGTGATGGTGGTGATGTAAATGGTGAGTGGAAGAGTGATGCGAGTCCCTTGAAGTGGAGCGATTTAGTTCTCTTGACCTAGAACGATGTGATTCTCCTGATACAGAATGTCGATGCCTTCGAGAATCAGTTTGTTGCTGTTCTCGTTTCGCTTCTGCCAATAACGCTTTCAATCGCTGCACTCTATTCCTCATCTCTCTTATAATATCACCACTTCTTGCTTTCCTTGGGTTTCTCCTCATCAATCTTCCGAAAAAAGGTCATTGGATCCTCACGAACACGTCGCTGCAGCTCTTGGCCAAGATCACCTGTGGTTGTATATTTGCACTCAGGGTCTCCCGCTCGATGCCCATAACACTACCGTTCAATCTTCCAATGATGCATACTTTACAACGATAACATTGAACCACACGAATCTCTTTCCCAAATGCTGCACCATGACCAGTTAACGGCATAGATCTAAGAAAGTCACGAACACGCTTATTTTCAGGAATATCTGGAATCTTCCTCTCTGGCTACAAATTGGAACATCTAACCTTTGTTACATGGTCTTCCTCATCCAGTTTCTTCAAATCTACGTTTTCTTGTGGTAAAGAATCGGCTCTGGAAATACTACATTTCACTTCTTCATCTTCATAATACCCGCGAGATAACTCTCGTAACAACTGTTGCTGTTGTTCTTTCTCCAGCTCCTAAAATCCTCATTTCTTCATTTATAATACCATCTCGATCTTCTTCTTCAACCTCAATTCAGTCAACTTGCTTAATTCAGACCGATCTCGCTTCTCCTTCACATTTAGTTGTGCTGACTATACCATGAATTAATAAGGATATTTCTATTACATCCGTCGGTTGAACGCTCATTCCACAGGAATTGATAGAACAAACATTAGTCAATTCTTCCTTCTGTTCACTTTCTCGCTCCATAAGGAATTGTACTGCATTGTTCTTCGTACCGATGAACAGCGAAACCTCTTTCATTCCTGCAATTGTCTTTCGACTCTACCCATTAACAAGGGTCGATTCATATTAGAATATCCTTAGTCACGAGTCCCGACAACGATGTCTAATCAAAAACCTTTCTAATGAAGAATCCTGAACTGAAAACATCAATCTGTAGATAGACGTCCAAGAATCCGAAACATCCATCTACAAGAAGATAAACACAAAAACCATGTATATCACTTCAATTAAGCATCTACAACTCTGATAACGTGTTTGATTCAAGAAAGAAAAGGATACAAAATACAAGTATAACATACAATAGACATTAATAATAACCGTTCATACGTTGTATTACATCCTTTTTCAACACCTATGTCAACAAGTCCCAATATAACAAACTTCATTCATATACAACCGTCTCAGCATCTCCAATTCAGCCTACTCATTACTACGATCGCAATATCCCAGTACTCGATAGAGTCTCTTCTCATGATTCTGAACGATACAGTACACGGTGTATATGATACCTATCAACACCAACAACATAAGTGGATTAAAAGATCGTTTCATTGGAAGAAAACAATGATACCCATAACAGTCTACATATTGCATTTTCGACGAAGTAAAACGTTCTCTTTCTGGAGAGCAGCCAACATCTTTGTGTAGTCTTCAATTACTTCGTCTCTCTCTTTCAAGGCTTGTTGTAAATCCAGAATGTCTGTTGTCATCGACTGAAGTTTCTCTATGAGCTGTGCATCAATACCAAACAAAACTAAAACCATTTCATATACATCTTGTCTCAACTGAACCATCGTCGGTTCTTTCTCAACACTCTCTTCTGCAACAGAAATTTCCTTTGTTGCAGAAGACTGCATCGTTGGTTGTACAACAGATTCAGGTTTCTGGTATATGTCTTCCTTCTCATGGACCGCAGTAGGCTCTACAGGCGCTTCTTTGGAAGAAGAGGCATCCACTTCTTTCGGAGTTGCACTCACATTTTTCGTGTTACCTTCCTGTGTAACCTATATACAACAATACAAAACAATTCAGTACTAATTCTCACAACCTCTTCATTACCTCCTACCCTGTTTTTGACCTTTGGCAGATCGCGAATTCTTTTTCTTCTGTATGCGAGGAGCACAAAATGCGGCACTCTTCAAATCATTGCTTTCAGTCTTCTTCTTTGTATTCCTAGAAATTGAGCAATCTTCAAAGAATAACTTCGCCTTCTTTTCTGTCTTCTTCTTTTGCTCCATCTTTTCCTCATCTTTCTTCTCCCACAACTCATCCAACACATTAAACCGATTGTACAAATTCTCTTGACGTACTGACATACTGTGATTAAAGTTGGAACAAACAATGACTAACAATGTCAAAACTAACAAATAACACACAGAAGAATCCAGAAACTATCAACGAATTCCTACGTCACATTGACAACCTGGTATAGAGTGCCTGAACGAGTTGTCCTACGGCACTTGACGGCTCATATAAGGATTGTAAGTGGTGGAAACACCCCAATACATTTGGTATCTGTGATAACTGAGACCGTTCCTCTTCTATATATCAATCCTCTTTCTATGTACCACGAGACCGTGTCAACATATCCAACAGAGTCAGTGATGTGTGGAGAACAGCAACAGACTGTTCATTACTTTGAATTACCGAAACTGTCAACTCCACAACATGATGGGAACGAAGGAAGCTCCGACACTTCTCATCTCCATGTTACATTGGTCTCAATGCATACCTTTCAACACACTGTACAAGAGGGATACACCTTGAAGAGACACTTGAGAATCTGTTTTGAAGGAATCGATCGAATCGAGAATAAACGGAAGAGTCAGTCGACTGTACAACAAAGAACAAATATGACCATCTAGCATTCATATCACTTCCTACTCCCTACCTGATAAAGAGAGATTAAACAACACGCCAAGACAATTCCGTTGAATTCCCGCATGTGTGGGATATGTTTGCAGACTGTGGACAATACCATCTACTCCCTCAGTGACACGACTTCGGGAAGATTCATCCAACGATACTTTCCACAGAATTCCCGTGAGTAACTGAACAGTGGAATCAATAACAACCGTGTTCAGTAACTGGATAACAACCGTACAGTAATTCATCTCAATCAAGACTTTACAGAATAATTCTATCACTTAGTCAATCATACATACCTTACTGTTCGAAGCTAATACGGCTACAACCAAACTATAGGATCCAATCAGAGACTCATTCTTAGACTGATTCCGCAGTACTCCATACAAAGATTGAAACAGCCCCGATTTCTGTAATTCCTTTAAACAGCGATCTTCATTGGCTACCTATGATCAAGACAGTAGAAACCAACAATGTCGAATCACTTTAGTGAGAAGCGAACATAGATAGCGAATAAGATCAGCATCGGTATGTTGCTGAAGAACATCAGCAGCTACTTCAAATACACCTTCATCGAGTAACACACGAGCAGCTTCGGCTCCGCCAGAAGCAGCAATCCATTCCATTGATCGTATTCCATGAGCACAAATCTCATCTTGGGTTGGATGTGACAAAATACTCATCAAAACACATCCAATCACATTTCGAGAATATACCTCCGGAAGAGACTCGTTCTCAGAAGAACAAATGGAGCGAATGCATAGAAGTGCTTCTTCTACCAGTTTCGGATTCACCTGAACCAGATTCAGCACCTTCACTACCAAAGCAACACCGTCATTCTGAAGGACTTCGGAACGACTCTGTTCATCACGATTCAACTCAAAGACAATCCGAATGCAACATGAAGATAAGCCTTGATTAGTAGGGAATCGGGACACAATAGGAAGAGCTAAATGACAAAAATGGTGATGACAGAGGAATTGACGTCCAGACACTAGATGAAAGGAATCTAACGAGAGTACTTGATTTGGACAGACCATCAAAGACCATGATCAACCCGAATTGAATAAACTCATTCTCTGCATACAATTGAATGAGTTGTGTAATGGATTGAAGGAGCAAAGAAGTAAGGAGCTGCTCGTGAAGAGTGACTATTGTTAATACCACTTCCGACTTGGACCATGTTCGGCAAGAACACTGAAATTAGAAATCATCTGCTGAATCACATTCACGTTCGACTGCCATCGCTTTTCAATCTTCAGAAGCGTCTGTAGAATTCCATCCAACTGTTCATCAGGAATCACACACCCTGCATGTCAACACGTTATCGTTCCAATACCTGAAGATCCATAGGTAGATAGAACAGCGAGTTCAAGTGACAACACAGATTCACTAGCTAATCGAGAAATTTGACCACAAAGATATTTAATGAGTCCTTGAGAGACAAAACAACGTTGGCAGGAAGCTAGACATCATCATTCTTTCTCAAGCCCACGGAATCGAGAATAGGCAATCAAACAGTGACAACCCAGTGTTACAACAGCCTTCACTGTACTATTGTCACGAATCGACTGCGAGACTGTTTCCACGATCGGAAGAGAAGCAAGCATATTGTCATCCAATTCTAAGGATCACCTAAACTCACAATCCAAACCTTCCTTGCATGAATCCAACAAGAATCGTAATCCACGTACTTGAACATTCTTATCTCTCCCAGACTGTGATAGTACTTTCAGTGTTGATGCAATCTGAACATCCATTCCTTGCTTTGTAATAATCCGCCAACATCTCTCCAGAACCGCAATTACGCGTCTTCACTTGTCCTCTCATTCTCCTCTAGCAAGAAACTCTAATCGAATGCTCAGCAAAGTTGCACAGGCTTCAGCAGCCACTTTTGTACTTCCTAGCGCTTTATCCACTCATCTCTAGATCCGCTCCCTTTCCACCGCCGCTCCTGGTCTCGTAGGATGCTACGCTTATATACGATAGATAGATGACAGTGAGAGATGCTCTCAATCTGGCAATGGACGAAGAGATGGCAAGAGACCCTAAGGTATTTCTCATGGGTAAGGAAATGGAGTATCCTAACTAACAAATAGGAGAAGAAGTCGGCAAGTACCGTGGTGCTTACAAAGTATCCCAGGACCTCTATAAGAAATACGGACCCGAGAGAGTGATCGATACACCTATTACAGAGATGGGATTCGCTGGACTGGGTATTGGTGCTGCTCAGAAAGGACTTCGCCCCATTATCGAGTTTATGACATGGAACTTTTCAATGCAGGCCATTGACCAAATTGTAAATTCGGCTGCCAAGACCTACTACATGTCGGGAGGTAAGATCCATGTTCCTATAGTATTCCGTGGACCCAATGGTGTGGCAGCGTCTGTCGGTACATCCTATTGTTCTGCTCTCACCTCTAGCCGCTCAGCACTCTCAGTGTTTCGCCGCATGGTACTCGAGTGTCCCTGGACTGAAGGTACTTGCTCCCTACAATAGTGAGGATGCTAAGTGTATGTTGAAGGCAGCTATTCGGGATGATAACCCAGTCGTGTTTTTGGAACATGAGTTGATGTATGGAGAAGCCTTCCCTGTGAGTGAGGAAGTGTTGAATCCAGACTACATTTATGAGATTGGAAAGGCAAAGATTGAACGCGAAGGATCCGATGTCACTCTGGTCTCCTTCTCTCGTGGAGTGGGACGCTGTCTGGAGGCAGCCAAAGAACTGGAAAAGGAAGGAGTAAGTGCTGAGGTGATCAACTTGCGCACGCTTCGTCCGATGGACCGTCAAGCAATTGTGGAGAGCGTTAAGAAGACGAATCACATTGTCACGGTGGAAGAGGGATGGCCGCAATCAGGTGTGGGTGCAGAGATTGCTGCCTTGTGTATGGAAACTGATGCATTCAACTATCTGGATGCTCCTTTGGAGAGAATCACGGGAGTGGATGTACCTATGCCATATGCGTTCAATTTGGAAGCACTTGCTGTTCCGCAGGCTTCAAATGTGGTCAATGCTGTTCACAGAGTTCTGGGAACAAAGTAGGGTCTTTTCTTTCTTATCTTCAATGTTTGTTTATACTTTCTGGACTCTTCTCAAAGGGAAACAAGATGGGTATTCTTTCTTTACACAATGTCGTCAGCTCTCCCAAATAAGAAGGAATCGATCCAATATATTGTGCAAAATATCACAGAGCACTATCAAGAAGATACACAGAGTTCGTTCAATGTCTGGTTCACTCTTATCTCTATCATTTGTTGTCTTATTTTGGGGTAGAACTTTGGTGAAATAATCTCATTACTGGTAGAATGATCATTCAAAAACGGTGGAAGTCGTTCCCTTGTGTTATTTTATTTCTCTGCATGGGATATGCATACCAGGCTGTGTTATGTACACTCTTTCCTAATGGGAAATGGAAACCAACCATGCTTTTTTATAGTGACTACTATCATTTGTTGGAGTTTTTCCTATTGCCACTGCAAATGTTTCGCTATGGGTTGCATCCAGTCTTCTCCTCAATTCTAGATTTCAAATTAATCTTTCCTCTCTCATCCGTGGTGTGCAATCTGTTGTTTTCATCTCTCTAGGAGAGAACATACTCTTCATGTTCCTCTTCTCATATCTCCTAACGATCCTTCCTCCGTTTCTCGGACTACCGAGCTTTTCTCATTGGTCCATTCTTGCCTTCTGTACTCCCATGATGGCGTCTGATTCTTCCTTCTCCTTAACCCTCTTTAAGTCACGATCATGTAGTGAGCAGTTGACAACTCTCATGGAGGGTGATGCCATCATCAGTGAAGCTATCGCTGTTCTAATCTTCAAGGCGGTGGTGGAAATGCAGTTTAGTGATCCTTGGAGTACCATCCTCTACTGTCTCCAATTCACCTTCTTCACTATTCTCCTCGGGCTCTTTGCTGGCTTTACTTCGTCGCTTTTGTTGCGATCGCTTCATAGGAATGAGTCTCACCTGAACCTAAGCGAAGTCACACTCAGTATTCTGGTACCTATCATGGCCTATATGCTTTCGGATGGACTTCATCTCTCATCATCCATTGTTGTTCGTATTTGTGGCATTTATATGGCTCGCTATTCCCAATTCATCCTCAATACCAAAACATATCCAGTGTTCAGTTTCCATAGTTATTCCTTCATGTAGTCGTCTATTTCTAAAAATGCTTATCAACTTGTTAGGCCAATGTGCGGACTATGGTACCTTCTTTTTGATCGGTATCCTCTCTTTTCTCTATCATCCTCTTCAACTAGATATCCGATGGACTTTTCTCGTGTTGTTCATTCTCCACATTTCTAGATACACTGCAATGGCAACAATGCTCGATATTGTCCAATGGAAAAGAAAGAAACCCCTTCTCAAGAATACTAGTGAAGAGAATATTCTGAATCTGACCTTTCGAGGCAGTGTATCTCTGCTTCTGGCAATGCGGCTAGAAGGGGAGTTGATCGACACAATGGGTGTTCGAATTTCCCTCCATCTCGATCAT
>JABLTK010009005.1_pt1 | contig 18040 bp, 27 predicted proteins | sample 7160131 | NCBI WGS metagenome assembly JABLTK01 (sample SAMN14651221, study PRJNA627086) | human gut metagenome | isolation source: feces | host: Homo sapiens
AGCCATATTGGATAAACCAGTGAAAGAACGACGGAAATAGATAACAGAATCAGAAGAAATCGAAGTCCCAGTAGTGAGAGACCAAGAATCTGTGCTGCATGTCTTCCAATCAGGTGAATAGTTAGATGTCCAAAACCAAAACACTCCATGAAAGATCGGAGTATAGAATGAAAGACGAATTCGACCTAATTTCCAAGAAGACTTGAATACTCTATTCTCATAGGTGCCTTGGAAAGCTAACGAACTTTTCGAAGTAGTTGTTGTGCTTATCATCTCCAAGTCATATTGCAAGGAGGGTGTTCGTTGAACACAGATAGTACCTGTTGTAGTACCTATAATAGGAAATTGTTCAGATGAATATAGAACTGTTGATGTATCAGGCAGATACAAATTCCAGGACTCGGAATATGTATCGCTTGCATAATTACGAATATAAGTAATCTCGAGTAGGTTGCTTGAACAATCTGCATCAATGAGCTGAACTACTATGGGTGAATGCATAAATCAAATAATACAGCAAAGTAATAGAAATAGCCAACACATTGAAGAAGATAGACCACAAGGAAAGATAACTAACGAATTGTGCAGATCCGATTTGGGAAGAAACTTTTGCTTTACTTAATGCTAGATATGTTTCTGAACAAAAACCAATACAAACAGATTAACAAGATATCAGTACATACAACTCCACACGGCATCAACAAAGATAATAAACCAAATTCAACTCCCCAGCCTTAGCACATCACAGTTTGACGAAGTATTAACACAAGAAGGATACAATGCACAACAAGAACATAACAACTCACAAGGAAACGGATTCGAGGAGATTCTACCATCTTTTCTCCTAGCGCAAAACTAATTCTTTCTAGTGGATTTGTACTGTGTTCTGAAGAATGATACTTAAAAGAACCAGACAAATCCTCTCCTAATCGAACTGAACTTCCTTTCTGTTCACTCAGTCTATTTATCATAGTCCACTCCATTCCCCACTCCTTCTTCAATGAACTAATCACAGAATACATCGAATCCATAGATGCCTTATCTCTCCCTCTCTCACTCTACTTGTCATCTCGATTCATACTCCTACCTCCAGTTCATCCACACGACGTTTGTAACGATCCCGTTGGTCCTTCAAAATCGCTTCCACATTCATTCCTGGAGTTGCTGCACCTGCAATTGTTCGCTGCTCCAGCTCTCCAATCTGCAGTTCCATCCGTCGTATCTGTTCCTGTGCATCACTCAACTTCTCTTCGGCTGTATGACGCTCATTCTCACTTGTCATATATTTGTTGTAAATATCATTGAAAGTGGATCGTAATTCGCTATTGCTTGTCTCCAAATGCTGTAATTTACCCAACAGAACACGCTCCGTATCAGGAACCGGAATATCACTGTCTTCACGATAGTTCACAGGTACACCCACACGCTGGAGAGTGACTAGTGCATTCTTTAATCGAGCCATCTCCTCTCCATTCACACGCCCTCGTAACTCTCCATTTAACTCTGATACCTGAGACTCTAATCGCTCTATAGTCCTCTTATGCTCCTGCTCCAGTGAGGTGCGTTCCTCCATCCACTTCTGCTCCGACAATTCCTTCTCTTCCTTCAACTGCTGAAGACTGTGACGTAGTTCTGCGATTGTGTCGCGTGGGATGGCAGGAACTGTCTCCCGTGCCGATTCCACTCGATGTTGCTCTGATTCTCACCTCTACACTTCACTCCTACCCAGTCGAAGGATCTCACCCGCCTGCTTCTCTACTTCCTCATTCAACAGGGTGATCTGACTCTCATAGGCTTCAATTCGCTGCTCGTAGGCTTCTTCTCTCTATTGTCAATTCTCTTCGTCAATCTCACCCGTCCACACTCTTCCTCCGTCATACGCAGTCTCTCCCGCATCTTCTCTACATCGCTTCGACAGGTTTCAAGCTCACTCTGTAATACATTGAGAGGTTGTTCACTTCCCTCACTCGCATTCCCCGCTGTCACCGAATAGAACGAATTGATCTCCTTCTCCTACGTCTCACCTCTCAATATCAATTCTACGAGTGTTGCGATTTGCAGACGAAGACGAACATTCTCCTCATGTGTGGCAGAATACGAAGACAAGGAATCCTTCAATGTAATATTCTCCTTTTCAGATCTAGTATCAATCCAGTCTCTCATTCCTCACTTCTTGAGTTCGCTCTCCAAATGCGAAGTCGTTTCTTTCTACCCCTTCACTTGCACATCTCATACTTACAAGAGTAACAATTTCAGCTTGTAGAGATTCGAGCGATTGAACCTGCTTGTTTTCTACCTGTAGCTGTTGAATCTTCTGACGCATTCTGACAGTTACATTCAATAATAGGTCTTACGCAGTATTCTGGGAGTCTAAACGCTCGGATTCTTCTAGCAACACATTGTATCGATTGTAATTGTCTTTGGATTCTCTTAACACCGTTGTTGGATCCATGAGTGATGTAAGGTCTGTAGAATAGGATGAAAGCAAGTTCTCTGCAAATCTACATCAATACACGCAACCAAATGTACTGCGATCTCAACGTCAAGTGGTCAATTTCATCTTGATACAACTTGAGAAGGCTTTTCATAAAGGCGAAGCGTTCATTCACAGGTAAATTTCGAATTTCTTTCGTTTTGGTAGCCAGCTCTTTGCGGGATTTCACACTGGCTTCCTGTGCCTTTGTAATCGTGTCCAAACTCTCTTGAAGCGATTTTAACTTCCCAGAAAGGGAAAACTGCTCCCAGAAGTGCAATAGATTATCCAACGACTTGGAATAGGCACTCTCCATCTAGAATGAATGAATTGCGACTATGGGGCTAGTGGGTGGCGCAACCCAATCCATTTCTTTGTAAGAAGTCTATGTCATGAACCGAACGCCTCGGCAACTTGTTGATATCCGTGGACTCAATCAGCGAACCAAAGCAACCGATATTATTCTCCATGCCAAGACAAATCCCCTTACAAATGCTTCCTTTTCCTCCAAATATTATGATATTCTTGAGACAAGAAAAAAACTTCCCGTCTTTTCGCGACTTGATGAATTGGAAGAAGCTCTTGATAAGAATCAAGTGATTATTGTTGAAGGAGAGACTGGATCTGGAAAAACGACACAAATCCCTCAAGTAGGCAGAATTGGTATCACATCTACCTTTAGGCATTTATGCTCCATTTCCGTGCTCTTCATCCAGATTCGAAGGGAATTGTGTGTTGCACACAGCCTCGCCGAGTCGCCGCATACACTGTTGCCAAGCGTGTTGCTGAAGAAATGGACGTGGAGTTTGGAGAGGAAGTTGGATATTCCGTCCGTTTCGAAGACGTGACATCCGAACGTACTCAACTCAAATTCGTCACCGATGGTTTGTTATTGCGCGAAGCTATTGGAGATGAGCTCCTTAGTCGATATTCAATTATTATTCTCGATGAAGCCCACGAACGGACGCTGGCAACGGACATTCTGATGGGTTTGCTCAAGGATTTGTTATCGAAGCGATCTGATCTCAAGCTAGTCGTGATGAGTGCCACACTGGATGCAGGTCGCTTTCAGCGGTACTTCAACAACGCTCCTCTGCTTTCTGTGTCAGGTCGAACCTTCCCTGTGGAAGTCTTTTATTCAGAGCAGCCTGAGAAGGATTATGTACGAGCAGCTCAGAAGCTAGTGATTCAGGTTGATCTTCTATTAGCTTCTGATTGATAGATCCACCTTACAGAAGCACCTGGAGACATCCTGTTGTTCCTCACAGGAGAAAAGGAGATCAATGATACTTGCAAGGCGTTGGAAGAGGAAGCTGCTTCCTTCCCTGCAGATACTCAGAAACTGCAAGTAGGAATGGTAATTCGGTCACATTGAGATCCTTCCTTTGTATTCTTCCTTGCCTCCGCCGCAACAACAACTTGTCTTCGAGCCGACTCCAGCAGGAACTCGGAAAGTAGTCGTAGCAACAAACATTGCTGAGACTTCCATTACTATCAATGGTGTTGTCTATGTGATCGATCCAGGATTTAGCAAGCAGAATGTCTATGATCCCCGAACTCGTATCTCATCCCTACTTGTAACGCCCATCAGCAAGGCTTCTGCTCGTCAGCGAGCAGGTCGAGCAGGACGAACCCAGCCAGGTAAGTGTTTTCGACTCTACACCGAAGACTCATTCAACCAGTTGCTTGTAAGCCTGATTGTAGAGACTCATGACTAGGAACAGACCTTTCCGGAGGTTATGCGTAGTGACTTGGCATCTGTGGTTCTGACTCTGTTACGGCTTCACGTTGACAATATCGTTCGCTTCGATTTTATGGATCCTCCAGCACCCGAAGCGATGATGCGAGCTCTGGAAACACTCCATTATCTCGGCGCACTGAATGATGATGGCGAATTGACACAGCTGGGAGAGCGCATGGCTGAAATGCCTCTGGACCCTCAGTTAGCCAAGTGCTTGCTGGTATCTGCTGACTACAATTGTGTCTCTGCCTTGCTCACCATCACAGCGATGCTCTCTGTCCCCTCCTTCTTCCTACGGCCAACACAAGATGCAGATGAGGCTGACGCGATTCGAGCCTCTTTTGGCCATCCAGACAGTGATCACATCGCTCTCTATCATGTGTATAAGGCATTCATAGCCATAGAGGAGGACAAGCAGAAGGAATGGTGTGAAGATCATTATATGAACTATCGTCACATTTCCAATGCATTGAACGTGAGACAGCAGTTAGGAGCGATGCTTACTCGTTATGGGATTGATATTGCAAGTGGTATGGAGGAGGAAGATCCTTTGTTCTCGAGCAGTGTTCGCAAGTGTTTGTGTGCTGGATTCTTTATGCAAGTGGCACATCGAGAAAAGAATGGATCTTATCTTATGATAAAGGACAATCAGGAGGTGGAGTTACATCAGTCTAGTGATATTCGGAGTAAACCAAAGTGGGTTCTCTTTCACAGTGTGAAAATGACAAAGAAAAACTATATCCAAATTATTACTGTTATTGAGGGAGAGTGGCTAATCGATTTAGCACCAAAGTATTATGACATGACCAACTTCCCTCCTGGAGCTGCACGGGAAGAACTTCTGGGGATTATTCGCAGAAAGGAAATGGGTCAGCAAGAGGCATATCGGCAAGGTTTTTTAAATCCAAAGAGGAGACGTATTTGGTATGTTTGTTGTAGTTAGCTATTAATGCATGTGCGTCCTTCAGTTTTGTTATGAAGCATTTCATGACCGTCCCTCCATGTTCATCTTTCAATAATTCCATTTGTATCCTTACTCTATCATCTATAATCAACTTTCAGTTCTCCTATATCTATGAGATTCCACTTCTATCATGCTTTGTATTCGAAATCAAATTACGCGGGATTCTTCGTAAGCGGCATTGTGGTCGATTCATAAAAGAACAATCCAGCGATTCTTCTATTGATTTGTATATATAATTGGAATTCATAATCCCTTATAGAGTCTAAATGCCTTCAAAAGGGAAACGAACGAAGGCAAGTGCAAATCGTTACAAAGATCTCGTAACATTGAAAGGAACTCCACTCCTCTCCATGCTTGACGAAATCTACGAGACACTGAGAAACGAAACCGATGAATCAAAAATACCGGGGTTCGCTTCTCTGGTGAAACAACTAACCTCAGAAAAGATCTTGAAGAATGAAACAAGAGAAGTAGCGCAACGAGTGGGGTTTTGTGTTGTCGAGGTTTATCGACTCAGTGAAGGCATTGGCTTTTCAGACGAGGTCAATCAGAGCATTTTAGAATTGGTTATTCGAAATCTTCGCACATTGGAATGTCCAAGCAAGAGTGAAACGTATCTTCGTACATTGGATATGTTCGAGCGAGTTGGTCAAACACCTCTTCTCAAAGCAATTATTACTCTAGGTGATAATGGCAAGGAGATCGCAGTGAGTCTATTCCGAACCATCTTAACTGCTATTGATAGTACTTTCTCCTCCACCCCTAGGAAGTCCAAATCCAAACGCTCCTCACGAACTAAGACAGATGTAGTATCACAGATGACAGAAGAAGAACTATCGGTTCATCGTGATCGTGTGAAGCGAGTCTCCATGGACACCATTATTGCCATTCTCGATCTGTACAAACGTATACCTGATGTTCTATTGGATCTCTTGCTTGTCTCGTTGGTGCCTCAAGAGGACTCGATAAAACTTCCGAGTCAGGAGATGATCGAAGAGGTGTTTGTAATAAAGAAGGCGAAGCTAGCGAGTGATGTTCAGAAGTTCTGTGCAAGTGTTCTGTGTGCAGAATCAAGTGATAGTGAAAGTGGTGAGCATGTGAGTATGTTCAAATTGTCTAATGATCAGATGTATGAAATACTGATGGTCTTAAGTGAGATATCATTTGATTATGTGATTGTCCTGCTGCCCTTAGTGACACGTCAGCTCCATATGGAGGATGATCGTCAACGACTTCATGTCGTAGAGTGTCTCAGCGTGATCTTTGGCAATCGTCGATTCAACTTCATTGCTCAGTACGTGTTGGGATGGTTCTTGAGCCTAGGAGTCCTGGTCCCTTCGAAGAATATGTGAATCGTTATCGCGACCGCGCTGTCTCTGTTCGTGTGGCAATGGTCCAGGCCAGCAAAACTCTCATTGCTGCCCAGCCCTCCTCGCTCACTATTCTCCTTCCTTGTCTCGAAGAACGCATCAAAGATACCTCTTGGGAGGTGCGACAGATGACGGTTGATGCACTTTGTACCATTCTCAATGGTTCTCTACGAGACATTCCGAATCGGATCATCATCCTATTGGCAGAGAGGACTCTCGATAAACGCTCTGAAGTTAGGAAGTATGCAATCACAGGTCTGGTGAATGTCATCTCTGAGTAAGAGACTCATCAGTAGATTCTGAGTATTCATATGGCACCTATCTGGAACACGGGAATTCCAGACTCTGCAGTGGAAGAGAAAATGAGTGTGATTCCTGTGGTTCTGTTTCGTTGTTATGGTGTGTCTGAGGATGAGATTCGAAATCGTTGTTGTCGATTACTAAATGAGATTCTGGTGTCAAACTGTGAAACTGAAGAAGGTAAGAGGTATGGGAGAGAATCTGAGGAATAGCAATGGCAAGAGCGTATTTATGGGTATTTCAGGAATTGAAAAAATCTCATCCTCTATTGCAATTCCAGGAATCCGAAGAATACATGAGTGATACATCAATGGTTTTATTTAAGTCCCTATTATTGGATTGGCAAAAGTAGTCATTCATTTCTTCTCATTTCATAGAATTCAATCTCTGTTAAGTCGTCTCCTCACTCTGGGGAAGGAACAGAAACCTCTAGAGCATGATCAGGTGACTCGTCTCCTCCTCCAGTTGTCACGTCTTCTTTCAATCAACACATCTCGTACTGGCCAACCTATCATTCATTCCGTCAGCAACAATTGTCTGTATTCACTATATTCTCTTTTGTTGAACGATTCTTCTCTCCTCTCAGCTCTTGAGAGTCTGGCTTCACCTCACAATGATATCACTTCAATCGCGGCTGCAAAGAAAACACTTCATTCTGCACTCCAACAGTCAGATACACCACGTTTGGCTACACAATTCAAATCTCTTTTTTCACGATTCTATCTCACACTCAGCTCCTCGGATCTCCTTCAAATCTATCTTCAGAATCTCCTTCATGATCAAGATACGGACCTCACACTCGATCTTCTCTCCACACTCATTCATTCTGCACCATCCACCACTCTTACTCTTAGTCTCCAGCTCCGTCTCTTCGCCATCCTTCAGACTCTCCTTCGGGCTATCAGTGATCAAACTGAATTCCATCTCCGACAGCCATCTCGTCAAACTCGCTTCGTCATTCCTGTTCTCTCCTCTCATTCATAGTTATGTTGTCTTGCTGATGTTTCCTCTGCCTATCGTCAATGGCCTTATGTCTTCCTTGACAATAATCGGGACAATATCTGGAATGATCAATTTACAACCGAATTGTTACCTCTGCTTGATTGCTTGTTAGATAATCTCCCTGCCTTCCCAAATCGGGACATTCGATCTGTTACCACAATTCTGAGCAATTTCTGTCGATTCATCAAATCGAACGATTCTGATATCGATCGATTAATCCTTGTTCATTATAATGATTGGTTGAACGAATTCTTACCATCGTTAACGCTTCTCAAAGAAACCTCTCAATTGCGTGTGGATCTGTGTGCAGTGAGTAAGTGAGCAGATGTCCTATTATCTCCAGATCAAATCCTTCGGCTAGATGGTGAACATGCCAATCATCTGGGTATTCGCTGTCTCATAGACAGTACACTGGAGGTGGGTGAATAGAGAGAGAGTTCCTTGTAGATGTTTAGTGGTTCGCAGGAGACTATGATTATCAAGGATGTAGAGATAACAACGCTGGCTCTGCAGTTCTTATTCATATATGCTCGCACAATTCAACGAGAGACTGAACTGACACACAAAATCCTCTTGTTTTTTGTTAATTCCATTTCTTCTACTTCTTTGTCATTGTTACTCCTAATACTTATGTATAGACCGCAAGAGGAACAATTCCAGAAAAAGCTCCTATTTTGTACTCTGAAGTTGGGTGCAATTAAGTGTTATGCATCATATTTCACTCCTGAAGTGTACTATCAGCTAGCATTAGTAATCGAGTCCATTTCAGAGCCTATTTTGGTCATTCAACAAATTGAACGATTTATTCTGTTCAAGCAATTGCCTATCAAATATATGGCTTTGGCAGTAGGATTATTCTTCAACTCTGATATAGATTCCGCTGTGGTTCAGTGAGGAGGAGTCGATTCAATCTCAACTCACACGGTCCTTGCGTGCAGTAGTTCGAGTGAGTATGAGCATGATGGATGACTGATAGAACCAACGTCGGTTTGTAACGGCTTATCAGGCAGAGACGAGTGTTCATTCACTTTCAGTTCCTCTCTATCAGCTGTCACCAGAATATCTCCTTGTTTATCTACTTCCTTTATTATCAAGGAGTCATGCGTACAGTGGTCTCACTACAATACCGTCAAAGATTCAAATCCGTTGTATTGATGTTGTATTGAATGAGCTGCTACAGGAGAATCCAGGCGGATTCGGATTGCTTTCTGCACTGTTGGCATCGGTACTGACAACACAGACAAATGACGATTAGATGATGGCGTCCCAGGACCGATTAAAACCCAGGAATGTGGAGTTGAGCCGACTAGTGACGCTGACGAACCAGCTGTTACAGAAGCGACTTACAGTACTGAAGACGGTGGATGTGGCGTATGGCGAGCAGGTGCGACTACCTGCACAGTATTATATGCCTCGAACACACGTGGAGAGTATACCAAGCACGCTCAAGAAGACAAAGATACGAAGTGAAGAGGAGAGAGCAGATGCAATGGCAACTGATGAGAAAGGAATACCAGAAAAACGAACAATAGACCAAGACTCAATAGAACTGGCAAAGGAAGGAGATAAAATGGAACAGACTGAAATTGATTCCATTCCTGCCCAAACAGAGAAGCGAAAACGAAAGCGTAAACAACAATCCAGGGAATCTCCTACAGCCAAGAAACCCAAAGTGTAACTTATTCCTGTTCCTGTTTGTTATACAGATTCTATTGCACGTTGAAACGATCTTATGGAAGTTCAATCTACGTGGACAATAAAGAATCCAGAGATGGTCTCCATGGTCGTCTACTGTAATGAGCAACAATCTGTCAAGTATGTTCATTCAATTCGGAAATCACACAATAGAGATGACTCCTATATAATTTTAGAAAAAGAACAATCTTCCGACCCTTGCGAACTCACAAGTTGCCATCACGAATCCAAATCACTCCTAGTTAATCTCGAACATGCATTGGAACTATCAGGAATCCAGTGGATTGGATCCGCAAGAATCTGCGAAGTCTATATACAAGAGCATGGAAAAACAAAGAAATCATATATTGGAACTGTTCGATGTACATCTATTGAACGGGTTGTGACAGAAAATTATCCATTGTTCTATGGGAAGGCGGTTTTAGGACAGATAACGACAGTAAGCACAGTAACAATCCGATTTCTGTCCATGAAAGGAAAAACCACAGCTATTGTTAATGGCTTGTGTATAGTAGGGAAGGAAACATCTATCCCAATAGTCAAAGAAAAACCGTCGTCCAAGCTAAATTTGGATCTCCAACAATTGAGCTCCACCATTTCTGGTGAACTGACAAAGAATCTACTCTTCCAAAGCGAGCTACGACGGCTAAGTTCCTCCATCGAAACCTACTTGGATTCTATCGTATCTCCTCTTGTGGAACAGAATCAAGAATTAACAAAACGGGTTGTAGAACTCGAGAACCAAGTGGCTCAGTTACAAAGCAAACAACCATAGTGTGTTTGTCACAAACAGTAGAATCAAACTCTTTTCGGAGCTCTTGAGTATACGAATCCTCTTGACAGTCAGCCCACGTGGCTCCATGATCCAACTATTATTAAAAACCTCCCTCTAAATCTACAAGCAATCGAATAATGGTTTGATGCTCACAAATGCAAGCATAATCCAAAGGAGACAATTCCTCTTTATCTTTTACATGAACATCAACTTCTTGATCTAGAAGAAAACGAACTACAACCTCATTTCCACGATCGCAAGCCCAATGAAGTACACTATGTGATACAATACTTCCAATTCCTACGTTCTTCCATCTTCGTCCAACTCATTTACAGAATCAGGATGTTTCAGAACATACGCCATCACACCTTCTCCATCCCCACTTCCTATCAAGTAGAAGATATCTTGTCCCTCTTTCCAATCACCCTCCGATCTACATCATATTCAAACATAGTCCATACCCAATCTGCATCGTACTAACCTTCATTCCAAAACTACTGTCCAGTGAATTCCCTTCATCACTTGGAGAATAATTAGATAGTAATTTGTTAACAAAATCAATATACTTCTCTTCTGCATCTCTAGCAGTAAAACTCAGAACCAAAACCAACTCCTTCGATGTACCACGATAGGAATTCCACGAATTCCATTTCGCAAACCCTACCATATCAAAGGATGACGGACACGGATCCTTCACATCCCCTTTTGTTGCTTGTTTATACAAACCATAAAGCGCCAATTTCTACATATTATCGCTTGGAAAACCATCGACAGCACCATCACTCATATGATACTTTCCAGAACTTACAACTGCTCCTGCTCGTTCAAACTCTGACATATCCTCAGTGAATAGCTCCTCTTCGAGAATGGCTTTTCCACTCGTATTTACTCCCATTCTCTTTCTCCGAATGGCTATGAACAGCAAATAAAGCCAAGCCAAACAACCAAGCCAAGAGAGTAACATGATTATGAACAAACACTCCAATCCACATGTAAATCCTTATCTGCTTCCACTGGTAAATTCCATCGTCGCAACGTACTGTCATCAATCTGTTTGTACCATTCCGGTTGCGCTTTGGGAGGCAAACGATAATCTAAAAACAACTCTTCATTCTCAATCTCTGAAATACTAATGATTCCCAGTGTCTATTTCAAGAACACACCCAAACACATACACGAACGAACGAATTTGGAAGAACGTGATTATTCGCCAGCTTATACATAAACTTTTCTGGAGATACGTAGCGATTCGGAATCAAATCACTATGTTGTTGACCCTGTTGCCTTGAGAACTCATAAGGAACTACCATCACATTAGGCTTCAAATCAGGTCGTTTGGGATCTGCTGGGTGGTTAATCAAGTGACCCACTGAAATAGGTGTCGAAGGATTCTTCACCTCCGTGCTATCAATAATCAACCCATCGTAATTCCAGTATTTATAATCCGATTTCACTTTGGTCAGTGGAAGGAAGTATTGCTGCTATATATTACAAATACATCAAAAATCCCACATCTACAATGTGTTGGCGTAAATAAACGGTTCCTGGAATCACTGTCTATTCATTACCTCAAAGAATCAGACCCACGAGAAAAGATCCAGGACGAACATGTCCTTTCAGAAATACCCCATTTCCAGAATTGGGAATAGACGATGGTTGAACATTCAGACACCATTTCATTGACATATACAAAGAATCCAGAAGCGAGTTTGGAAAACCCACACCTGTTGTCTGTTTATAATACTAAAAAGGAAACTAACTACATTGGTGAGTTCGGAGACATTTACACCCATAGTTGCCTCTGCAACACAATTCAAATACTCATTCATCTGCAATTTCATCCACCCATCACACATCAACCTGACTCTCCAAGTATTCCTGGATATTCTTTTCCATCTCACCTACAGGCATTCCAATAACCGTATCAGCTAAAGAGTCAAATTCTTCCTTCTTTCTACAAATCACATAACCAGAAAGCAAAGACCGATCATCCCGATACAGATTATCTCCCAATGCCTTTACGAGCATTGTTGCTTTGATCAAGTCTAACCGTTCCTACAGTTATCAGCGGATATCGATAATGAACCTGCAACTCTGCTCCTGTGAGTTCGCTAAGCTTTCTCCCCGTTCGACTAATCTTACCAAGGACAGATCGGAACATGGTGAAAGAAATGCTATTGTTCCAAGAACACCTTCATTCCTAAAAGGGTGCGATTTTTGAGTAGCAAAGCACATGGTATCATTTTTAACTCATGTTCTTTGGGATGAAAATGACCCCCTTTGTTAGTTGTTCGTACACAAACAACACCAAAATAAAGAAACTAGACGAAGCGTTTGCACAAGAAGGGATGTTCTACGTAGGAGTTCCTCATCGTCAAGCTCATCAACAGAGTTGAAAAAGTCCTTGAAATCGATGAGAATATCCCCTGTTGTCGTTAAAAGAACAGAAAGAGCCCCAATCTGCAACTTCTGAAACTAGACGATCACCACCACTTCTATAAATCATACCTGGAGAACACACAACCGACGAGAACGGTTTGCTAGTTTTGTCAGTTGAGTCATTTGCTCATTCTTCAAAAATACATCAGGGAATGCACTTCTCATCGTCTTCATGGATGGTGTCATCTTTACAAACTGAGGCTTCATTCCCTTCCTAATAACTCAAATCAACTCCGTAAAACGACATTGCAGCCGCTCGCATGAATTGTGCCCGACCCATATTTCGAGCGAAACTGGAGAAGGCAGCACGAGACATCTCCGTTACGTTTTTCTAGCAATCGTTACAAAGTGATAAAATAGGGCCGATTTGCGGATTCATGATCCCCTTGATTCCTCCTTTCTGTATTTCATTCCTGCTTCTATTCAACACCCCATTCTCCAAATTGCCTTGTCTTACTACAGCACAAAAACTATCTCCACAGAAGTAAGTATGTTTTCATTATATTATATGTGTCAAAGTCTCTCTGTTGGGTGTTGGCTCTTGTTTTTTGATGAACCTGTCTTATTGTCGCTCTAGAACTTCGAATGTCCAAGACTGTGTCAAAGTTCTTCCCTGTTGAGGTCTCTGCTGCTGTTGAACCTAAGCCCACCAAGCTGCGTGCCACCATTACTCCTGGAACCGTTCTGATCATTCTGGCTGGACGTTTCGCTGGAAAGCGTGTTGTGTTCCTGAAGCAGCTTCCTTCTGGACTTCTGCTTGTCTCTGGTAGGGCTTTTGAGTACAAAGTGAAAGTGCAGGACCTTACCAGGTCAACAAGGTTCCTCTTCGTCGTGTGAACCAGTGCTACGTGGTTGCCACCTCTACTAAGGTCGACATTTCCTCTGTCAAGATTCCCCAGGCTGTAAATGACGCCTACTTCAAGGCTCCCGCCAAGAAGTCTGAGGAACTCTTCTCCAAGGAGTATGTGGTAGGTGCTAGTGATGGATGCAATCATGTAGCCTGTCATTTCGGAAGAACGCAAGGCTAATCAGGAGGCTGTAGATGCCGAGTTGATGAAGTGCATCGAGAAGGTTCCCATGCTGAAGGAGTACCTTCATGAGAGATTCACCCTTCAGAGAGGTGACCGCCCTCATGACATGAAGTTCTAAGCTTGAATATTCCTTTATGTAGTGGATGGTTTTCTATATTCTGTTTTGTTTGTTGCAAGTTCCAGTGATTGTTAAAGGTTGCGTCATGGATCGCTCGATTACCTTTGAAGTCGCTCCTAATATTGCGTTAGTGAAATACTGGGGAAAGAGGGATTCTGTTCTCAATCTCCCTCTCAACTCGTCGTTGAGTGTCACTCTGTCATCTGTAAATGGAATGAGTCAGGTCATAACGATAGAATAATCTAAATACGAGAACTACAGTATCCATAGCATCATCCTTTGAAAGGGATGAAATCATCTTCGATGGAAAGTAGGAGACTGGTTGTGAGTTACAATGAAGGAATCAGGAACTTTGCAGTAATCCAAGAATTGCCAACATGGTTTCTATCTTCCGAAATGTAGTGAAAGAAAAGTAACCTCCATAGTATGAGTTAGTAATAGACAGAAAGGGACCAGTAGGAGAACAAATGGCTCAAACATGCATTCACATTGAGACAAGGAATTGCTTTCCAACCAAAGCAGGATTGGCTTCCTCTGCCTCTGGATTTGCATGTTTGGCTCTGTGTCTCTCTCGTCTCTATGGTGTCTTCATGGAACCAAAAGATGCAGATGCTCTTTCTTGTCTTACTCGCCAAGCAAGTGGCAGTGCCTGTCGAAGTCTCTATGGAGGACTAGTATATTGGAGACGGGGAACTTGTCCTGATGGAAGTGATTCTGTCTCCTCCCAGTTGTTACCAGCAGATCACTGGCCAGATTTACGTGTATGTATCTGTGTGACAACATCGGAGAGTAAGAAGGTGGGTAGCACTGAAGGCATGAATCGCTGTGTTGCTACAAGTGAACGGATGAAAGTGACCTCAGTTTCAATGAGTCACATCTAGAGACGGACTGCTGAAGTGGTAGAAACGCGTATTGAGATGGCAGTGAATGCGTATCGAAAGCGTGACTTTCAGTCTTTGGGTCCCCTAATTATGAAAGAGAGTGATGATCTGCATGCGATTTGTGAGGATGCAAAGCCTCCTTTAAATTATCGAACAGAAACAAGTCAACTTATTCAATCATCAATCCTAGCATTGAATCAGTTCTATCAACGTGTGGTGGTAGAAATGGGAAAGGAGACTTATGTCTAGGCAGCCTATTCCTTTGATGCTGGTCCCAACGCTTTTGTTTTCTTTGAAGCTCAGGATGAAGACATTATAGAGAAAATGTTGATCACATTACTACAACCTAAAGATATTCAACGAGCCGTTATGAAGAAGGATACTTGTGGAAGTGAGATCAATAAGAACTTCCTTCAATCCCTTACTCCAGTCTCTCAACCTATTGAAACAGTAATAATTACAAGTGTAGGAAGTGGACCTCAACAAATCTAGAGAACTGTTTCTTATAACAAATCATTGACTAAGAGAACCATCCACGGAACCGAGAAACAGAAACATGTTTAGATAGCATTTCCATCTCCTCTGGTCTACTCATTAGCCTGATATTATACACTCACGTGAGTTTGAGTAATTGACCCACTGCAGGTAGAATCATTTGTTGCTCAGATGCGGAACTGTAACAAAGGAATCGAACCAAAGTATGTCGCATGTATCTACTTTGAATCCTCCTACTTCACCTACTGCAGATTCTCCATATTCTGAACTTCATTCATTGCCTTCAAATCGCCTTCTAACTGTTCCAAATGTTTGTCCTTCTTTGTATTTTCATATTGTAATAAAGAGAGATTTCTAGAATCGTAATTCCTTCTCAGTCCTCACTTCTCTGCATCTGCTAATCGAGCTCGAAGACTCACAACCTCTTCACGCATTGCTTCCAATTGTTTATGAGGTAATTCTAAAAGACCCACCGATTCTTCTGTCGCATCTTGAAGAACCCGCAACAGTGAATTCGTAGCAATCTGCGAGTCGATTCGAACTGGTTCTGCTGATAGACTATTCGTTGGTTCCATTGATGGAGAATCCACTGGCTCTTCCACAGGCGCTTGTTCTCCTGTCTGCAATTGGTTTTCTGACTCTATTGGTTGTTTAGACACTTCTGAGGATTCAGAAAGTTCCAAACATTGCTCAGGTGATGTATTCACTCCTGAGACTGTCTCTTCTACATCAGTTCCAATCTGGACTGAAACCCTTTCTTCAGTTACACTACTTGCCGCTTCTGTCTGTTTTTCCAACTTATATAAGCGTCCCTTCACTTCCTGAATTACGCTTTCAAGCTCTTTCTTTTCCTTCTCCAAAGTTGAAGTCTTCGTCTCCATCTCCGAGATACTGCTTTCTAGATGATGAATCGATTCTTCGAGTTCCTGAATAACTTCTTCACGTTTCTGTAACTGACCTCGGAGTGAAGATAACGCTATGTCTTTCTCTTGGGTTTCACTTCGTAACTGCTGCTCCTTCAGCTCAAGTTCATTCACCTTCTGCTGGAATTCTTTTAATGTATCACTTTGTTGACTCGAGGCTAATGCCTGCTGGAGTTTGACTGTTGCGATTCGTGTCCTCTTTCGATAGTTTTCGTATTCAGACTGCAACGACTCCAACTCCTTCTGGGTAACATTCAGATCCTGTAGGGTGCTGTGTAACTCTGAATGGAGAACTGAGTGAATCTCAGTAGGAATTACTACCTAAAAAGACATCCCAACACCTACTGGCAGAAGGGAAGGATTGACGTAGCACATCCAGTTGTAGCCACTTACATGTAGATTCATCTAGCTTTCATTTCATTTCCTAAATACAACGGAAGGATCCTACAGTAGGATAGGTCAATCGGCAGTAACACATATCCTGATTTTCCACCACCACATGTAACAACACCTCCACATCTATGCATCACAACCAATGCTTTCACCCACTTGTCACATCCATACCTACCCAATCTGTTGCAAAGGAATATCTCAAAGACTCTATTTGTTTCTCCAGATCCGTATTCTTGCTCTGGAGACTACTATTCAGATCCAGAAGGCGCGTTTCATTCCGACGTCTAGATTCAATGCCTCCTTCTAACATCACTTCAATACAATCTCATCATCTTTCGCTTGAATCATCTGCTGCTGTAACTTTAAATTGATCTGAAGTTGCGACATTTGACTCTCTAATGCCTCTAGCTGACTACTCTGACTCTGGAGTGATAGATTATTATGATTCTATGGTCATTAATGCAAATGATATATACCATATATGCAATCTTCTCCTGAAGTTGACTACGAGCATCGTTCTAAAAGAGAATCAATCTCTTCAACAAATACCAGTTGATTCTGGAGGGATTTGATCTCGTCTGCTTTCTCAATCTACATATGAGTCTTTATATCAACAAGCAACCAGAGAAGCCTTAGTCTTGGCAAGATCAGTAAGACTCTCATTCTACATATCAAAACATGATCTTGTTTTGACTCTCTCATGTTCCAAAGCAAGAATTCGTTCATGTAGAATATTCTAGACTTAATATGTTCCTATTCTCCTACATCTTGACTTCGTCTCTCGACTGATTGATTGATAATCAAACGGAGTTGGGTTTCATTAGCTTGTAATGTTTCCTTCTCGCCTTCTAGAGTTTGAATCATCATTCTTGCCTTTCCCTAGAATTATACTCTCGTCTGATTTCTACAAGTTCTGATTCTAATTCCAATCCCTTTTGCTCTGCTGTCTCTGCACGCTCTGTGAGTTGAAGTACTGTAGCCAGCTTCGCTTCCTATTACTAAGGACTACAGTCAACAATCACATTGTCTTCAGTCAATTGATGAGTAACACTCTCGAATCGGTTCTATGAATCAGTCAAGGAACAAAGACACACTGTTGCTTCTATATTCGCCTTTTTTGCCATTGTCAATTCATTCTCCAGATCTATAACATGGGTTTCTAATGCATCCTTCTCAGATCTCAGTTCAGACAGTGATGATTCCAATTCATTCTTTGAAGATTCCAGTTCATTCAATTGAGATTGAAGAGTAGTAACCTGAGAAGATAACTCATCATTCTCAGATCTCAGTTTAGACAATGAAGATTCCAATTCATTCTTTGAAGATTTCAGTTCATCATTAGTTGATCTCAGTTTAGACAATGAAGACTCAGAATCATTCAATTGAGATTGAAGAGTAGTAACCTGAGAAGACAATTCATCATTAGTTGATTTCAATTGA
>JABLTK010089782.1_pt1 | contig 18025 bp, 12 predicted proteins | sample 7160131 | NCBI WGS metagenome assembly JABLTK01 (sample SAMN14651221, study PRJNA627086) | human gut metagenome | isolation source: feces | host: Homo sapiens
ATCAGGTGAACCGGGCACAGGCGGAGGTGCTGTACCGCAAGGCGGTGGAGTTCGCCGCCCTGACGGGCGGCTTCGGTCAGGTCGCGGGTGAATTGCTGATGCCGTTGGCCATGGCGCTGTACAGCAGCCATTGCAGGCCGAAGGCGATCACCGCGCCGAACAGGCCCAGCAGCAGGCCCTCGAACACGAAAGGCCAGCGGATGAAGCCGTCGGTGGCGCCCACCATTTTCATGATGGCGATCTCCTCCCGCCGGTCAAATGTGGTCAGCTTGATGGTGTTGGAGATGATAAACAGCGACACCATCAGCAAAATGGCGATCAGCGCAATGGAGATCGCACCCGCCACGTTGCGGATCGTGATGAAGCCGTTGGAGATCACCTCGTCAGCCCGCACCTCGTCGATGCCGGACACGGCCTCCACCAGTGCTTTCGTCTCTGCTATCTTATCCGGATCGGTGAGATGGATCACATACCGGTGGCGGAACACCTCCGGCTGAAGATCCTTGTACATGTCGTCCTCGTCGTACTCCGCCACATAGGCGTCGCGGGCCTCCTGCCGGGAGACGAAGGTGCAGTCCGCCACATTGTCCACCTTTTCCAGATCGGACTGCAGCGCCTTGGCCTTGCTTTCGGTCAGTGAATCGTCCACGAACGCCACCATGGCGTTCTCCTTTTGCAGATCCGCCAGATTCTCATTGGCGTTGTAGGCCACAAGTGAGAACGTGCCCATGATCAGCAGGCACGCCACCGTCACGCCGATGGCGGCAAAGGACATGAACCCGTGGGAGAACATGCTGCGGGCACCCTCTTTGAAGAAGTAGCCGAAGTTTTTCATTGCTGCGCCACCCCCTCATATGTACCGGTGGCGTCGCCCGCCACACGGCCGCTTTCCAGATAAATGACCCGCTTGTTGAAATGGTTCACCAGTCCCCGCTCGTGGGTCACCACGATGACGGTGGTGCCCAGCGCGTTGATGCGCTCCAAAAGTGTCATGATCTCCAGCGAACGGGCCGGGTCAAGGTTTCCGGTAGGCTCGTCAGCCACGATGGTGCTGGGGTTGTTCACCAGCGCGCGGGCCACGGAGACGCGCTGCTGCTCGCCGCCGCTGAGCTCGTCGGGATAGTTGCTCTCCTTCCCTTTCAGGCCCACCAGTTCCAGCACGTAGGGGATGCGGCTGCGGATCTCTCTGGGCGACGCGCCCACAGCCCGCATGGCCAGCGCCAGGTTGTCAAACACCGTCCGGCTGGCGATCAGGCGGAAGTCCTGAAAAATCACGCCGATGGTGCGGCGCATCAGGGGCAGCTGCTTTTCCTTGATGCGGCTCATGGAGAAGCCGTTGACCATCACCCGCCCGCCGGTGGGCACGATCTCGCCGGTCAGCATCTTGATAATGGTGGACTTTCCGCTGCCGGAAGGCCCCACCAGAAACACAAATTCACCGTCATCTATCTGAAATGAAATGCCGCGAACGGCCTTCGTGCCGTTCTCATAGGTTTTTTCCGCGTCCTTCAATCGAATCATGGCACACCCTCAAATCCTTTAACATGCAACATCTTGTGGCAAAAAACCACTGTCTGTTACATTATATATAAATCTGCGGCAAATGGCAACAGGAAAACCGTGAATTTTCGGTAAAACCCGCCGCCAAAGTATGCCATTATTGTTATAGACAACCAAAACCGCCAAAATGTTCCCGCGATTTGCAAAAAAATGGCTGCCCTTTTCAAAAGGGCAGCCATTTTTAAAGATTTCATGCCAGCAGTCTTATGCTTCAATGCCGCGGCTGGTGAGGTATTTCTTCACCATCAGCGCTACCTTAAAGGTAATGGCATCGTCAAACTCCCGCAGATCAAGGCCGGTCAGCTTTTTGATCTTCTCCAGCCGGTACACCAGCGTATTGCGGTGGACAAACAGCTTGCGAGCCGTTTCGGACACGTTCAGGTTGTTCTCGAAGAACTTATAGATGGTAAACAGCGTCTCCTGATCCAGCGCGTCGATGGGGTTCTTCTTAAACACCTCCTGCAGGAACATCTCGCACAGGGTGGTGGGCAGCTGATAGATCAGACGGCCGATGCCCAGATTCTCGTAATTGATGACATAGCGCTCGGTATCAAAGACCTTGCCTACCTCGATGGCGATCTGCGCCTCCTTGTAAGCCTTGGCCAGCTCCCGCAGATGCTGAGCCATGGTGCCGATGCCCACGAACACGCTGCTCTCGCCGTCGATGCGCAGAGCTTCCTCGATCCGCAGGGCTACCTTTTCCAGATCGGCAGAAGTAGCGTTCTTGTCCAGCTGATGGATCAGTACCACGTCCTGCTCGCCTACGCTCAGCACAAAATCGTTCTGCCGGTCGGGGAACAGGCTCTGCACCAGATCCAGCGGTGCGGATTCCAGCCGGTCGTCCACCGGGCGAACCACAAATACGCCGCGGTTCACCTCGGCGGCCACATGCAGCTCCTTGGCCCGCATGTAAATGTCGCTGATGAGGATATTGTCGGAGATGATGTTCTTCATGAAGGAGCCCTTGTCGTGCTTCTCCTCATAATAGCTCTTGGCGGAATTCAGCGCCACGGCAGCCATGGCGCATACGGTGCGGCCAATGCCGTCATCACCGCTGGCGAACACCGCATAATCAAAGTGGCCGCCCCAGCCGGGCAGTGCCTTAAAGGTCTTGCCTTCCAGCGGCACGCACTCGCCGTCGGCCTGCTGGATGGTCTCTACATATTTGCTCCACTTCTTGCCGATCCCCGTCAGCTCGCTGCACGCGATAACGGTTCCCTCGGCATCGATGACCCCAATGGTGCGGTCGGTGGTCTCTTTGAATTGCAGCACTACATTCTGAAAAATTCTACCGGACATGACGCGCCCTCCTGCTCTCTCTCGAAGCGCCACCTGATTTTGTGCAATTTGCCTTGTGCAAACTGCCAAGTGGTTACCAGTATTATATCGTCATAATCACGGTTTTGCAAGCATTTTTTTATCTTTCTCACAAAAAAAGCAGAAATTCTTTTGGCGCTTTGTCGATATGCTTATAGCATGCAGGCGCTTCGCACCGCTGCCAGCTCCTCCGGAGACAATTCACGGCACTGTCCGGGCAACAGCGTATCCTCCAGCTGCAGCGGCCCCATGGACAGCCGCTTCAGGTAGCGCACCGGCTTGCCCCGGCTGGCCAGCATCCGCTTCACCTGATGGAACTTCCCCTCCCGCAGTGTCACAAGGCAGGCGTCGCCGCCCAGCGGCTTCAGCTTGGCGGGCAGGCATTGCAGGCCGTCCTCCAGCAGCAATCCGGCAGCGAAGGCTTCCGCGTCCGTCGTGTCTGGCACGCCATCCACCTGGGCGTAATACACCTTGTCCACGTGGTGCTTGGGGCTGAGCAGCCGGTGGGTCAGCTCGCCGTCGTCGGTCAGCAGCAGAAGGCCCTCGGTGTCCTTGTCCAGCCGTCCCACCGGGGCAAGACCCCGGCGGCGGAGAGACTCCGGCAGCAGCTCCATCACTGTGGGCTGGTGTTTGTCCTCGGTGGCGGTCAGCACGCCGGCAGGTTTATGCAGCAGCAGATACGTATACCGCTCGCCGCTGACCGGTACGCCGTCCACCGTGATAGCCGCCGTCTCCGCCGACACCTTTACATCCGGCGCCGACGCCGGTACGCCGTCCACCAGCACCCGGCCCTGCCGCAGCAGCTCCTTCACCTCGCGCCGGGACGCGATCCCCCTGTTGGCAATGATCTTATCCAAACGCTCCATAGCCGCCTCCTGCTTGATAATTGGGTTCAGTATAGCATATCTTTCCCGGTTTGGGAATATCCATCAACAAAGGAGTTGATGCAAACCATGCGAGTGATCCATATTACCCGGCGGCGAATGGCGCTGATGTCGCTGGCTCTAGGACTGGTGATCGGTTCGGCGCTGCTGCTGGCGGGCTGCTTCGGCGGCGACAAGGAGACAGAGGTCATCACCGCCGCCACCAATGAGGAACGGGTGGCCTATCTGGAAGCTCTGGGCTGGCAGGTGGAGCCGCAGCCCATCGAAACGCTGGATCTCCAGCTGCCGGAAAAGCTGGAGGGTGAATGGGACGCCTACGCCAAGCTGCAAAAGGGGCAGGGGCTCCCCTTTTCCGAGTTTGCAGGGCAGGCGGTGAAGCGCTATACCTACACCGTTACCAACTATCCGGAGATCCCACAGGGGGTGCAGGCCAACCTGTACCTGTGGGGCGACCAGATCATCGGCGGCGATGTGATCTTCACGGGACAGGGCGGCTTCCAGACGGATCTTGCATTCCCCAAGGCATAAGGACACAAAAAAAGAAAGGCCTTACGGCCTTTCTTTTTTATGTGTCAACTTCGATTACTGCTCGATCTCGATGACGACGCCGGAACCGACGGTACGGCCGCCCTCACGGATAGCGAAACGCAGACCCTTCTCGATAGCGATGGGGGTGATCAGCTCGACCTTCATGTCGACGTTATCGCCGGGCATGCACATCTCAGTGCCTTCGGGCAGGGTGATGATGCCGGTCACGTCGGTGGTACGGAAGTAGAACTGGGGACGATAGTTGTTGAAGAAGGGGGTGTGACGGCCGCCTTCATCCTTGGTCAGAACGTAGACCTGGCCCACGAACTTGGTCAGAGGATGGATGGAACCGGGCTTGGACAGAACCTGGCCGCGCTCGATCTCGGTCTTGGCAACACCGCGCAGCAGGGCGCCGATGTTATCGCCGGCCTCAGCGTAGTCCAGCAGCTTGTGGAACATCTCGATACCGGTAACGACGGTCTCGCGCTTCTCATCGGACAGACCGACGATCTCGACCTTCTCGTTCAGGTTCAGCTTACCACGCTCCACACGGCCGGTAGCAACGGTACCACGGCCGGAGATGGTGAACACGTCCTCGACGGGCATCAGGAAGGGCATATCCTCCTTGCGGTCGGGGGTGGGGATCCAGCTGTCAACAGCGTCCATCAGCTCCTTGATGCAGGCATACTCGGGAGCGTTGGGATCGGTGGACTCGGAAACCAGAGCGTTCAGAGCAGAGCCACGGATGATGGGGGTGTCGTCGCCAGGGAAGCCATAGAAGTCCAGCAGCTCGCGAACTTCCATCTCGACCAGCTCCAGCAGCTCCTCGTCGTCGACCTGGTCGCACTTGTTCAGGAACACCAGCACGGAAGGAACGTTAACCTGACGAGCCAGCAGCAGGTGCTCACGAGTCTGAGCCATGGGGCCGTCGGAAGCGGCGATGACCAGGATAGCGCCGTCCATCTGGGCAGCACCGGTGATCATGTTCTTGATATAGTCGGCGTGGCCCGGGCAGTCGACGTGAGCATAGTGACGCTTCTCGGTCTCATACTCAACGTGAGCGGTGTTGATGGTGATACCACGCTCGCGCTCTTCGGGAGCCTTGTCGATGGAAGAGTAATCGGTGTACTCAGCGCCACCCTTCATCGCCAGATACTTGGTGATGGCAGCGGTCAGGGTAGTCTTACCATGGTCGATGTGGCCGATGGTACCGATGTTTACATGGGGCTTAGTTCTCTCAAATTTCTGCTTAGCCATTTGAAAAAATCCTCCTTAAACAGTTTGTATCGTGTTTTAAATTGATCTTGTCTTTGGTGCGGGACGCGGCAATGCGTTCAACATTGTCATTTTACCGTATTTGCGCAGGAAAATCAATCTCTATTTCAAGATTTAATAATTTTCCCGGCCGGCACGCTTGTTGATCAGCTTCTCCTGCAGGCTCTTGGGCAACTCGATATAGCGGCTGGGCTCCATGGTGTACTGGCCACGGCCCTGAGTACGGGAGCGCAGGTCGGTGGCGTAGCCGAACATCTCGGCCAGAGGCACGAACGCGTCGATCTGCTGTGCGCCGGAGCGCATCTCATAGCCCTGGATCTGACCACGGCGGCTGTTCAGGTCGCCGATAACGTCGCCCATATACTCATCGGGCACGATGACACACACCTTCATGATGGGCTCCAGCAGCGTGGGATCGGCCTTGCGCATAGCCTCCTTGAAGGCCATGGAGCCGGCAATCTTGAACGCCATTTCGGAGGAGTCCACTTCGTGATAGGAACCGTCGTACAGGGTGACCTTCACATCCACAACGGGATAACCGGCCACAGTACCGGACAGCATAGCGCCCCGGATACCGGCGTCTACCGCAGGGATATACTCCTTGGGGATGGCGCCGCCCACGACCTTGTTCTCAAACTCGTAGCCCTTGCCGGACTCGTTGGGCTCCACATGGATCTTCACGTGACCGTACTGACCCTTACCGCCGGTCTGACGGGAGTACTTGGTCTCCTGATCCACGGCCTTGCGGATGGTCTCCTTGTAGGCCACCTGAGGCGCGCCCACGTTGGCCTCCACCTTGAACTCGCGCAGCAGGCGATCCACGATGATCTCCAGATGCAGCTCACCCATACCGGCGATGATGGTCTGACCCGTCTCCTCGTCGGTGTAGGTGCGGAAGGTGGGATCCTCCTCCGCCAGCTTCATCAGGGCGATGGTCATTTTCTCCTCACCGGCCTTGGTCTTGGGCTCGATAGCCACGCGGATGACGGGCTCAGGGAACTCCATGGACTCAAGAATGATGGGATGGCTCTCGTCGCACAGGGTGTCGCCGGTGGTGGTGTTCTTCAGACCCACGACGGCGGCGATATCGCCGGCATACACCGTGTCGATATCCTCGCGGTGGTTGGCGTGCATCTGCAGAATGCGGCCCATACGCTCGCGCTTGCCCTTGGTGGCGTTCAGCACGGAAGAACCGGCCGTCAGCTTACCGGAGTAAACGCGGAAGAAGGTCAGGCGGCCCACATAGGGGTCGGTCATGATCTTGAAGGCCAGAGCGGCAAAGGGCTCGTCGTCGCCGGGACGGCGATCCTCTTCCTCCTCGGTCTTGGGATGGGTACCCACGATAGCGGGCACATCCGTGGGAGCGGGCATATAGTCCACGATGGCGTCCAGCAGCTTCTGAACACCCTTGTTGCGGTAAGAGCTGCCGCAGGTGACCGGCACCATTTCCACGGCGCAGGTGGCCTTGCGGATGGCTGTGCGGATCTTCTTGGCCGGAATCTCCTGGCCCTCCAGATACATCTCCATGATCTCGTCATCGAACATGGACACAGCGTCCAGCAGCTTCTCGCGGTACTCCTCGGCCAGATCCACCATATCCTCTGGGATCGGCTCGACGCGGACATCCTTACCCAGCTGATCGTAGTAAATATCAGCATTCATCTCCACCAGATCGATGATACCGCGGAAGGTATCCTCTTTTCCGATGGGCAGCTGGATGGGTACAGCATTGGCCTTCAAACGATCGTGCACCATGTCCAGCACGTGGAAGAAGTCCGCGCCGGTGATGTCCATCTTGTTGACGTAGATCATCCGGGGGACATGGTAGTGGTCAGCCTGACGCCACACGGTCTCAGACTGAGGCTCAACGCCACCCTTGGCGCACATGACGGTGACAGAGCCGTCCAGCACGCGCAGAGAACGTTCCACTTCCACGGTAAAGTCCACGTGGCCCGGCGTGTCAATGATGTTGATACGCGTCTGGGGGAACTGGTTCTCGCTGCCTTTCCAATAGCAGGTGGTGGCCGCAGAGGTGATGGTAATACCACGCTCCTGCTCCTGCTCCATCCAGTCCATGGTGGCAGTACCCTCATGCGTCTCACCCAGCTTGTAATTCACGCCCGTATAGTACAGAATACGTTCTGTGGTCGTGGTCTTGCCTGCGTCGATGTGGGCCATGATGCCGATATTTCTTGTATTTTCCAGTGTAACCTTTCTCGGCATACCGTTCTCCTTTTACGAATAATACAATGTGATGCGGGATTACCAGCGGAAGTGGGCGAATGCCTTGTTGGATTCGGCCATCTTGTGGGTATCCTCGCGCTTCTTCACGGCGCTGCCGGTGTTGTTGGCGGCGTCCATGATCTCGCCTGCCAGGCGCTCGGCCATGGTGCGCTCACCGCGTGCGCGGGAGTAGTTGGTCAGCCAGCGCAGACCCAGGGTCTGACGGCGGGCGGGACGAACTTCCATGGGAACCTGATAGGTGGCACCGCCGACACGGCGGGCCTTGACTTCCAGGCTGGGCATGATGTTTTCCATAGCCTGGGTAAAGACTTCCAGAGGCTCTTTCTCGGTCTTTTCCTTGATGATGTCAAAGGCACCATACACGACCTTCTGAGCCACGCCCTTCTTGCCATCCAGCATGATGCTGTTGACCAGCTTGGTCACCAGCACGGAGCCGTACATGGGATCGGGCAGGATCTCTCTTTTGGGAACATTACCTCTTCTGGGCACTATGCTTCCCTCCTTCATAATAATATGATTTCATAGGTACTCAGCAGCGTGCGAGGGCTGCTGTACGGCCTGCCAAAGAGGTATATAAATATAGTACCTTTTCGGCAAAGCTCTTTTTAATGCTTTTGGTCGATCGCTTATTTCTGCTTGGGACGCTTGGCACCGTACTTGGAACGAGCCTGCATACGGCCCTGAACACCCTGGGTATCCAGCGTACCACGGATGATGTGGTAACGGACGCCGGGCAGGTCCTTTACACGGCCGCCGCGGATCATGACCACAGAGTGCTCCTGCAGAGAATGACCCACACCGGGAATGTAAGCGGTGACCTCGTAACCGTTGGTCAAACGGACACGGGCGATCTTACGCAGAGCGGAGTTGGGCTTCTTGGGGGTCGCGGTTCTCACTGCGGTGCAGACGCCACGCTTCTGAGGGGAGGACAGGTTGGTCTCCTTGTTCTTCAGCGTATTCAGGCCCTTCTGCATAGCGGGGGAATTGGACTTGTAGGTAGCCTTTTTCCGACCCTGCTTGACCAGCTGATTAAAAGTAGGCATGCAATAGGTACTCCTTTCTTCAAAATTGCGGGAATAACTCCCTGTATTTTCCTCGGAATAAAGGAATTTTATTCCGCAAGGAACAAAATTGTTGGAGGCGTTACTCCTCCAGCGCCGCAACAGCTGCGGTGCCCACGGCGATGGAGCAGGCCCGGCCCAACTGGGCCATGGTGTAATCCGTCACCACGGCGATACCCGCCGCCTGACACAGCGCTTCCACCGGTTCGGTCAGCCGGGGATCGGCGTCGCAGGCCAGATAGACCTTGCGCACCTTGCCGGAAGCCACAGCCCTGCGAACCTGCTTCAGGCCCACTACTTTTTCCTTGGCCGCCAGTGCTTCCATGCGCGCTGCTCCCTCCATTGATGCGGTATGACAAAGTTCGCGGAGCAATGCCCGCGCAATTTAGAATTATAGCATAGCAGAGAAACAGCGTCAAGTGGATTTCTGCCAAAAATTTGTGATTTTCTCCGAAATCCCTCGTGGAAATGTGTGCAGTTCGGAGAATAAATGCCCTCCGGCATTGCCGGAGGGCATTTGAGAGACAGTGTCAGAGCGTCAGATGCTTACTCCACGTTGGCAGCGGCCACCTGATTGGTGAAGATGACCTCCTGCGGCGCGGTCTCCTCCTCCACAGGATCGGGATCGGGCACCAGCTCCTGTGCCAGCTCGCGGTAAGCGCCCAGACCGGCGCCGGCGGGGATCAGCTTACCGATGATGACGTTCTCCTTCAGGCCCACCAGATGGTCGACCTTGCCCTTGATGGCGGCCTCGGTCAGCACCTTGGTGGTCTCCTGGAAGGACGCGGCAGACATCCAGGAATCCGTGGCCAGAGATGCCTTGGTAATGCCCATCAGCACCTGCGTGTAGGTGGCTTCCTGTAAGGGCTCGCCGTTCTCGTTGGTCTCGCCGGCGGCGATACGCTCTCGGATCTCGGCGTTGGCGTCCTCCACATCCAGAATGTCGGTCATAGCGCCGGACAGCAGCTTGGTATCGCCGGATTCCTCCACGCGCACCTTGCGCATCATCTGGCGGACGATGACCTCGATGTGCTTATCGTTGATATCCACGCCTTGCTGACGGTACACCTTCAGGACTTCCTGAATCAGATAGTTGTGAACAGCGGAAGCGCCGCGGATACGCAGCACGTCGTGGGGGTTCAGCGCGCCGTCCTGCAGCTGCTTGCCCTTCTCGATCACGTCGCCGTCCTGTACCTGCAGACCGGTGTGAGGCACCGCGTAGGTACGGGTGTCGCCGTCGTCGGCAGTGATGATGATGTTCAGCAGACTGCCCTTGGCGGCCTCCTCGAAGCGCACCTTGCCGCCGATCTCGGCGATAGTGGCCATCTTCTTGGGACGGCGTGCCTCAAACAGCTCCTCAACACGGGGAAGGCCCTGCGTAATGTCGCCGCCGGCAACGCCGCCGGTGTGGAAGGTTCGCATGGTCAGCTGCGTACCGGGTTCGCCGATGGACTGGGCGGCGATGATGCCGACCGCCTCACCGGGCGCCACAGGCTTACTGGTGGCCAGGTTCATGCCGTAGCACTTGGCGCAGATACCGCTGTGAGCCTTGCAGGTCAGCACGGTGCGGATCTCGGCACTATGGATATCGAAGGATTCCAGCAGCGCGGCGTCGTCCTCGGTCATCATGTGATCCTTAGAGATCAGCACCTCGTCGGTGCCGGGCTTGCAGATATCGTGAACAGGGAAACGGCCCTTGATACGCTCGGAGAACTTCTCGATGACCTGACCGCCCTCGCTGATCTCGGACACCAGAATGCCCTTCTCCACGCCGCAGTCGTCCTCGCGGATGATGACGTCCTGACAGACGTCCACCATACGGCGGGTCAGATAGCCGGAGTCGGCGGTACGCAGTGCCGTATCGGCCAGACCCTTACGGGCGCCACGGCTGGAGGTGAAGTATTCCAGCACGGACAGACCCTCACGGAAGTTGGCCTTGATGGGGATCTCGATGGTCTTACCGGCGGTGTTGGCCATCAGGCCGCGCATACCGGTCAGCTGGCGGATCTGCTTCATGGAGCCACGGGCACCGGAGTCCGCCATCATGAAGATGGGATTGTACTTGTTCATGTTGGCGGTCAGCGCGTCGGTAACGTCGTTGGTGGTCTTTTCCCACTCGCGGACGACCAGCTTGTAGCGCTCGTCGTCGGTGATAAAGCCCATGTTGAACTGGTCTTCGATATCCAGCACGCGCTCCTCGGTCTCGTGGATCAGCTCGTACTTCTTGGCAGGCACCACCATGTCCGCGATGGAGATGGTGATGGAGCCGCGGGTGGAGTACTTGTAGCCGGTGGCCTTGATGTTGTCCAGCACCTCGGCGGCGATGGTGAAGCCGAACTTCTTGATGGTGCGGTCGACAATCTTGCCCAGCTGCTTCTTGCCGCAGGTCTCGGTGATCTCGTAGTCGAAGAACTTGTCGGTGGGCTGGCCGTTGTCGTCCAGACGCTTGACAAAGCCCAGATCCTGAGGCACGTTGCGGTTGAAGATGATACGTCCGGCGGTGGCGCGCACCACATGGGACAGCTTCTCGCCGTTAAACTCCTTCTCCACCCGCACCCAGACAGGCTGGTGAATGCCGATGATGTGCTCGTTATAGGCCATCAGCACCTCATCCTCGTCACGATAGATGTTCAGGCGGTTGTTGGCCTTCTCCTCGTCGGTCAGCTCGTCGTAGTTCTTACCGGCCAGCGCGAAGTCGATACCGGCGGGCCAGTACTCGTCGTTGTCCATCTGGGACACGCCGTTCTCGAACCGCTCGAAGGTCAGATAGTAGGAGCCCAGCACCATATCCTGAGTAGGTACGGTGACGGGGCCGCCATCCTGAGGACGCAGCAGGTTGTTGGCGGACAGCATCAGCAGACGAGCCTCGGCCTGCGCCTCGGCAGACAGGGGAACGTGAATGGCCATCTGGTCGCCGTCGAAGTCGGCGTTGAAGGCGGTACAGTTCAGGGGGTGCAGCTTCAGGGCACGGCCCTCCACCAGCACCGGCTCAAAGGCCTGAATGCCCAGACGGTGCAGCGTAGGCGCGCGGTTCAGCATGACGGGATGATCCTTGATGATCTCGTCCAGCGCGTCCCACACCTCGGTACGGCCCTTGTCCACCATCTTCTTGGCGGACTTGATATTGTTGGCGCTGCCGTCCTCTACCAGCTTCTTCATGATGAAGGGGCGGAACAGCTCCACGGCCATCTCCTTGGGCACGCCGCACTGATAGATCTTCAGCTCGGGGCCGACACAGATAACGGAACGGCCGGAGTAGTCGACACGCTTGCCCAGCAGGTTCTGGCGGAAGCGGCCCTGCTTGCCCTTCAGCATATCGCTCAGAGACTTGAGGGCGCGGTTGTTAGCGCCGGTGACGGGACGGCCGCGGCGGCCGTTGTCGATCAGGGCGTCCACCGCCTCCTGCAGCATACGCTTTTCGTTGCGCACGATGATATCGGGAGCGTTCAGCTCCATCAGGCGGCGCAGACGGTTATTGCGGTTGATGACCCGGCGATACAGGTCGTTCAGGTCGGAGGTGGCGAAGCGGCCGCCGTCCAGCTGCACCATGGGGCGCAGCTCGGGCGGGATCACGGGCAGCACGTCGATGACCATCCACTCGGGCTTGTTGCCGGAGATGCGGAAGGCGTCCACCACCTCAAGGCGTTTGACAACGCGGGCCTTCTTTTGGCCGGAGGTGGTTTTCAGCTCGGCGTGGAGCTGCTCGCTGAGCTGCTCCAGATCGATCTGCTGCAGCAGCTCCTTCACGGCCTCGGCGCCCATACCGGCGCGGAAGTCGTCCTCATACTTTTCGCGGTAATCGCGGTATTCCTTCTCGGACAGGATCTGATTCTTCATCAGGGGCGTTTCGCCGGGATCAGTGACGATATAGGCGGCGAAGTACAGCACCTTCTCCAGAATACGGGGACTGATGTCCAGCAGCAGACCCATGCGGGAGGGGATGCCCTTGAAATACCAGATGTGGCTGACGGGGGTAGCCAGATCGATGTGGCCCATGCGCTCACGGCGCACCTTGGCGCGGGTGACCTCCACGCCGCAGCGGTCGCAGATCTTGCCCTTATAGCGGATCTTCTTATACTTGCCGCAGTGGCACTCCCAGTCCTTGGTGGGCCCGAAAATGCGCTCGCAGAACAGGCCGTCCCGTTCCGGCTTCAGGGTGCGGTAGTTGATGGTCTCCGGCTTTTTCACCTCGCCGTAAGACCACTCGCGGATCATCTCCGGAGAAGCGATGCCGATCTTGATGGCGTCAAAGGTTGCGTAACTCATTGTTCAGCTTCTCCTCTTTCTCAAAATTCGTCGTCATCGTCAACGTCGTCATAGGAAGCGTCCACTTCCTCGTCGCTGACGTAATCAAAGCCTGCGTTGGCCAGCTCATCCTCGTCGGCATAGCGGTTCTGCCGCTCGTTGTCGGCGTCCATGCGGGCCAGATTGAAGGTATCCATGGCGTCCTCGTCGTCCTTCAGCTCAATCTGGTTGCCGTCCTTATCCAGCACCTGAATATCCAGGCACAGGGACTGCAGCTCCTTCACCAGCACCTTGAAGGATTCCGGCACACCGGGGGTAGGCACGTTGTGGCCCTTGACGATGGACTCGTAGGTGCGGACACGACCGGTCACGTCGTCGGACTTGACGGTCAGGATTTCCTGCAGGGTGTAAGCAGCGCCGTAAGCCTCCAGCGCCCACACTTCCATTTCGCCGAAGCGCTGGCCGCCGAACTGGGCCTTGCCGCCCAGAGGCTGCTGGGTGACCAGAGAGTAGGGGCCGGTGGAACGGGCGTGGATCTTATCATCCACCAGATGGTGCAGCTTCAGGAAGTACACGTAGCCGACGGTGACCTTGTTGTCAAAGCGTTCGCCGGTGCGGCCGTCGTACAGCCAGCTCTTGCCCTCGGGATCGAGACCGGCCAGCTCCAGCGCCTCGGTGATATCCTTATCGGTGGCGCCGTCGAAAATGGGGGTAGCCACCTTCCAGCCAAGGGTCTTGGCGGCGTAGCCCAGATGAACCTCCAGTACCTGACCGATGTTCATACGGGAGGGAACGCCCAGGGGGTTCAGCACGATATCCAGCGGCGTGCCGTCGGGCAGGAAGGGCATATCCTCCTGGGGCAGCACGCGGGACACGACGCCCTTGTTGCCGTGACGGCCAGCCATCTTGTCGCCGGGCTGGATCTTGCGGCGCTGGGCGATATAGACGCGAACCACCTGATTCACGCCCGGCCCCAGCTCGTCGCCGTTTTCACGGGTAAAGACCTTGGTATCCATGACGATGCCGCTCTCGCCGTGGGGCACCTTCAGGGAGGTGTCGCGAACCTCGCGGGCCTTCTCGCCGAAGATGGCCCGCAGCAGACGCTCCTCGGCGGTCAGATCAGTCTCGCCCTTGGGGGTGACCTTACCCACCAGAATGTCACCGGCGTGGACTTCCGCGCCCACGCGGATGATGCCGCGCTCGTCCAGATCCTTCAGCGCGTCCTCGCCCACGTTGGAGATATCGCGGGTGATCTCTTCGGGGCCCAGCTTGGTGTCGCGGGCGTCGATCTCGTATTCCTCAATGTGGATGGAGGTGTAAACGTCCTCCTTCACCAGCCGCTCGTTCAGCAGCACGGCGTCCTCGTAGTTATAACCTTCCCACGTCATGAAGCCCACCAGGATGTTGCGGCCCAGCGCAATCTCGCCCTGCTCGGTGGCGGGGCCGTCGGCCAGCACGGTGGGATCCTCGCCGCTGTGGACGCGCTCGCCCACAGAAACGATGGGCTTCTGGTTGATGCAGGTGCCGTGGTTGGAGCGCAGGAACTTGATGAGCTTGTAGTCCTTGGTCTCGCCGCTGTCGTACTTGACGGAGACGTTGGTGGCATCCACCTTGGTGACAACGCCGTCGCCCTCGGCCAGCACGGCCACCTCGGAGTCCAGACAGATCTTGTGCTCCATACCGGTGCCCACGATGGGAGCCTCCGGCTTCAGCAGAGGCACGGCCTGACGCTGCATGTTAGCGCCCATCAGCGCACGGTTGGCGTCGTCGTTGGGCAGAAAGGGGATCATGGCGGTAGCGATGGACACCATCATACGGGGGCTCACGTCGATGAAGTCCACGTTCAGGCGATCCACCTCCACGATCTCGTCGCGGTGGCGGCAGGTGATACGGCGGTTGGTGAGGCAGCCGTTCTCGTCCACAGGCTCGGCGGCCTGGCCGACGATATACTGATCCTCCACGTCGGCGGTCATATAGGTGATGTCGTTGGACACCTTGCCGGTCTCGTGATCCACGGCGCGGAAGGGAGCCTCGATAAAGCCGTACTCGTTGACGCGGGCATAGGTGGCCAGATAGGAGATCAGGCCGATGTTGGGGCCTTCAGGCGTCTCGATGGGACACATACGGCCATAGTGGGAGTAGTGCACGTCTCGGACTTCCATGTTGGCGCGCTCGCGGCTCAGACCGCCGGGGCCCAGTGCGGACAGACGGCGCTTGTGGGTCAGCTCGGCCAGCGGGTTGGTCTGATCCATGAACTGGCTCAGGGGGCTGGAGCCGAAGAACTCCTTGATGGCAGCGGTGACAGGCCGGATATTGATCAGGCTCTGTGGGGTCACGATATCCAGATCCTGAATGGTCATGCGCTCGCGGATGACGCGCTCCATACGGCTGAAGCCGATGCGGAACTGGTTCTGCAGCAGCTCGCCCACGCAGCGCAGGCGGCGGTTGCCCAGATGGTCGATATCATCGCGGGTCACAAGGCCGTAGGCCAGCGCGTTCATATAGTTGATGGAGGCGAAGATATCCTCCACAATGATATGCTTGGGCACCAGCGCGTCAGCATGCAGCTTGCACTGCTGGATCAGCTCCTCGCCCTGATACTGGCTCATCAGCTCCTGCAGCACATCAAAGCGGACACGCTCCTTGATGCCGCACTTCTCGCGGGGATCGAAGTCCACGTAGTGGGACATGTCGCACATGCCGTTGCTGGTGATCTTCAGCACCTTGCCGGTGTCCAGCGTGACGGTGATCTCCTTCACGCCCACGGTGTCCATCAGTGCGCAGTCGGCGGCGGTCAGCACGCGGCCTTCCTCAAACAGCAGCTCGCCGGTGGCAGGATCGGCCACGGGATCGGTCAGCATCTGGCCCCGGGCACGCACCCAGAAGGTCAGCTTCTTGTTGAACTTATAGCGGCCCACGGTGCTCAGATCGTAGCGCCGGGGATCGAAGAACAGGTTCTGGATCAGGGTCTGGGCGGAGTCCACCGTGGGAGGCTCGCCGGGACGCAGCTTGCGGTAGATCTCCAGCAGCGCTTCCTCGTAGGTCTTGCAGGTGTCCTTCTCCAGCGTCATCACAATGCGCTCGTCATCGCCAAAATGCTCCAGGATCTCCGCGTCGGTCTTGAGACCCAGCGCACGGATCAGGCAGGTAATGGGCAGCTTGCGGTTCTTATCAATGCGGACCCAGAACACCTCACTGGTGTCGGTCTCGTACTCCAGCCACGCGCCGCGGTAGGGGATGACGGTGCTGGTCAGCAGGGGCAGGTCGGTCTTCAGGTCGATCTCCTTGCCGTAGTAGATGCCGGGAGAGCGGACGATCTGGCTGACCACCACGCGCTCGGCGCCGTTGATGACGAAGGTGCCGGAGTGGGTCATCAGGGGGAAGTCGCCCATGAAGATCTCCTGCTCCTTGATCTCGCCGGTCTCCTTGTTGTGCAGGCGCACCCGCACCTTCATGGGAGCGGCATACGTGGCGTCACGGGCCTTACACTCCTCCACATCATACTTGGGCTTCTCGTCCATGGTGTAGTCGATGAAGCTCAGCTCCAGATTGCCCGCATAGTCGGAGATCACGTCCACATCGGAAAACACTTCCCGCAGGCCGGTCTCCAAAAACCATTTGTAGGAATCCTTCTGGATCTCCAGCAGGTTGGGCATCGCCACAACTTCCTCGTGCCGGGCAAAGTTCTTACGAACTGTTTTGCCATAGTACTTGTCCTTGGCCATGTTAGTCCATCACGCCTTTCTGTTTGTTCTGCCGCCTGCGCCGCCCTCCGTTTCCCACCGGTGGACGGCTCTGGCCGCTGTATTTCAAATTTTTTACCAAACACATTCAGGCCGCCGTTTTGATACACGCGGGTTTGTTGCCATTTTTGCAGCAAACCTCTTGTATTTCCCTCTTGGCGGTGGTATACTGGTCATGTAAAAGGGGATATGTCCCCATCATCCCAATATAATCGTCTTATCTTACCATATTTTTGATGGCATGTCAAGATAAAGTATAGGCAGCGGCAAAATTTTTTGCCGCTGCCTGTTTGTTTTTCCCATCTCACGTCAAAAGCGGGTGCGTTTCCATCGGAAACGCACCCGCTTTTACACTATTATTCCGTTGGCCCCACGTATTTGGACCAGATCTCCGTGATGTAGCCAATGCTGCTGTCGGAGTACTCCACGTGGCAGCGCACCTCCGTATACGCCGCGTCAGGAGCCGACGCCGTAGGGAACACCCGCTCCACCTGCCACAGCACCACATCGTTCAGGTACGCCTGTCCGCCCTTGAAATAGGCGTCACTGCCATAAAAATGCACCGAATCCACCGTGCACTCATCCCGGTTCAGATTCTCATTGTAGGTCAGTCCCTTGGCGATCAGCCGATCCTTGCCCAGCTTCTCAGCGGCGGCACAGTCATAGTTTTTGGTGGCCTCCACCATCTGCTGTCCCGAGGGTGCAGGGCCGCCGCCCTCCGTCCAGTGATCCGGCAGCGTCTCGCCGCCGTTGGAGGTCTGCCCCTGTTCGCCGGTCTGTTCGTTCTGCTTTTCCTGCTGGAGCGTCTCCTGCTGAACCGGTGTTTTCTGGTCGCCGGAGGTCGGCTGCTGTTCCGCTCCATCGGACGCTTCCGGCGTCTGCTCCTCCTGCGGCGTAACCACCTTCACCGTGCCGGTAGGGTCGCCCGGCGTTTCCTCCACATTCTCCGCCGCTTTATTGCCGCAAGCCGCCAGCGCCAGCAACAGAAGCAAGCCCAACACCGCCCCCAAATATCTCCTCATCTCTCTGTCCTCCGTGTATTGCTCTTGCATTTGCTCCAACCGCATTATAAAACACAGGATAAGGTACAATAAGTTGCGCAAATTGAAAAGAGCAAAAAAGAAGACATAGCTTGCAGGCTCTGGTAGAATGAAGTTACCACACAAAC
>JABLTK010149270.1_pt1 | contig 17935 bp, 29 predicted proteins | sample 7160131 | NCBI WGS metagenome assembly JABLTK01 (sample SAMN14651221, study PRJNA627086) | human gut metagenome | isolation source: feces | host: Homo sapiens
GGCATAACAATCCCTGAACCTTTACCATTCTCTTTAGCTGTTCTTCTCAATTCAACTGTTTGAGAACAATCAATCATTAGAATCGCATATGTTTAGACCTTCCCTTTGAACTCTTTTCCTGACCATCACTTGACTTTTCACGTTTACTGTTCTGGCGCCGATGCATGCAATTCGCAGCAATATGTCCCTGTCCATCATTTTCTCATCTCAAACTTACAAACTGTCCACAGATGTAACATGCACCTGCTCCATTGCCTTCACCAGAATGAACAGTTCGATGATTATATCGATCGGGACACATCTTATAGGAATGACCACGAGAACCACATATAGCACATCGACCGTATGTCGATCCCTGAAGAGGAGGTTGCTGTTTGCAGATAATGTGACCTCGCTGACCACATACCAAACAATGTACATTCTGAAACACGGACTTATCACATGGTTTTGGCATCATTGGACAATTCTATTAATTAACCAATACAAATACAATCACATCAGATTTGTGAAGTCGAGATGAACAATAAATGCAAGGAGGAGGAACCTTATGTTCCGGGCAATTCTTTGTGTTATGACCCTGCTTGTTACAGCTATGGATGAATAAAGAGACAGAAAGATTACTGTCTGCAAATATTTGTTGGACAGTCTTTCGCTAAATGATCTGTCTCTGCACATAGAATACAAGGATCCAAAGACACGACATTGGGACATTCTGCTGCTTTATGGCCTGGCTGACCACACTTTCTGCACACAGTCGTCCCATTCTGACGATTGAAGTAATTCTCTGCCACTTCTAAATCAAACGCATCTCCTGAAAACTCAAAGTCATCCTCTGGAGTAATAGCCTCTTTCTCGGAGTCTGATTGGAGTGATGGCTCCCCTTGTTCAGGAATAGCAATCTCGTCATCATCAGATCCACTTTCCTTCGATGGTAAATCTCCTTCTTCATCTAAGAAGACGATTTCTTTTGGATTTGCTTTTGAAGGTTTTTGTTTTTCATCTGCTCTTTCCGTCTTTTCATGATGATCCGAATCTGAAAATAACAAAATGAACAATTAACTAACCAGATTCACTGAATTCAAGAACAGTAGGTGTATGAGCTAGAAGTCAGTATTTGTCAAAATTTAGTACATTCTTTAAATAGAGGTGACTTGGATTCCTTGCTTGATGGGTTGTCAACCGAAATAGAATTCACATTTGGCGTTTCCTCTCTCCTTTCATTCAATTCCATATTTTCATTTCCTGGGACTACTTCTACTTTGTTAAGATTCTTGCTGAATCCAACCTAACTGTTCATTTCCACTAAATAGGAAGAAGTCATCATTTCTACTCATTCTTTCCTATAAGACTAGGAAAATGAATGAGATAGAGAATGGCGTAAACTGGCCCTATTTGTGGTCCAGAAATAGGTAGTATTGATTGTTACCTTGTCTTTAGAATTGCTTTTCTATCCCATTTGCAGTCTCAAGTATCTTCTATGGATCTCATTGCAATACTCTGCATTAATGATGAATGAACAGTCTACTGAAATCTTAATACAATCGTATTTCAGTTAAACATTTCGCTATAGTGACAATTGTAATTCTTCGACTCCTCGCTTCAAAATATATGTAGTCAGGATAGAATACATAGAACTCGGATTTCCACTCTTTCGGACCTAGAATTAACAATTCCAATCATCATCACAGCTTCTTCGAATACACGAGGACGAATCCGAGGACAATTCGCTGCAGAATAGAATATTTCTTTTCGTTTCTTCACCTCCTATTCTTCAGCATACAACGACGAACCCATACATCCATTTTGATACCAATCTTGCCTGCCTTCCGGTTATTGTACTCCTCTCGTTTCTTTTCCCTCCGAAGTTTCTCATCATATATTTTGTTTCTTAGATCACTTTCGTATGCAGCCTACATCAAAAGAAACAACTTCATCATACTCGTCGTGCTTCATTCTCAGCTAAAACTTTCTCATGTTGTAACTGAAGTCGTGTAAACTCTTCTCGATACTGATCTTTCTGTCCCATGAGTTTCATCACAACTATAGAATCAGGGAACAATGCTAGTCCTTACACAAACGTTCTCGTTGGAGACTACTTTCAATTGCACGACTATCATGCGTGTCAACAAGACTAGAGTCGAAACTCGTGTAAACTTCCTTCCTTGCGTCTTTAATACGCTTCATTTCATATACTTCCTTTGTTTCTTCCATAAGCTGCTGCTTTCGGATGTGGATTCCGCATTTCGGACACTTAAAGTCGAAAGCATCGTTGATATATCGACTAACACACTTCTCACAACTATGAGAATAAAAATAAAGTAATTGACAATGTTACAAGCAATGTTCACAAGGAGCTAACCAGAACTTGGTATTCTCCAATAAGGAGATACTCTTGTTATTACAGTTATCACATACAATTCCAGATTGCATGATGAAAACAAGAGTATATCAATTGGGTTCTAGCACCCAAGAATGGGGGCAGCCGAATTCTGAAAAAGCTTCAACAAATCAAACCTATGAACGCAACAGCTGTTGCGAAACTAAAATTCATTCTTCCGTCTCTTTGCAAGCTCAATGAGAGAGCGTTAAGCATAGAGCTAGACAAGTTGAGTGTAAGGAGTGTTTCTATTGGATTATGAAATAGGAAGGAGTTGATGTGATGGATTTCTATAAGAATCTTGTATGGAATAACACTCATTGAAGTGAGATGTAGAATCAGGCTTTGGATATTAAGCGAAAGAATATCTTGTTTATTGGAGCTCCTGGGTCTGGAAAGGGTACTTATTCGCGGATTCTCTCTCCATTGTTGATAGTAGTCTTGCTATCGTGTGGTAATCCATTAGCTACCTACTTTTGGGTCTGGTGATTATATGAAAAAGGAAATGGCAACGAAGTCCGCTTTTGGAGAATCCGTGAAAACGTATATTGAGAGAGGAGAACTTGTTCCAGACGATATTGTGCTACCTGTAGTCAAGAAGATTCTAACACAACCGACGTACAAGTCAGGCGTGATTCTCGATGGATTTCCTCGAACGGTAGCACAGGCAGAAGATATAGCAAAATCACTCCCGATCGATTTAGTTATGTATTTCCATCTTCCTCGCGAAATCTTGATTGAAAAGCTTCTAGGAAGAAGGTATGATTGAGATTGTTGAATGAGTTGTAGGGTTTGTCCCTCTTGTGGTCGTTCATATAATGTTGCAAGCATAACTAACGGTGAATTCAATCTCCCTCCGCTACTTCCTGAAAAGGAGAATGAATGTGATTCATGTCATGAGAAACTGGTTCAACGCAGCGATGACAAACGAGAGGTGATTGAAAACCGATTGAGCATATATGAGAAGCAGACTGCCCCTCTGATTGAGTATTTCGGGCCCTCAGGAAAGAGTAGGTGTGTACTGAATTGAGTCTGACACTAGATGTTCTGTGTCAATTTAACATCAAGAAAGGTGTAGCAGATGCTCCTGACATTCTGAAAGAAATGATGATTCACTACATATCTCGAATGGAGTTCTTTTAGAAATTATTTGTTAAAGAAACAGAATTACTATATTCTAATTCAAAGAGAAGACTTCGGACGTACCACTATCCAGAGATGAAGAGCCTATCTTTCTTGAATGAGAGATACGATCTGGAGGAGGAGTATTAGAATGAGATGAATGAGCAAGAACAGAAGGCAATAAGGTTGAATGAGGAGTTTGATGGGAGCTAATAGACCCATTGTCAGCACAAGCATCACAATCTTCCATAATCATGATGGACTCCTTGCTTCTCCCAATATAAGCAGCACGATTAATCTGATGTCCTATTTTCGATGGTAAAGCTTCTGAGAATCGTCCTATCATGTCTTCCTCAGGAGCAGAATCTTCTTCAACAATAGTTAACGATGAGGGTCGAGTTGGTGGTGAGAATGATGATTTCTGAAGAGCTCGATTAGCATCATCTATCACAAACACGGATCCCTCATCTTCTTGTATTACTTCACCAAGAGAATCGTCCCACTGATTATGCTCTCGTTGGTACTGACGGATCTCAGCCACATGTTGAGGATAATCATCCTTCACTGTACCAATGAAGCCACCTCTTTCCCCCTTCTCAATGAAATCTTTTTCATTCTTTGTGGTTGTGTCCTCACTAACATCACTCACCCCTCGGTTATAACGACCTGCAGGGATAGAATCTTCACCAATTCTACTAGTGATAGTGATAATGAAACAGATACAGATTCGTAAGATTCTGTTGACGAATGGACTCTCGCAATATATCTCGTTGATGGGTTACTGAATCAACATCCATATCCTGTGAATCACATGGAGGTAATTGGAGTGTCATGAGTTGACGAGGTTCTGAATATTCTAGCGAATCCACAACCTTTCTAGCCACATGTGAAGGAGAAAGAGAATGATCAGAAGGAGTATCAGGTAAAAGTGGGATAAATGGTGAATCAGATTCATCACTTATACAATCAAAACTGAAGTGAATTGGAAGTTCGCTACGTAATCGTTGCCGTTCTTCTGAGGAGGAGATAGAAGTGGACAATAAAGGTGATAACTCAAGTGTATGTGCTGGAACTACAGGAGCTGTGACGACTGTTGAAGGTTTTCTTGAGGGGAGTTTCGCTGGTGGAAGAGGTGGAGGCAAGAGTACAGATGGCTTTGGAACAGTAGAAGCAGGTGGTCCTGTGGGTGGAGCTTTCTCTTTCAACTGTTTTTGACGTTTCTTAATTGCACCCATGTTAATGGAATCCTTGTACAGCAGTTCGAAAATCTGTTCTCCTTCAACACCATCCTATTTGTAACAATTTCAGGATACTCGGTACCACTTCCCGACTATTATGTTGAAGTAAACGAAACTACTTGTGATTATCATCAAGAATCGTTACTTCTTGAACATTCGAGATTATAGAATCAAATATACCTTTCTTTGTGGTAGTCGGTTTCTTTTCTACTTGTGGAATATAGTCCGAATAGTATGAAGCCATTTCGGAAATCTACATAAAAAAGCAATAGATAAAACACATACAGCATTAATACAGTCTTGGGAATCTTCAACATCTTCAAATAGAAAGCAAAAGCAGAAATGGATGAATGGAACCAACAGATAACGAGCACCAAAAGAGCAATGATTGGTAAATCCTTCGTACAGTTCCATTTCAAAAAGCAGATGGAAGCTCTACATGTGATTATTTCTAGAACTCATTGTTACATCTCCGTCATAGATGCGAATCACATTAGACTTTAGTTTTCGACAAGTAACCAAACAAAGTACTCCAGTTATCCCAGAATCCTTCCATTTGTCTGTGAATAAGATTATGCATCCAATATTAACCCTTGGATATAAGTAGATGGGTATTACACATAAACATGACTGAACTGTACCGGTCGATCCCTCTAGTAATATTAGCATAAACAGAATCAGTAATATGATTATATCGCATTGTTTCAGTCTTTATTTCCATGATATAAAATCAGTCCTTTTTCTGGAATAGTGAATTGAGACAGAATATACCTTAATCGATTCATCCATTGTAGGATGTATTCGATTATATTTAATATGATCCTTTATTTTGTCTATTTATCCATTCTCATTGTGTAGGAGAATCACGTGTATTTAACATAGTTTATTTTACTTCAGTTTGAATGTGAAGCTGCATCTCAATACAAGTACGAATGATGTACGAGTTTCGGAGTCATGCGACCATAGTGGCATTATAGGATCATGGAAGGTGTTCCCAATTCTGTGAAAATTCCATCCAATCATACAGGGAAAGAGAATCAGCGTTTTCCTGTCCGGGATGTGATATACGATAGTGTTTCTCCAATGTCACTTACTCCACAACCACTCCTTAGTGTGATTGTATCTCCTACAAAGGAAGTGAGTGTTTCTGAATCATTTACTGTGGCTGTTCCAACTCTTGCAATGAACTCTACTTCAATTGATAAACGGATTACAGTTAAATTGCAACCATCTTCTCTTCCTGAACTTGTACCTAAAGCATCAGTTAAACCTAATGTGGTTGGTACAGAAGTGAATTCAGATAAATCTGTTGTTCCTACAACAAAACCGCTAACAACTTTGAAGCCAGAAACTAAAGCGAATTTGACTTCTCCTTTGTCTGTTCTAAAGACAAGCCCAATCACTCCCAAGAGTGTTTCTAGTGCTTATCCTTCTTCTATGACATCTTATTCTCATCGGCTCCCTTTAAAGGATAAGGCAAGACCTATCGCTTATTACACTCCTTCTACACCATTCCAACAACCTTATCCTGTGAAGTCCATTCGTTTTGGAAATGACTATCCTTGGGATCATGTTAAAGATGATGTGATGTACAAAAGGGCTAGTACTATTGTGAGTGTAGAAAGAATCCGTATTTCCACTATTGCTGCGAGGTTCCCTTATCGAGCCGATTTCTATGCAAACTACTTAACAACAAATACTGAGGAGAAGAGGAAGGGGAGTAATGTACCAGTCTATTCTATTCCTCCTCAGGTACTAAAGCGTCAGAAAGAGGGTATTATGGCTGGTGTATCGATTTCATCCAAGGGAGAATGTGATGGTTGCAAACGGAAGAATCCAATTATGATCCCTGACACTGGGAAACACATCAGGAAGTTTATAGGTAACACTGAAGTATTTAATATTTTTACAAACGGAAATGGTGATATTTTTTTGCATTTCCTTATTCCTAGCTGTTTATCCTGATCCTAATCTTCCATTCAATGTGACTATTGTATCTGTAACATCGTATTTATTTCACTTTTGTTTCATTCTAGTTCAAATCGTTTATTTATTCTCCCTCAAATCTTGTCTCGATGGCCAGGGTACTATGTATTTGTCATCACAACAACCCTATCAGATCGACGGTCATTACTTCGTGAATTGGGTTCTCTTTACCTTTCTTCACGAATTACTACAATTATCTATACATTAGATTCTAGTTCATTCCCCATTAACAAACTGAGGAATCTTGGTATTAGAAATATCCAAACCACACATTTTATGATGTTGGATATGGACCTTGTTCTTAGTCGTATGTTTGTAATACTCTTTTCAATCTAGGGAATACATATTCCGAAGTGATGAAACTCCCCAAGTCTATAACTTCAAGTAAAACCAGTACGGTACTTTTGCCGTTGTTCTTCTTTGCAAGGAAGAAATTACTCAAATATTGTGGTTCATTGTCCAATTGCATGTTGATGTACGATGCATATCGATTTCTGATAGTTAGGGGTTTGGATATGATGCCTCAAAATAAAAGTGATTTGGTTACATGTCTTGATAATAAGCTATGTATGATGCGAAAGAAGTGGTTACGTACACATGTTTGAATGGGATGAGGAATTGATCTACAGATCTATGTATTGCCAGATTGGTTCAACATGGATCCACAATCCACTGTCTCTCAGTTATCGTGTTTTGTGCTTGACTTCCAAGAACCGTATTGATTAAGTGTGGTGATGATGTTCAGCTATGTTCTTCTTCCCTATTCGAGCGGCACACCTCTCTTTGATGAAAGATTTGTAGACTATGGATATAACAAAGTTCAGTTGATTGAACATCTCCGAGCAGCAAACTTCAAGTTTTACATCTTAAATCATGCTTTTGCGATGGACCTTCCCCATCCAGAGTATTTCGTAGTATTTTTCTTTTATGTAGCTCTTCATTCAGAAAGAAGTATGTTAGAAGGACTGCTCCTATGTTACGTGCTTATCGGCAGTTCCAGAGAGAACTAAACCAAAAGTACAATTTCTATTCGAGATTTCCCATCTGTTCTAAGAATTATGTGCATTCACTATTCCCTCTTTCATGTGTTTGTACCAACAAAAAATAATTCAACAAAAATGAATTAGTTGATCTTGAGGAGCTCAACATCGAAAATGAGAGTTGAATTGGGAGGAATACTACACATGATTCTATCTATCCATACGAACATTCCAGGCACTCCTCTGGCACCATAGCCATAATCAGGTGAAAGAGTCAGTTTGCATCTCTCTCCAACAGACATGGTCATCACACCTTCGTCCCAGCCTATTCATTACTCTTGATACTTTTGGATACCCTTAATAACCTGACCAATACCAATCACAAACTGGAAAGGCTTGCCACGAGTACGAGAACTGTCAAATACCTTTCCACTGGGAAGCTACGCTGTAAACTCGCTACAATTTACATTTACAGTTCCAGTGTAGTGCATGGTCAGCGTATCTCCGGTCTTAGGAAAGTTCTTTCCATCTCCCTTCTTAATGACTTCTTTTTCAAAACCCTAAACGATCAACCCATCATAAAGTATTCTACCATCTTAGTTTACCACAAGTATACTTCTTTTGGTCTCTTCAATCATGATACCATTTCCAGAAAACGGAAGGATTTTGGTAACTCAACAAACAATACATAAACATACTCTATTGCCATTGAGACATGGCCTCCAACTCTTCATCATCATTTCCAAAGATCTTATTATGATCACGATTTTGATTCCTATATTGATGACGCTTTCCCTTCTTTCCCTTTCCACGTTGATTATCATTTCCTTTTGAATTATTACGATTGTGACCAGAATTCTTTTTATTCTTCTTGTTCCTTCTCCCAATTGCCGTATGTGGAATATCCACCATCATGTTAGTCTTTGCTTGCGTGTCTCCATCTGCTGTTGATTCCATTCATCATTCTTACTTCCTTCAAATGCAGTCTTCAACTCAATGAAGAAATCTTTCATGATGTCAATACTTTGAAGCTCATTATTACATGATGTCATTTTGCTTTTCAGAGAACGGAACATGCTATCGGTAACCAAATTGGTCTGACCCAAGATTTGATCAATGGATGAATTGATTGGTTCTTTGGAATACACACGATAGGGTGAAATATTCTTCTTCACAATATTGAAATCAAAAATATAAGCACAAATAGCAACATATCGCTTTGAGAGAGTCTCATCACAATCTTGAGTCAGAACAATAGTCAAAATCACCTTGAATAATGTATCCAAAAAAAGTGCATGATTTGTACGTCCTCCTAAATAAGGAATATAAAATGAACAGAAATTCAATGTCGATCGAATGATGAAGTCTTCAAACGAATCACCTTCGTTCACAAATACCAATATGATCTGTTGAATTAGTTGGGCTATTTCATAATTAGTCACAGCTACAGATTCAAAGTTCCGACGGAAGTACTCCATACCTAGATTCTAGTTCACTCATCATTCTTACTCTTCTGTTGAACCTGCTCATTATCTGCTAACTTCACCGCACTTGCTACTGCCGTCATTCCATCATCTCTCACTTACATGAAGTTCCTCCAATATACTGATTGACACGAGATACAGAGTTACGACCTCGGAAACGATCCTCCACAGTACCCATCAGATTGGAAGAGAATTGACGTACTGCAGATGACTGCTTGTATCCTTTGAGAGCATAACCAGCCATAGCTAAGAAGAATGAGAGAATGGCTTGAGAGAGTGATTGTAGTTGGTTGTGTTGGATAATACCACTTGCTTCCTCAAAGGCTTGTGGTCCTGAAGCTCCAGGGATTTGAAGATTGAGAGGAATCACTAAACTTGGATAGAGAATCCAATTCCTACTACAAGAAAGATTCTCTCCTGTGTTAAGACGTTGTTGAAGTGCAGTTAACTCACTAGTAAGTAATTGCATTAGAGTTGAAGATGGTTGACCATTCTTTTGACTCCATGCAGCAGGACAAGATAAATACATTCTATGTGTAATAAACCTAAAGAACAAGAACGGTGTTAGTAAGTTTGTAACAACTTGTGTAAGCAAATATAATCGATAAAATGGAGTATAACGAATGATAGTCGTCTGTATGTCATTCTCTTCTTCATTCCTTACTCCTAATGTTTCAATCACTCGATCTATAGCAACATTCTCACAATTTAACATATGACGCCAGAGTTTCTATTCATTATTCTCAATATTCACTCATTACTGTAACTACAACAAAGATACTGGTCATTCGTGTACTCTGAAGTGGAGAATTATTCCCACACTCCAGATTCCCAACCTCCCCTGGGGTCATCCATCTCCATGAATTCAACTGAGACTCTTCAGCACCCGTACCTACCAGGAGATATGATGCTGTCTCGAATAACAAAGCAAAACTAGTTCCCAAGACTTGAAACAAGGATTCACTAATCTTCAAATACTCATTGGTTGTCTGAATCACATCCAGCATTCCATTCAAGCAAGTAAGAATGTTACCAACCTCAGCTAACTTATCCAGACTATTTCTCAGTCTTTCTCTTCATATCTACTTGCCATCAAACATAGTAAAGAATTCCACGGGTGATGCGAAGGCTGAGGTAAGAGCTGGATTCTGGAGATATTCAATAATTGGCTTAAACACACTTGCCATTTTCGTCTCTCGCTCCTTCGGATTGTTCACGTTCATTGCTAGAGCCACTATACATCACATCCATCACACTTCACTACAGAAGGCTACACACATGTTATTGCGTGTTACCGCATCTGTAGCACTTGTGGCCAGCTGATAGACCACTGGAAGTAATTGGTCCAACTGAGTAATCAGAGCTGATCCTTGTGTCTTGATAGTCAACTGTAAGTGATTGGATGCAGTAGCACGTATTTTCAGTTGCTGTTCCACGTTTCCACTATTCATGATCTTTCAATGAAACTCCCACTTATACAAACTGGAAGCATTTTGAATCATTGTAATGAGTAATTCGATGTATCCCATCAAACTCTGTTGATCCTGCTGTAAAACCCACAGGAAGGACATAATGAATCGAATGGTGTAACTATCCTGATCATAAGATGTTCCCACGGGGAATGACAAAAACTGTTGGACGATATCCTTTCCTGTTCCAATAAGTTCCTGTTTCACTTTCACATTGATGTTGTGACTGGAAATACCTCGATTGAAGGCATTCAAGATTTGCAGCAGAGCATCCAGAAGCAATACATTCTCAGAGTACTGTGTTTTTAGTCTATTTCATTAAGCAGTAACAATAACAACATAAGTAGAATCGACTTCACAATCGTCACATGATAGACTCTGGTAAGAGCAACTATCACTCGTCGAATCTCTTCAAGATATTGTTGGTAATCCTTCAAATACTCAGTCTCATCAAAATCATATTCATCACTACATCACACTTCTATCATGATCCCTACTGTGTGCTACGGAACTGAGGGTGTCGAATATTGTTAGTCTGAATGCTGGTCAATAGGTTACTTACAACTTCTAGAATACCATTCTCAGCATCTACTTTTATCGCTTTGCAATCATTGCGTGTGATATCAGGAAAGAGAGAAGGGATGGCATCAACAGCCAAGTCAGCAATTTCTAAACGAGGAAACACCAGTAATGAAATTGCCATCTGTTGTAGCTTCTGATAGAACACCACTTCACTTGGCTTCCATTGCATTAATAGATTCCTTTGATATACACAGAAATCAATAACCGCACTTGATAATTATGGAACCATTATACGTACATATAATAGGATCGATAAATGGAGTAATCTGAATCCATATTTGGGAACTTTTGTGTCATTACAGGATACATTGCAAGGAGAGTCTGAAGGACACGAATTGCCAAATCTCTAGTATCATTGTTGTAATTTACGCTAGAGAGAAGGAATGAGTAAGAGTACTTACGTTGCAAGATTGTCAACAAGAATGAGGATTTCAGGAAGGATTACATCATTCGTAGAATAGGCATCAAGAACACTGAGAATAGGATCGAGGAACTGTTTTAGAGTATCTACGTTCAGCTGCAAGTGAATGGTATGACATAAGCGTACTGGAGGAACCATGGCTGCATACAACCGAACACAATCTGTGACTAGTACTTCGCTAATAGAGGGATCCACCGCATATTGAGGAATCATGAAATTGATAAATCGGATAAAATCATCTGCGATCTTATTGAAGGCCTAGATGACATCAACTGAAAAAAAGTACGGCCTTCAAATCTGAACGACGTCCTTTGGTCAGTCGATCATCTGCACCTTCTGAATTCAGATCCTGCAAGAAGTATTGGAAGATGCGAACTCCAGTGATGAACTGAGTACAGCTCGAACGCATTGACTTTTTAAGATCATCATACATGTTTGGCCATGCCTGAGGCCATTCACGCTTGATTAACTCTGCATACACTTCTGCAAACTTCGTATGCACAAAGTTTGCATCTGTTGTACCCTACAACTTACTGAACAACATAGTGATGACATTGATAACTTCATTCATGTAGTCACAGACGAGTTTCTTCACATATGCCTTCTCATCTGTTGTAAGTCGATTCCAGCGTGAAATGATAATGCCTTTCAACGTATTCAAACAGAAATGACGTATAAACAACGTGTGCTCTATTCCATAATCACGACGAAAGCGAAGAAAATACGTTCATTATTTGTTGCCAAAATGTAGTAGATGTAACTGATGGCATTAGGAACCTCTCCAAACATGTTCACCGCCTTCTCTGCACTCTCACGCTGCGCAGGAGGTGATCTCCCATCTTGAATGATGTTTAAAGCGGTAATCAAGTCCAGATAGGTCTGTTGTTCCATTCTAAACGTAGTTGAACTGTTCGGTATTCTGCCGAATTCGGTGCTTTACTGACCGTCATGTCGCTGCCGATTGTCCCAATTCGATTGTTTTTGGAATACCTTAAAACAAACTGATTCTGGTAAGAAATGGATAATCGAATACTATCGCTAGCGGAGAAGAATGAAGAGCATCTTAAGTATTTTCTTATTCACGTTGGTGTTTACGATCTATGTAGAAGTACTGATTGAACCGGATTGAATGAACCGATAGATCCCAAAAGGAGAGATTCGATGTCTCTATGATGAAATGGGGTTGGGACATAAACCTCAACTGTATATTAGTGTTATTGATGGAGGAAAGCATGATATTCACTTTAGCGTTTGTTGCTGTAGAATCTTAATATATGTAGGTAAAGTCTGTTGGTCGTGATGAAGTTCTCCTTGATATTGATCTAGGTACGGATCCTTCGCATCCACCTGCTATTCGAGTACGTTTTATAATTATAGAACGATCAGTAGAATAATGATTTCGAAATTCCCTATTTTGCCGAATATATGTTCTGTCTGGACAACAGTCGAGAAGGAATGTCCCAATTTGACAAGACTGTGGAAATTCGTTTTAATGGAGGTGAAATTGGTATTCTTTGGATTGAGTTATGAGGCTAGAAGATGAATCTAGTGGTTATGAAGATGAACTTCTGAAGGATCAAGATGTGTGTTTTTAGGTGAATAACTGAAATATAGATTGCTAATGTGAATAATGTCATGAAAGACATTCAATCCATGACAGAGGAGATCAAAGGCAAACAGGCAGCATATCGTCTTCAAGAGGAAAGTCGTCGTAATGGTAAGATACTAGAGGAGGAATGAGGAGTAGCTGTGATGAAAACACACGAACGTGTTTCCTTTGTGAATCTTGTGGAAATTGTCGTGTTCTTCGCGTTTTCTGTTGTACAAATCATTATTGTCAAGCGTTGGTTCAGTGGTAAAAAGGCTATTCTTGGATAGGGGTTATTTGTTGAATGAAACAATTGATTTGGTTCTTGCACTATAGAAATCATACAGTTCGGCATTGGATATAGAGAAGAACTCGCGATCTATTTTCCATAAGACATTCTACCCCTACCACACAATGGAGGATTTTGAAAGACATCACTCTGTTGGCTGTATGCTTTCGTGAAATCTTCAGAACAATAGAAACTGATTCCTTTTCTCCCACCAGCACCAATCATCAAATACCGTTCTGGACTCCGTACATAGACGTATTGCTATACATGATTTCCATCGTCTGAATCAACTGTTGGCTTTTCCACACCATCCACAAACTGATCGGAGAGAACTAGGAATGATCATTCTATTCTGCTCTTACCTCCAACCCATTTCCGAATCATGGTTATCAACTCTCTCTTCTTCCAAGTAAATTCGATTGAGAAGAGAATTGTGTCTGGAGAACCGTGTACTCCGTGCCGTCGACTCCACCGATCTTCTCTATACAAGCCGATGAGATTCCCATTATGCTCAATTTGAAGTAACAGCAAGGTAGGCTTATTTGCTTCTGCACGTCTAGAAATGAAAGAATCGATAAAAACAAACTCAATGAGGTGAGTAACATGATAACCATGAAGTAACGTAGTGAAGAGAAGATGGGGATCCTGAGACTGAATACGAACAGGGAGATATCGCATGATTTCCTTACAAAGAGCAGAATTAAGTAATCGAGCTGGACCCAATACCTACATAAGAATGAAGATAACAATGCATACATAGTACAAATGATATCGACAGATATTCATAATGTCTTCTCCTTCGTCGATTTGATGCTGCATCTGCTCCATCTTTGCATGGACTGTCGTTTCCTCGGAAGTAAGAGATTCACTATGTGAAACAATTCAACAAAACTTACGCCAAATAAGTACTTTCAAGAAGAAGATCCTCATATGTGTCATCTTTCAATGTCTTCAAGAATTCCTGAAACTGAAGACAGTTCATTTCATCATTTTCATTTACCAAATCCATAGTACCAAAGTGATTGAGAACAATCACATACAAAGCAGGAAACAACTACATTGAACTCAAATATGAATCTCTACCCAGATCCCACTACAAACAAATGCATCGATCAGGCGTACACAGATATCCCACGGGATACTGGAAAAGCAAAAAGTGGACATCCAGGACCGAACGATATAACCATAGATGGATGGGTGTTGGGAACAGAAATGAGCATTCTCTGGATTTCGATCTACAAGTAACACATTTCCTTTACTAGGACATTTCTCATTGATAGTGGTTGTAGTCTCCAAGAAAGCTTCGTAATACCGTTGATTCGATATTAGATACTTCTTCCTAAGAACTGGAGAGTCAAGGATACTGTTGATAATCTTTCTCTCATATACCCAACAAACTCTTACACAGTACACTTCCTCCTCACTAATGTGGAAAAGAAGTGCAATAACAAAAAATGGGAGAGAAGGTGCAAAGAAGAGATCATTCATCTCACTAATAACTAAAAATAACCGAATGGCGCTATTTCTGTTGATTAAAGAAGGATACAAGACATACTTCAGATTATCATCCATTCCTGGAAATCGATCCCAATCTATTTCCGTTCCAAAAGACGGATACTACCACATTACAATGATAATACAGTAAAACATTCGAATAGTCAATCTCACGTTTCTTGAAGATAATCATCTTTGCGGCATTATATTGTATAGAACATCGTCGACAGAGCCCAGGATCTAGAGTTAGTCCAAAGGCTGTCCTCCATTTGTCGTAACCTATAGTAAATATCCTATTATATTGCTACGATTGATGGATGTAATCTCTTCAAAGAGATTGATCCTCACACGCGTACTACATGACTAAACTTCATTCTCCTTTTGGATCCAAACAGGAACTGTATCTTGTCGTGTAGACTGAGATGCGGGACATAGGATATTTCCCATCCCAGTTGGAGAACAATTATAACAAACAAAAGAAACTCTTTCTTGTCTCAAATACAACTGGATAGACCCATCATCTCCGACAGATAAAATCATCGATCCGTCCTCATTGAACCGAACACCCCATACAATGCTGTTATGACAGTTCATTGTTTGGACTCCATCATCTGCCACTATTGGATAGATCATTACTCTCTTATCAGTCGAGCTAGCCCTGGTATCCATAGAACAAACCTACCTGGAAACAAGATATTGAGCGTCTGGAGAGACTGAGAGTCCCACAACCCATCCAGAATTTCCCGTAAATGATCGAACAACAGCAGTATCTTGTGTACGGATATCATAACAATAGATGTTCTTATCATCTGAACCAGAATATAACAGACTGTCCTTTGAGAAGCATAAACTTCGAACAGGCATTGAGTGGTCTACAGGAATAGGCTACGAACAGAGATACTATGGAACGAACGAATCACTCTCTTTTTCACCAGATCCAGTACACATACAGTACCATCTTTATGACCACTAGCTAAATACAACCCATCCGGTGACTACATATGAGTCTTTTTCTCTGTCCTTTACCACTGCGAATGACATGATGAATCCTGCTTTTGTTTCAATCGAATATTCGGATACAAATGTTTATACTGTTAAGTGTCAACATCTGTAGAAAGTACTGGATATCTCAGAGTCAAAAGACCAAGCTTTGATAGCTCCACTTCCACTTCCTGTAAATAGTAATTTTCCCTATATATTTTTCGGAAAACATCATCTACATCCACAGAAAATACAATTTGCCAGGCTTCCATCGGACCCAGCGACATTGTCTTTATTGGAACACCTAGCTCATCATCCAAACTACAGATACAAACCCGTGAGAGAATTCCTTAAGCAGATATACCCATCAACGGTGTTTGTTGCAAGAATATCTTCCGTTTTACTAGCTGCAACACTAACAACTCCCATATGTTGAGATTTCATATCAAACTTGGTCTCAAGAGAAGGAGAACTATGAATTAGGATAACGATCAAACGAGACAGAATCTTGGTTGAACCATCAATACAACCAACAGCAATATCTCCATTTTTAAGCCAAGAACAGCTCCAGATGGTTGTGTTGTTTTCTAGGACTCTGTTTGTCGTTGGAGCAAACTAGATTATGGTAGCAGCATGAATCGATACCATCTTCACGATCTATTCGTTGTCAACAAGTATTAGCTAAAGTATGACTTTCAGTATATACTAATATGTATACGAAACAAACACATAACATTCCTTTGCGTTGAAGTATTACCTGCGTGATCGCCTTCACAGTAGGGTTCGAATACAGCTTCTCATATCCTCTTCTGACTTCAGGACGCATCATTTCACGTAGTACACCAGGTGGCAACGATGATAAATCTATGTCTCAACCAAATGAACAAATCTACCTGGATTTCCCATACTTGCAGCTTGAGCAAGCTCAGGATGGGAACCTATAACTTCGAAGAATGATTGAATATCAGGATCACCTTGTAACTGTAACATAGCCATCTCCATCTCACGATTCAATTCAGGTAATGATAATCCGTTGAAATAAGAAACGAGTTCTGGATCCACATCCAACAGATTACTATGTAAAGGAGTCACTGTATTCGCTGATTGAGACCGAGATGTCCCAGGTGATGGATATTTCCCTTCTAGTCCTACTTCTCATTCTTTCCACACACTGTTACCCTCAAGATAGTGAGATAAGAATGTTAACCAAGGAATGTTCAGATTCCCTGATTTCATAACATAGTAAGGAACATCTGCAATCATATCTTCTACAAATCCCGACAGAGACAACCCCTGTTTACCACTTTCACTACACATGATCCATTATCATTATCTCGACTATCCTGTCAAACGCATGACTTTATCGTTATTCATACGAATACGAGCATATCTTTCATCCTGTGGGTTCTTTAAGATATTCTTCAGAATCACATTCCAGAGATGAATTGCCTGCTGGAAGGCTCCAGCATCAGGACAGGCTTCACGCAATTGTTCTACAGTATTCTCGATGTCCTTCTTCATCTTTTCAGATACTCGCATCGATCCAAAAGTTTCAGCTGAGATGGCCGTAGTGAATCCATTGTCCTGAAGTGTAGGATACTCAGAGAAATCATGAAACAGATCAAAATAGTAGGCAATACGATGAGTCTGAATTGTATCATAGAAGGATTGAATAGTCTCCATGACAGTACTGGTTGTTGACATGAACACTTGTGTTCCCTTAATGAAACATTGAACAGTACTAATCTGAGCACCATACTGGAAAGGTAACTGAGGGAATGTACCAGTATTCACACACAAGAAACGAATGGAGGGATAAAACGGAATGTGCTCCTGAATCAGTTGCAAATTCTCCTTGCTCTTTGTGGAGTACTGATTCAACCAGTAAACACAGACATTAGGAGAGATATCTTGATGCAGGAGA